>VAPC010201819.1_pt1 | contig 20880 bp, 13 predicted proteins | sample 3395121 | NCBI WGS metagenome assembly VAPC01 (sample SAMN08290434, study PRJNA428436) | hydrothermal vent metagenome | isolation source: Deep-sea hydrothermal vent chimney | place: Indian Ocean: Southwest Indian Ridge | depth 1711 m m
GAAGGACTGACTGCGATAATAAGCATTCAGGTGCCCGATCCACAGTTCGAGGGGCAGACAAAAACGAAACTGGGCAACAGCGAGGTCCGGGGTATCGTGGAATCGGTTGTGGGCGAAAAGCTCGCTTCCTTCTTCGAGGAAACTCCTTCCTATGCACGTAAGATCGTATCGAAAGTGGATGCAGCCGCACGTGCCAGAGACGCCGCCAGAAAAGCCAGGGAACTGGTTCGCCGCAAGACTGTTCTGGAATCGGGCACCCTGCCAGGCAAGCTGGCGGATTGTGCAATCAGGGACCCCGAGAGCTCGGAACTTTACCTTGTGGAGGGAGATTCGGCGGGCGGAAGCGCCAAAGCAGGTCGCGACCGCAGTTTCCAGGCGATCCTGCCGCTGAAGGGAAAGATCCTGAATGTGGAGAAGGCGCGTCTGGACCGGATCCTTGCCAACGAAGAGATACGCACGATCATTACTGCCATCGGTACCGGATTTGAGGATGATTTCGATATTGAAAAGGCCAGATACGGTAAAATCATCCTGATGACCGATGCCGATGTGGACGGCGCTCACATAAGAACGCTCCTGCTAACTCTTTTCTTCAGGTACATGAAACCGCTCATAAGGGAAGGACTCATCTTCATTGCACAGCCGCCGCTATATCTGGTTAAGAACGGCAGGGAAGAGATCTACGCCTACAGCGACAAGGAGCGGGACATAGCATTGAAACGGATCGGGAAGAAGGGCTCCTCGATTCAGCGATACAAAGGTCTGGGTGAGATGAATCCGGACCAGCTCTGGTCGACCACGATGGATCCCGAAACGCGCACTCTGCTGCAGGTCACCATGGAGGATGCCCACGAAGCGGATAGAATATTCTCTCTGTTGATGGGCGATCTGGTTGAGCCGCGCAGAAACTTCATCGAAAAAAACGCCAAGTACGTTAGAAATCTGGACGTTTAAAGATTATGACAACACTTCACCGACAGAGAATAGTACCCGTTAATATCGAAGAAGAAATGAAGTCCTCTTACATCGACTACTCGATGTCTGTAATCGTGGCCAGGGCCCTGCCCGATGTACGTGACGGACTGAAACCTGTTCACCGAAGAATCCTGTACGGCATGAGAGACCTGGGCCTTCACCCCAATCGGGCTCACAGAAAGAGTGCAAGACTGGTCGGTGACGTGCTCGGAAAATATCATCCGCACGGAGACTCGGCGGTTTACGACAGCCTCGTTAGAATGGCTCAGGTGTTTTCACTGCGCTATCCGCTGGTTGACGGCCAGGGCAATTTCGGCAGTATCGATGGAGATTCCGCAGCTGCGATGAGATATACCGAGTGCAGGCTGACACATATAGCTGCCGAGATGCTGCACGACCTGGACAAGGATACTGTGGGCTGGTCGGCCAATTTCGATGAAACACTGAAAGAACCGCAGGTTCTGCCATCGAGACTCCCGAACCTTCTCGTCAATGGCGCTTCGGGTATTGCCGTCGGTATGGCAACGAACATCCCTCCTCACAACCTGACCGAAATTGTACACGGACTGTTTCACCTGATCGAGAATCCCGACTCCGAGATCGAGGATCTCATGGAGCATATCAGCGGACCCGATTTCCCGACAGGAGGAATTATCTACGGCAGACAGGGTATAGTGGACGCTTATAAAACAGGGCGTGGGAGGGTGATTGTAAGGGCAAGAGTTCACATCGAAGAAGTGAAGGACCGCGAACGGATAGTCATCACCGAAATACCCTATCAGGTGAACAAATCGAAACTGATCGAGAATATTGCCGAGCTGGTTCGAGAAAAGCGTGTTGAGGGGATTTCGGATCTCAGGGATGAGTCTGACAGGGACGGCATGAGGGTCGTCGTCGAATTGAAACGAGACGCGCCGGCCGAAGTAATCGTAAACAAGCTGTACAAACTGACCCAGCTTCAGAACACATTTGGTGTCATCAACCTGGCGCTTGTAAACGGTCAGCCTGTTGAGCTCAACCTCAAGGAAACGCTGCAGGCCTTTCTCGACTTCCGCCACAATGTGGTGGAGAGGCGCACACGCTACGAACTGGCACAGGCGGAAGCCAGAGCGCACATCCTGGAGGGACTCCGGATCTGTGTCGACAATATCGATGAGATCGTGGCACTTATCAAGAACGCCAAAGATCCCGAGGCCGCCAGAAAGCAGCTGAAAAAGAAGTTCGAGCTGTCCGACGTTCAGGCTCAGGCCATCCTCGATATGAGGCTTGCACGCCTGACCGGTCTGGAAAGGCAGAAGATCGAGGATGAATACAGAGAGCTGATCGAAAAGATCGCCCACTTCAAAGAGGTCCTGGCCAATCGCGGCCTGCGCATGGTTATAGTCAGAGAGGAACTGGAGGAAATACTCGAGAAGTATGGTGACGACCGGCGCACGGAGATCCTGGAGGATGCCGGGGAATTCAACATGGAGGATCTCATCGCGGAAGAGGATATGGTCATAACCATTTCTCACCACGGCTATACCAAGCGAATACCGGTATCGACCTACCGACGCCAGGGTCGCGGAGGAAAGGGGATCAAGGGTGTGGGCACCAGAGAGGAGGATTTCGTCGAACACCTCTTCGTGGCATCGACTCACTCATACATCCTCTTCTTCACGAACCGGGGCAAGTGCTACTGGCTGAAAGTTTACGATATCCCGCAGGGAGGACGACTGGCCAAGGGCAGACCGCTCATCAACCTGATTCAGGTTGAGAAGAACGAGACGGTTCGAGCGATGGTTCCGGTCCGTACATTTGAGGAGGGCAAATTCATCATCTTCAGCACCTCCAGGGGGCTGGTGAAAAAAACACCTCTCAAAGACTACGGCAATCCGCGTCGGGACGGCATCATAGCGATCGACATTCTGGAGAACGACGAACTGATAGAGGCGAACCTGACCGACGGTTCATGCGATATACTGCTCGGTACGAAAAAAGGTATGGCGATACGCTTCCATGAGGAAGATGTCCGCCCCATGAGCAGGAATACAAGAGGCGTGAAGGGGATAACACTGGGCAAAGAAAGCGACGGAGTGGTCGGGATGGTTGTCGTACGGCGCGAAGGATACATCCTGACAGTTGCAGAATTCGGTTATGGCAAGCGAACCAAAATCAGCGAATATCCTGTCCGGCGAAGGGGAGGTAAGGGTGTTCTGACGATGAAGAGCAGCGACAGAAACGGCGATGTTCTTACCGTCCAGGAGGTGGTTGACACAGACGAACTGATGCTGATAAACAGGTCGGGTCTGATCATCCGTCAGGCGGCCAGAGATATATCCGTTATTGGCAGGAATACCCAGGGCGTGCGTTTGATGAACATCGAGGAGGGGGACACTATTGTGGATGTCGCCCGCGTTGCCGAAAAGGATGAAACAGCTATAGCATCTGAGGCCGTGAGTGAGGATGTGGAGGAAGGAGAGGAGACAGGCTGATCAGGGGCGGATCAGGTTGTTGACACCTGTGTGGACTTTTCCCGGACAATCTTTCTAACTTGTTATTATTTATGGAGTTATACCTTTCAATCTGCTAATTACCGATGTGGCTAAACTCTACTGAAAGGTGGATAAATGTCATTATTCTGTTCGATCCTGGAAATCAGATGAACCTGAAGCACAATCTGTGTATATTTGACACAAGCGTTTTCACGTATGTGTAGCAGAATGACAACACATCGGAGTGACAATAAAGTCTCGGCTCAATCAGGAAACCGTGAAAAATGCCTGAGAACAGCATGTTGTAAGCGGTTTCTCCAATTATTCCTCATTGGCACGAAGTATGCTCGTATATCGTCTGATGAAGGGCATACTGAATCGTTCGCCTGTTGTCATCGGGAACACCGCACGTTCCCAAACAGGCAAGGAGTAATTCAATGAAGAACAGATGCTGGGCGGTTCCGATCGTTATACTGGTTGTAGCCATGACCGGTCTGTCGGTGGATGCTCAGGAGGATCCGCGACGAGTCAGAGGTGATTACCGAGTCGACAGCGGAGACATACTGAACAGAGATCTGATAGTTGAGAACGGTACTCTTACCGTTGACGGTGAGATTCGTGGCTGGGTAGTTGTTTCCGACGGTGACGCATTCATCAGGGGTACTGTTCAGGGGCTTGTAGTAGCCATATACGGCGATGTGATCGTCCTGAACAGCGGTCTCGTTCAGGGCGATGCCGTGAGCATAGAGGGGGATGTGGTGATGAGAGGATCGGGCGTTGTCACCGGAAGCAAATGGACAACCACGCGCCAGGGTCTGGAGAGACAGGGGCGCGAGGTGGACTGGGCACGCATTGTGCGCCAATCCGGCGTACTGAGCGACCTGAGGGAAGGGGGCCGAGAAAAGCCCAGCCGCGGACGCGATTGGGGCGTCGACTGGACTGATAAATGGGATTATGGGCGATGGACCTCCTATCAATTCGCATACACCGGGGATTTCCCTCTCGGCTGGTTCTGTTACAACCGTGTCGACGGGATGACGATCCAGGGGGAGATATTCAACAGCCAGTTCGACTGGGGTAGCGCGGCAACCTCCTTCTATGGCGGAGCCGGTTATGCTTTCGCCAGTAAGGAGTTTTACTACCGGCTTGGATTGAACCGCTACTTCTTCCCCGGAACACCGATTGAAATCGGTATAGCCATGTTCCGGCAGCTGGAAACCGAGGATGCCTGGTACATAACTCCCAACGAGAACGACGTTAACGCCCTGCTGGCCCGGTACGACTGGTATGACTACTACCGGGTGGAAGGTATGCAGGCACACTTGAGATTCAAACCGGTCAGATGGGTGCAGTTGGGTGTCCGTTATTCGCAGGACAACGAGAGTGCGGCCGAAAAGGTGACAAACTGGTCCATCTTCGGCGGTGAGAGGATCTTTCGGGAGAATAAATGGCTTACCGGTTACGACCACGATCCGCTCTTGAACCAGTACGCGGTTGCCGATGAAGGTGAGATCAAACGCCTCATTTACACCGTGGGCCTCGATCTGACATCCGGTTCCCACCAGAGGCCGTCACGGGGAGTGGAGATAAACGCCACGATCGAAAAGGCCGAACATCAGGGCATCGGATTCGGTGATCCCTTCACCTACGAGAGAATGCTGCTGGAGCTGGAGGCCTACCAGAGGTTGAGCCGCATCGACCATCTTGCCCTGCGGGTCAGGGTAGGATCCTCGACCGTGGAGCCGGCCTTCACCATTCCCGTTCAACACATGTACTACCTGGGTGGGGTGGGCAGCCTGCGCGGTTACGAATTCAAGCAGTTCACCGGGAATCGCCTCTTTCTGGGAACCCTCGAATACACGCTGGGTGCAGACGGAAGATCGCCATTTTTTGGTGACTGGGCCCTGACATTCTTCTATGACTACGGGCTTGCATGGAACGCCGATCCAGAAGCTGAAATTGATGCCGAACTGACTCCTGAAGAACCGATGAGGAGCATAGGTGCAGCAGTGGCACCATTTGGGTGGGGAGGATTGAGGATCGAAGTGGCTAAACCACTCGATAGTGTCCACGATACAGATGAAAAAGACCTCACCTATTACATCCGCTGGTCGTTTGATTTCTAAGGAGTGCACAGGTGATCGAATACCGGCAAAATTGCGGAATGGTGCACTGTGTTCCGCTCCGTAATAACGGTGACGTATCGAGAGCGCCGAGGCGTGCGGCCGGCAAGGCGCGAGGAGGAGGAATAGTGGTGACTATTGCGACGACGAGTAACGCGGCAGGCCGGAATGCATTGGCGAACGAATACCAGCGTAATTGCGGAACGGTACACTAAGGAAGCTGTTCGATGAGTAAAAAGATGAGTAAAAAAGAGAAACAGACACTGAAAGCCCTGCTGGTTACGCTGGTGCTCCTGCTGGTAACGTCTTCCATGCTCTTTGCTCAGAGCCAGCCCCGGGTTTTGACGAAATGGTTCACTCCCGATACCGACAGGCCTCTGCGGGTGAAGATCAGGGGCGATGGTGCAGAGATACTCCTTGAAAGCGTAGGCCGCAACTTGCAGGGCAGGGCTCGATACAGGTATCACGAGAATCAATTCTCAGGTACGCTTGACTGGGTACCGGAAAGGAACCTGTTCGAGGCTGAACTCGACATGCGGCTTTCCTCCTTCGATACCGATGAGGAGGGCCAGGAATCAGAGCTGGAAATACTTCTACCCCGCAACTCCGAAGTCGACCTCGATGTCTCTCTGAAGGCAGGGGTACTGAAACTTGACGGTGAAAATCTGACCTTTGACAATCTCAATCTGGCGCTGTGGGCCGGGGAACTAAACGCTTCATTTCCCTCAGTGTCGAAAAAAGTAATCGATCGGGTTGAGATAGACGTCAAAATGGGTGAGATGCGCATAGAGAACCTGGGAAATCTTGCATTTGAATTCCTCGATATCAACGGATTTGCCGGTGAAATAGTGCTGGACTTCAATGGTAAACTTAAAATGCGCCGGGAAGTCAGGGTTGACCTCGAATTGGGATCGATGACGATAATAGTACCGGTTGGCATGACCGTCAGAGCAAGAATAAGCAAACTGGGTTTCCTGGCTGAAGTGGATGTGCCGGGTGGATGGAGAAGAGATGGCAGGTATGTCTATTCACCGGGGGCCAGCAGGAATGTGGCCGATCTCAGACTCGATCTGCAGGGCGGGATCGGCGAAATAGTGATAAGAGAGAAGTAGCGAATTTAAAGTACAAATCCGAAACCTGTCGACAATTGTGGGGGGTCGAGTGTTTCAGAGGCTGGGTGCGCTTGTAATAGCTGTTGGGCTGATTCCGTCAGCTGTCTCCGGGCAGGAAGCGGATCCCTCGATTTCCATAGGCGAGGTGTATCGCCAGGAAGGGGAGCTCAGGTTCTCAATAGAGACTACAGGGCTCTTCGACGCTGAAGCACAACGGACTGTCAGGCAGGGCGGCACGGCAGCAATCGACTATACGGTCGAACTGTACCGCCGGCGTGCGGGCTGGTTCGACACCCACGTATCAACCCGTCCCATTCCATTCAGGGTCAGCTTCGATGCCTTCGATCGAAAATATCGACTGCTCGGCACTGACATCAGGCTGAAATCCGAGAGCTTCGATGAAGTAGTCACCCAGTGCACCAGGCTGGAAGGTGTGTTGATGGGATCGATGGATGAACTGGGTCTCGATATGAACGCAACCTACTATTTCGTTGTACGAGTAAGCTACCAGCCGATGACAGTGGAAACAATCGATGAGCTGCGGAACTGGATGAGCAAACCGAGTGATCAGTCTGCTGCGAGGGAACAGGGTGGAGGATCCTCTACAGGGATTGGTACGAGGATTGCAAGAGCTCTAATGAGTGCAGCAGGCTATGGGGAGGAGGAGCTCCAGGGTGAAAGCGAGCGGTTCAGACCGGTCGACCTTCCGGAGCGATAACCTGTGCCCGGTTCAACTCCCCCCGTCTATATATTCTTCGCCTGGGTCATATTCCTGGCTTTCGTGATCACGATCATCGTTGGTTACAGGTGGAGACATCCGGAGAGATACAGTCGGTTCCAGCTGAAGCTGACTCTGGCCTTGATCCTCTTTCTGCTCATACCGACAGTTCCCCTGCTCTATGTATCGGGTAGTGCGGTGGATGTCATCAGGGCCTTTTTCGTGCGACTTCCCGTGGACGAGGCAATGGAGAGCGGACTCGATGTAGTGAGACTGGCTCTGACGAGTGAGGAGCTGAGCCTGCAGGCCTGGGGTAATGAGGTCACGGGAGAAGGAGCGGAGTCGACAACCGGTCTCATTCCCCCGGATTTCACCATGCAGTTCAGCCGGGACGAAACGGGTAACTGGGTAATAGGTGAATTCAGAACGGCAGCCGGAAGAAGCGGGCCTGGAACCGATACGCTGGCTGCAGATCCTCCCGATCCCCGCATCGAGCAACCGCAGGTGCTTGCCGAAGTAGAGTTTACATGGGATGAGCGTACGCTCTTCAACTATCGCGACAGGGGAGTTTATATGGCCCTGATCAAACCCTCTGAAAACGATGCTGTCGAGTGCGCCGGAATCTGGGTGGATCCACAGATTGTCAGGGCGAGATACGCCCTGGAGGAAGGACTTGACAGTTTCAGGATCATAACGAGGCTTGGAGGCACCGGATTGCAGGAGGGCCTCTGGATCATTGCCAGTCTCTGGCTTGTCATATTGACTGTCGGTGCGTTCTTCGCCGCCCGTCTGCTGGCCGGAGGGGTCAGCAATCCGGTTCTGGGACTGGCAAAGGGGATGGCGGCAGTAGCTGAAGGCAACCTGAATGTCCGGGTGGATGTTGAGGCGCGGGATGAAATGCAGGTTCTTGTCGATTCGTTCAATACGATGACCGATCAGCTTAAGGAGGCGCGCGATCGCATCATCCTTGTTGAAAAGCAGGCCGCATGGAGAGATGTTGCCCGCGGGATTGCCCATGAGATAAAGAACCCTCTGACCCCGATACAGATCGGACTGCACCGCGTGCGGGCCAGGCTGGAATCGGATGGGACGTGGGAAACAGATACGGCGATAAGGGAATCGATCCAGACCATGAATGAGGAGGTGGAAGCACTCCGCCGGATGGCGGCCTCGTTCAGTGAGTTTGCGCAGCTGCCGCAGCCGAGCATGGAACCGGCCGATCTGGAATCAGTGGTCAGAAACGCTGTTGCCCTCTTCCAGGAGGGATCGCAGACAGCCCGTCTCAACGTCTGGGTTATAGGACAGATTCCAGCTCTCAAAATGGACGCCGACCTGACCAAGAGGGCCATGATCAACCTTGTCAAGAATGCGGTTGAATCGGTTGAATCGGCGGGAGGCGGGGAGGTGAACGTGGTGCTCGAAAGAAAGGGAGATTCTGTGCAGGTGGAAGTGAGGGACAGCGGGATCGGTTTCGAACCGGAGGATGCGGCCAAGCTCTTCTATCCCGACTACAGCACCAAATCGAGAGGCACGGGGCTGGGGCTTTCAATGGTTGCACGGATCGTGGCAGATCACTCGTGGCAGATAACCGCAGAAAGCGATGGGCATCAGACAGGAGCGGTTATGAGGATCCGGATCGATCTCGATCATGAAGAACTCACCGCACCCCTGGAAGGACTCAGATGAACGGTTCTGTTCTCATTATTGATGATGAGCCGGGAATCCGCAGCAGCCTGCGCGGACTCCTGGAAGATGAAGGGTATCATGTTTCCGAGGCACCCACAGGAGAGGAGGGGATCCAGGCGGCAGACGAGGTCTCTCCCGATCTGATAATGCTCGATATCGTGCTCGGCGGGATTGATGGACTGGAGGTGCTGGCCCGTCTTGTTGAGAAGGGCTATGAATATCCGATTATCGTGATGTCCGGCCATGCAACGCTGGATAATGCGATCAGGGCCATCAGGCTGGGTGCTACGAATTTCCTCGAGAAGCCGCTGGCGGCAGAGAAAGTGCTGGCCGAGGTGTCAACCGCCGTTGAACTGGCGAAGCTGCGACGGGAAAATGAGAATTTGAAGGCTGAAATCGGTTACCGGTACACCATGGTAGGTGAATCACCGGTGATGCAGAGATTGCGGGAAAGGATAAGAAAGGTCGCCCCCACGAAGGCAACGGTTCTCATCCTGGGAGAGAGCGGATCGGGAAAAGAACTCGTTGCACGGGCGGTTCATGCTTACAGCGACAGAGCGGACAGATCTTTCGTACAGGTCAACTGTGCAGCGATTCCAAAGGATCTGATCGAATCTGAATTGTTCGGCCATGAGAAGGGATCTTTCACAGGAGCCGCATCTATGCATCGTGGAAGATTCGAGCAGGCCGACGGGGGCAGTATCTTTCTTGATGAGGTGGCGGATACCAGCCTCGAAACGCAGGCCAGGCTGCTCAGGGTACTGCAGGAGGGTGAGGTGCAGAGGGTGGGAAGTGAAAAGATAATGGTTGTGGACGTAAGGGTTGTGGCGGCCTCCAACCAGAACCTGGCTCTCCTCATGAAGGAGGACAGATTCCGTGAGGATCTCTACTACCGTCTCAACGTGCTGCCCATTCAGGTTCCCCCTCTTCGCGCCAGGCTCGAAGATATTCCGGAGCTGGCCGCAGAGTTCATATCGCAGTTTGCACGTGTGAACAACCGGCATCCCGTCGAACTGACCGACGGCGGTGTCGAAGCGCTGATGACAAGCAGCTGGCCCGGCAACGTTCGGGAGCTGAAAAACGCTGTTGAGAGGCTGATGATTCTTCATGAAGGTACGAGTGTTGGATCAGAGGAGGTTGAGGAGGTCCTTCCCTCTGCAGGAAGGGCCGAAGAGCCATCCGACGATGTTGATGAATCAGATTTGAGCCTGAGGGACAGACTTGAAGCGTATGAGGCGAAACTTCTCGCCCGGGAACTGCAGAAGAACAATGGCGTTGTCTCAAGGGTAGCCGAACGACTCAATACAGATCGTGCCAATCTGTACAGAAAGTTGAAGCGGTACGGATTGAAATGATCTCACCGGAAAGCGCCGCCCGGTCCCCACTGCTGGATTTGTGGAGGGCGGAGATTACTTCAACAGAACTGTTTGCAACTTTCCTCGAATATCTTCAACGGTCAAAGAGGTTCGAAATTCCTGCTCTTCCCGGTTCCCTGGGAGCGGTCCTGCTTGCTGCCGCTGCAGGGGAACTTCCCGAATCGAAAACGGTGGCTATCCTGCCCGATCAAGAGGAAGCGGAAGAGACTGCCCACGATCTGGCTGCCATGGTCGGAAATGAAGTGGTCCGCCTCCTGCCGAGGTGGCCTTTCGATCCTTACGAAGAGTTGAGCCCCTCCCCACTGATATCCTACGAGAGACACGATGCACTTCTGCATCTGGAGAGAAGCGGCAGGAGGATCGTCGTGACTTCAGCGCCGGCACTTACCATCTGGTCACCCGATCTCTCTGCGCTTCAGGCCAGGGAACAACAGATAATGGAAGGAGAGGAGAGGCGGTTCGACGAACTGGTCTCGACCCTGCTTCTCCTGGGATACGAGCGGAATGATCTGGTGGAAGGACCGGCGGAGTTTGCGGTTCGGGGAGGCCTGATCGATATCTCGCCACCCCATCTTCAGCAGGGTGTTCGACTGGAGTTCTGGGGAAACACAATCGAAGCGATCAGGGAATTCAAGCTGAGTGACCAGAAGACTGTGGGCGGGCTCGGGCGGGTAAGGATCCCTCCTGTACGGGAGGTGACTGTTGATCAGAATGTCTGCCGTGTTGCTGCAGAGAGGGCAGCAGTTGAACTGGAGGGCGGAATTGTGGCGGACACACCTTTGGAGAGGGCTCTCGAAAGAGAGCAGTTGTGGGAGGGTCTCGAATGGTATCTGCCGCTGTTGACAGAGAGAACTGCCACACTGGCAGATATCATACCGGAGGGGGCGATAGTTGCGGTATGGGAACCGGAACGGGTAAACGAATTGATACACAATATCCACCGGCGTGCTGCAGAGAATTATTCCTCTGCAGAATCTCCGGAAGGGTGGCTCCCGCCTCAGAAGATTCTGACACCTGCGGATGTTTTGAAAACGCTTCGGGAATCTCACAGCGGGGTCGATTTTCCACTGATTGTATCGGGTGAGGGTGAGGTTGTGCACTGTGAGGCAACAAGAGTTCCTGCAGTGGCAGGGGATTTCGATCTGCTGAGAGAAGAGATCGGGCGTTTTCGGAAAGATGGAATAGTACCGACGATACTGGTTGAAGAGGAGGGACAGAGAGATCGGCTTGAAGATCTGCTGAGCAGTCAGGAAGAAAGCGGTCCACGACTGATACTGGGTCAGCTGGGGGCTGGATTCGTATGGAAGGAGGCGAATCTGGCCGTCTGGCCGGATCACGAGCTTTTCATGAGATCCCGTCGCAGCCATCGCCTGCGGGTCAGGGGACATAGTGCCATCCGTTCATATCAATCGCTCACCACCGGTGATCTGGTTGTTCACATAGATCACGGAATCGGCCGCTACGAGGGACTTCGAAGCCTCTCGGTGGATGGGCTGCAGACCGAACTGCTGGAGCTGGCGTATGCCGGAGGGGACAAGCTTCTGGTTCCGATAGACCAGATGGCCCGGGTTCAGAGGTACATAGGACAGGGTGAAGAGAGCGTACCGTCATTGAACACACTTGGCTCGGTTGCGTGGCAGCGTACCATCGAGAGGGCAAAACGCGATCTCCTAGAAATGGCTGAAGAACTTGCCAGGCTCTATGCGATACGTTCCACGGCAGGGGGAACTGCATACCCGCCTGATGATATTTTCATAGAGGAGCTTGAAGCTTCCTTCCCCTATGCGGAAACCCACGATCAGGCCAGAGCGGTTCAGGAGGTGAAGGAGGACCTGGAATCTACAAGGAATATGGACCGCCTTATCTGTGGTGACGTGGGATATGGAAAAACAGAAGTGGCGATCCGGGCATCGTTGAAAGTGATCGAGGGGGGAGCCCAGGTTGCAGTTCTTGTACCGACCACGATCCTGGCTCAGCAGCACCTGGAGACATTCAGGGAGCGTCTCGACGGATTTCCTGTGCGAATTGAAATGCTCAGCCGGTTCAGGACGAAGTCTCAGCAGAGGAAAACCCTGCAAGATCTGGCAGGCGGTCAGGCAGACCTCGTGATCGGCACCCACAGGCTTCTGAGCGGTGACGTCACCTTTTCCAATCTCGGTTTGATAGTAATCGACGAGGAACACCGTTTCGGGGTGCGGGCAAAGGAGAAACTGAAATCAATACGGGCTCAGGCGGATGTGTTGAGTCTTACCGCAACCCCGATTCCGCGAACCCTGCACATGTCACTGCTGGGCATCCGGGATATCTCCGTCATCACAACACCTCCCGAAGACAGGATGCCCATACATACCGAGGTCGTGAAATTTGACGAGGAGATAATCGAAGATGCGATCCGCAGCGAACTTCAGAGGGGGGGACAGGTATTCTTCGTGCATAATCGCGTCCAGTCCATCGATTCGGCACTCCGGCTGGTACAGCGCCTCATACCCGAAGCCAGGGTTGGGCTTGCGCACGGGCAGATGAGGGAGGGGATGCTGGAGAAGTCGATGATAGATTTCACGTCGGGGGCAACCGAGGTACTCGTCTCGACGATGATTATCGAGTCGGGACTCGATCTGCCGAACGCGAATACCCTTATAGTCAACCGGGCAGACAGACTCGGTCTTGCACAATTGTACCAGTTGAGGGGCAGGGTGGGACGCTCGAGCCAGAAGGCATTTGCATATTTCCTGGTTCCGAAGGGACGCCGGCTGACCCGGGATGCCCGCCAGCGGCTCCAGGCGGTCCAGCAGCATTCCGAGCTGGGAGCAGGTCTCAACCTTGCCATGCGCGACCTCGAGATAAGAGGAGCGGGGAACCTGCTGGGGGCCCAGCAGCACGGACACATAGCCGCGGTGGGATACGACCTCTATCAGGAGATGCTGGCAGAGGCTGTGGCCGAGATGCAGGAGACTCCGGGGAGCGTCTGGAGTCCGCCCAGACTCGAATTGCCGGGAGAGGCTTACCTGCCCGAAGAGTATGTATCGATACCGGGTCTTAGGCTCGAGTTCTACAGTCGGGCGGTCGAGGCCCGAAGCGTTGAAGAGATAGGAGAACTTTACAGTGAGTTGAGGGACAGGTTCGGGTTGCTGCCGGCGGCGGCCGCTGCACTGATTGATGCTTCTTTTATAAGAGTAGCCGGTGCGGAACTGGGGCTCGATTCGCTGGTAATACAGAAGGATATCGTGACCGGAGTATTTCCAGGGGATCGCGTATTCGACAGATCGATGTGGGAGAATCTGCTGGTGAGGTTGGATCAAGAAGTGCGATTTGCGGGTGACTCTCCGCTCACCTTTGAAGTGAAACTCAAGGAATCTGCTCCGCCGGAGCAGATAAGAGAGGTCAGAAACCTCTTGCTGAAAGAGAAGGAAGCTCGATACGTTACTGCGCTAATCAATGAAAATCCGGATCGAAGAGAATCAGATGATGGTTAACAAAAATCGATACTTAACACTTTCGGGCCTGACTCTTCCCCTGCTCGGCATTCTTGTGAGCATCGGTCTGACAGGATGTGGTCAGAAAGAGTACGGCGACCGGGTAGTGGCAAAGGTGAACGGTCTAGAGATTACCCTGGGAGTATTCCAGAATTTCTACAGACCGCGTCCGAATGAATTCAGAACACTCGAGGGACAGGTTGAAGTGCTGAACGAGAGCCTGGATGACCTTATCGGGTATAAATTGATCCAGGAGGGCGGGCGTGCCGACAAGCTGCACAGGACAGACGATTTCAAGCGCCGCCGTGAAAGACATATAAAGGATCTTCTCAACAGACTCGTCAAGCAGCTCGAAATAGTTGAAGCGATCTCAATCACCGATGCAGAAATTGACAGCCTGCTCAGCCGCTCACTCGTTGAAAGACATTTTCAGCATATCATCACGCTGAATCAAACTGCCGCCCTTGAAGTGAAGGATCGCCTTTTGGCGGGTGAAGACTGGGGGAGTGTGGCAGTCGTTTACTCGAAAGACAACGAAGTCGCGCTTCACAGGGGCGATCTCAAATGGCTGGCCTGGGGAGAGGGGCCGTTCAGTGTCTACCCCGATCTGCAGCCCATTGCTTACGAGATACCTGTAGGAACATGGCAGGGCCCGATCCAGGTGGGGAAAGAATATCACTTCATCAATGTCCTGGAGGAAAGGACCCGCCAAAGAGGTTCCCCAGAGGAGGAGAGGGCAGCAGCGTATTCCAGGATATTCTCAGACAGACAGGAGCAGATGGAACAGGATCTGTCGAACCGGATGTGGTCGGGCAAGGGTTTTCATCTGGACGAGGATCAGTTCAGATGGCTCATCGATGAGTTAAACGATTCATTCGAAAGAGATGCAGCCAACAACCCTCTTCCTGAACTGTCTCGAGAGGACAGCAGGAGGGTGATCGTACGTTCCAATTCAGATCCCTATACAGCCGCAGATCTGCTGGAATACATCGAGCTTCTCACTCCCCGGGAGAGAGACAACAAGTTGTCGCTGAATGACTGGAGAAGTACCTTTGTAAACTGGATCATTATAGATCAGGTGGCCGAATATGCCACTTCGAAAGGCTATCGCAGGAATCCCGGCATAATTGCAGCAGGAATACAGTTTACAGACAGCAGGCTGTATGCCCTCAAGCTGGAGAACCTCAGAAGTGGTGCCAGGCCGGCCACCGACCAGGAACTTCAGAGATACTATGAGGAGAATCCGCAGTTCTTCGATCTACCGGAACGCAGACAGATCGTGGAGGTGCTTGTCGCAACCAGAGAAGAGGCTGAAAACCTGCTGCGCAGGGCAAAAGCCGGGGAGAGCATGGCCATGCTGGCCGGACAATACACCATCAGACCGGGATTCAGGGAGCGTTCAGGTCGCTTTGCCTCGATAAGCAGGGAAGAATTCGGTGCGCTCGGAGAAGCCGTTTTTGAAACGCCCCTTGATGAATTCGGTCCTGTTGTGGAGACGCCTCTCGGTCTCTCGATCTATCAGGTTACAGAGATTCGGCCTCCGCACGTAATCAATCTGGAAGACGTTAAAGATAACCTGCGTGAGAATTTCAGGATCCAAATGGCGAAAACCCTCGTTGAGGATTTCAAGGCCGAGGCAAGAGAGCGTTCGAGAATCTGGAAAAACGAGGAGGCCGTCAGAGAGTGGGCAGAAAAGATCGTGGCATGGCGCGAAGCAGTCAACAGTGATTCAACGGAAACAGTTCCACCAGATAACAGATGAGGTGCCTCCTGTCGAATATGACTTGTCAGAAGTTGACCGCGCGCCGTCTGGTGTCTCTGTTCGTACTTGCTGCCCTGGTTCTTTCGGGAGCCTGCACCAGAAGATCGGAACCGCCGGTGGTCATAGCTCAGGTCGGTGACGCCAACCTGACCATGGAGGATCTTCGGAGCCAGGTTCCCGATCAGGTCCTCAATAATGCCGGTCAGCAGGATCTGCTCGAATATGTGAACCAGTGGATGCGCAGCGAGCTGCTCTATCAGACCGCAGAAGAGATGGGCTACGGCAGCGACAGCAGAGTGGAGCGAAGGGCAAGACAGGCACGCCGGGACATCATCATAGATGTATTCCTCGAGGATGAACTCGATATGCGCCCGTTTATCTCTGACAGGGAAATATCCTCCTATTATCAGAATAATCTGACCTCTTTTACTCGTGCCGAGGCCGAAGTTCAGGCAGAGATCCTCTGGTTCGAAGATGCGGCTCATGCAGAACTGGCCAGGGGGGCGCTCAACGAGGGCAGAACATTTTCAGAGGTTGCGGCCGATTCAGCGTTCGGGATCATGGCGACGAATCTTGAATCCCGGTATCTTTCCCGGATTGAACTGGGTGATGAACTGGGAGATGCGGTATTCGGGATCAGAGAGGGTACACTGAGCAGACCAGTCCAGGTGGACGACAGTTATGTTCTGATACGGGTTGTCGACCGGCAGGAGGCCGGATCGGTGCGTTCGATGGCAGAGATACGCGACGAAATATTAATGCGCCTCACGAGCGATCTGCGGGATATGAAACTGGATGAACTGCTCTCGCGATTGCTCGAGCTGGCAGATGTCTCAATCAACATTGAGGCGGGCCTCGACGTCCTTGGCAGGGAAAGACTCCCATGAGACGCCTGCTGTCAGGCTCGCTGCTCTCGCTGGCGATGGTCGCAACTGTTGCTTTACAGGTGGAGGGACAGGTAGCGACGGAATCGGCGGGCGGGAGACAGCCTATAGACGGCATAGCAGCGATAGTCGGCAGCGAGATAATTCTGAAGAGCGAAGTGGAAATGCTTTTTCAACTGAGGATTCAGGAGGACCGAATCGATTTCGGCTCGATGACAGAATCAGAAAAAGAGGAACTTCGTTCCACCCTGCTCGACGGACTGATCGATCAGTCGCTGATGGTGGCCAGGGCTCTGCGCGATTCGATCGTGGTGGAGAGGAGTGAGGTGGTGGAGGCGCTCGACCGGTGGGTCGCCGAACTGCAGGCGAACTTCGGTGGCGAGAGTGCCTTCCAGCAGCAGCTGGACCGGGAGGGGATAACGCTGTCGGAGCTGAGAAGGCGCAGGCGGCCGATGATACGTGATCAACTTCTCAGAACAAAACTACAGCAGGAACTGGGTATCGGGCGACCGACAGCAGTATCGAGAAGAGATGCCGAAAGGTTTTTACTCGATTACAATGAAGAGCTCATGTTTGTCAGGCATATTGTACTGGAGCCGCCATCCGATCTCGATCCCCGGACAGTGGCGAGAGAGCGGATCAGTGACCTGAGAGAGCAGATAGTCAGCGGGCGATCAACTTTTGAAGCTGTTGCCCGCGAATTCTCCGATGATACCGGCAGCGGACAGCAGGGCGGCGATCTGTTATCTGCCCCCAGGGGAACCTATGTTGCCAGCGTTGACAGTACTATCTGGAATATTCCGATAGGAGAGGTCTCTCAACCGGTCGAGAGCCAGTTCGGCTGGCATATCATAGAGGTCGTTTCGCGCGACGAGGAAAAGGCGCATGCCAGGCATATTCTCATCCAGGGAGCCGAAGCGGGATCAGCAACACGAGCACTGGCAGACACTCTCGCCCTGATAGAGAACGCTCTCGAAAGGGGTGAATCGTTCATAGATCTGGTGGCCAGGTTCAGCGACGAGGAGGGTGCTGCCGAAAAGACTGGATACTTCGGAATGCTCTTCCTGCCCCTCTCCGCCACCGATCCTGGTCTCTCACAGGAATGGCTCGACGCCCTTGAAAATCTCGAACCGGGTGATTGGGCGGGCCCCCTGGAGCGGGAAAACAGGGTTTACTACGTTCAGCGCATCCCGTGGGACAGAACCACCGTGGATATGGTTCTTCGAAATGACTTCTCCCGGGTCGAACTGATAGTTCAGCAGATGCGCAGCCAGGAGGAATTCAGGGAGTGGCTGGATGAACTTCGCAGAGAGACCTATATAGAGATCAAGAAGGATTGATATAATCTTCCGTCATGACCGGCGGGATTCCACAAAAGAAAGAGATGACCGGCGCCGGGGATGTCCGGCTCCTGCTCACAGTCGGCGATCCTGCCGGCATAGGACCCGAAGTCGTTCTCAAGGCTCTGCTCAAGCTGTCGGCTGAAGATCTGGGACCGGTGGGTGTTATCTCTCCCCCTCTTCTGCTGGAACTTGCCGCAGCCAAGTTCAATTTGCCTCTGCCGGCAGGGCCCGGCTTCAGGGTGATACCACCCGATGACATTCAATCCGAAGATGAAGATGCTATGGAAGAGGTGCTCTTCTGCGGCCGGAACCGGATCGTGAGCGCCCGGATTGCCCTGGCCAGTCTGGAGACCGGCGTGAGGCTGGTTGCCGAAGACCCCCGGAGAAGAGCGATCGTAACGGGGCCGGTTAACAAAAAGGGCCTGCACGATGCCGGAATGAACACTCCCGGCCTGACAGAGTGGTTGGCCTGGAAACTTGACATACCGGTACCGTTGATGCTTCTGGTAGGAGGTGGGTTGCGGGTGGCGACAGCCACTACCCATATTCCGATAAGAGAGGTGGCCTCAGCCCTGAATGTGGAGGGGATGGCAGTCAGGCTGGCGGTTCTCAAACAGGGCCTTCAGCAGAGATTCGGTATATCGGATCCCCGGATCGCACTGCTGGCTCTGAATCCGCACGGAGGAAAAGGTGCAGAGGCGGGACGGGAGGAAAGCGAGATCCTCGGGCCGGCACTTCAGAAAGCCCTCAGCAGAGGTATCAATGCAGAGGGCCTTTTCAGTGCCGACACTTTCTTTGGACGCCGGCTCTGGAAGAATTATGATGCCGTTCTGGCGCCCTATCACGACCAGGGTCTGACTGCTGTTAAAGTTGAGGCGGGGGGTATGGGAGTCAATGTTACGCTAGGGCTGCCGGTCGTACGTACTTCGCCCGATCATGGAACCGCATTCGATATCGCAGGAAAGGGAATGGCAGAGGAGGGAGCAATGGTGGCGGCTGTCAGACTTGCCGACCGGCTCCTCGACGGACGGGGAGCCGGGTGAACCGATCTCCTGTCGTGCGCACCCTCTTCTTTTAAGATATGGCACTTGTACAGATGTTCCACGTATCGAAGGCCTATGGAGCCGTCGAAGTCCTGAAAGACCTGACATTCCAGGTCGGCAGGGGAGACTTTGTCTGCCTGACCGGCAGTACCGGTTCGGGCAAGTCAACCCTGATGAAGCTGATATACATGGAGGAGAAACCCACTTCCGGGCAGGTTATCGCCGAGGGTTTCCATTCCGACAGGATCAGACATCGCGAGATCCCCTATCTGAGAAGACAGATGGGAATCCTCTTTCAGGACTTCAAGTTGTTGCGGGAGCGTACAGCTCACGAGAATGTAGCATTTGCACTGCATGTCACGGGAGTCAGAAATCGCGAGGTGCGCAGCAGAGTTACCAGGGCGCTGACGCGGGTCGGCCTGGGGCATAAACGCAACGCATTTCCCGACGAACTCTCCGGAGGTGAGCTTCAGAGGGTGGCTCTGGCCAGAGCCATGGTAAACGATCCTGTTCTGCTTCTGGCTGACGAGCCGACCGGAAATCTCGACCAGGAAGCCGGCAGGGGAATAGTAGAACTCTTTCAGCAGATCAACCGGCAGGGCACTGCGGTGATAATGGCAACCCACAATCTTGCTCTGATAGAAAACCTGCACGCCAGGATGATGCACCTGGAGGATGGTTTGCTTTCGGAGAGTGCGGAGAGTGAAGGATTATGAAGGTCGGATACGCGATGGCAGAAGCGATCCGATCGATCCGGCGCGTACCGCTGATGACGATAGTCTCCGTGGGAACGATAGGTTTGTCGCTGATGGTTTTCGGATTATTCCTGCTCGTTACCTACAACGTGCAGGGTGTCGTGCAGGAGTTGCGCGCCAAGGTCGATGTCGAGGCCTTTCTGGAGGAGGATATAAGGGGGGAGACTCTCTCCAGATTGAGAGCTGAAGTGGCTACCGTATCAGGTGTTCAGGAAGTCAACTACATATCGAAAGAGCAGGCGAGGGCCAGATTTGCAGCTGACTTTGGTGATTCCCTGCTCTCCCTGCTCGAAGGTAATCCGCTTCCTGCTTCACTGCTTATCGTGCTGACCGAGGATCAGCGTACGGCTGAAGGCGCTGCCCTTGTCGCTCAGAGAATAGAACCAATATCGGGAGTTGACGAAGTGGTGTACGGGCAGGGTTGGGTAGAGCGCTTCGATCGATTTATCCTTGGACTGTCGGCTGTGAGCATCCTGATAGGTCTCGTCGTCAGCCTGGCGAGCGTTTTTGTGATCAGCAATACAGTGAAACTGACGGTGTGGGCGCGTCGGGATGCCGTGGAGATCATGAAACTGGTTGGAGCAACCGATTCCTTTGTGAAGATGCCCTTCTTGATAGAAGGTACCTTCCAGGGGCTTGTGGGGGCCGCCGTCGCGGTTGCCATACTCTATTCCCTTTACGGTTATGTGGCACCTGGCCTGGGAGAGGTTGTCTTTCTGCCGGTTTCGGTTTGCGGTGCTATTCTTGTCATGGGTGCGGTTCTGGGGGGGATCGGGAGTCAGCTCAGTCTGAGACAGTTCCTGGAGGTGTAACGAGAAGGTGTTCATGCAGGGGAGAAAAGACAGCAGATGTATCCGGTGTTCAGGCATTCTGCTTGCATCCGGGCCTGCGATCTCCACTCTGGTTCTGCTTTCGGTACTTCTGGCTCCTCCACACGTCAGGTCACAGCAACCAGCTACGATAACCGAACTGCAGGATCGTATAGCCCAGCTTGAAAGGGAGATCGAAGAAGCCGAAACCAGAGCCCGGCAGCTGGCAGAAGATGAAACACAGCAGTCCGCCTACCTCGGAGAGCTGGGCAGCCAGAGCGCCGGCACCGAACAGCTCATTAATGCCTACAATCGCGATATCAGGCGCCTGAGCAATGAAGCGACCC
>VAPC010159561.1_pt1 | contig 20868 bp, 20 predicted proteins | sample 3395121 | NCBI WGS metagenome assembly VAPC01 (sample SAMN08290434, study PRJNA428436) | hydrothermal vent metagenome | isolation source: Deep-sea hydrothermal vent chimney | place: Indian Ocean: Southwest Indian Ridge | depth 1711 m m
GGTAAAAATACACCATACATTAGTACGGAACCTATTGCATATATTATCCACATGCCCCAGTTGATGCCTTTAGCCGGTTTTTTCTCTTCATGAGACGAGGTCAGCGAATCGACCGTGGTAACCGGACACTGTAATTTTGACCTGAGGGCATCGGCATCAGCGCCAGACTTGCTCATTTCATCTGAAAACGTTATATCTCCCAGAATAACGAGGCTGGCTGGCATCAGGCCCTCTATCCGGTCCATGAACGCTTTCGGGTCGGGACCTGTTACATATGGAGTGAAACCAATACCTTCAGCAGCAAATTTTTGCTTAACGCCGCTTAACTCCGCCTGGGCCCTGCTTACTGTTTCATCCCCGCTATCAGCAGTAAGACAGATACCGACTATCTCAGTATCAGAGCCTTTTGCCATTTTTAACGCATACCGGGAGATTGGAGAATCAAAATCCCATTTTTCGTCTATTAATATTATTTTGCTCAACTCGTTCCTCCTTTTTTAGAAGTAAGTGACAATAAATAAATAATCGTTAGCGACTTATGATAACAAAATATACCAATGAAAGGCTTTTGTTTTTTTTATAGCAAATTAAGATTAAATTATAATTGATTATTGTCCGATAGTTAGCCTTTATAAGGCCATGACGTTTCGTTTCATTTCGCAACACCTGACTGTATTTATAAGTCATGGATTAATCATAATAAATATTGTATCGTAGTAAATGGAGATAAAATGCATTTAAAGATCTGGCATAAGATCATGATCGGGATCACCATACCCTCTCTTATTGCTATCCTGGGGGGAGTTCTTTCCTATAACTATTTAAATGATATAGAAGACCGCCAGGGCTATGTTGAGATCGCAGACGATCTGAAGGAAGATATCCTTGAGGTCAGAAGAAATGAAAAGAATTTTCTTCTTTATAAGAATGATAAAGAAGCCCGCATTAATCTCCTCAATGCAATTTCAATCTTAACATTACTGATCGATGATGTATCTGCAAAAGTGGTTAAAGATATCGGGCCGGAAGAGTTTGATAATCTCCAAAAGTCGGTCAAAAAATATTCAGGCCTGATCGATATTTTGCATGAAAATTATAAAAAAGAAGCCGGAGTAACTAAAATAGTCAGGGCTGAAGGCCGGAAACTGGAATCCTTTGTCGCCAAGGGCAGTCACTCTTCAGACCTGACAACCAGCTTTGTCCTCCACATAAGACTGCTTGAAAAAAACTATATGCTTTTCAGGGACAGAAAGTCGTTCCTTGAATTAAATGCCGGTCTTTCGCAGATTAAAAATATAACTCCATTCTGTTACGAATGCACTTCATATACAGAATCGATTCAGGCCCTTTTTGTGACATACAAAAAAAGCGCTTCATATGAAGGAGTGTTACAGAGTACAGGAGAGGGACTCGCACTAATTTCCGGGCAAATTGCCAAAAGAGAGAGAAAAAAAATCGGTTCCTTCCTGTCACAAACAAAGAGCCTGCTGCTTGTGATTCTTGTCCTGCTGTGCATTCTAGGGCCTCTGTTTGTATATAAAACATCACATTATATAGTGGCTCCGATCAATCGGTTGTCTAACATCGCAAAAAAAGTTGCTGACGGAGACATCACGGCAAGAGCACAGCTCATAGAGCATGATGAAACCTATTCTCTGTCATTGTCCTTTAATACTATGCTTGATCACCTGTATCTGACTCACCAATCACTGGAAAAAAGCCTTGAACTTCTCCATGAGAAACAAACTCAGCTGATAGAGTCTGAAAAACGCGCTTCTTTGGGTTTTCTTGTATCAGGTGTTGCACATGAATTGAATAACCCTTTAAATAATATCTCTCTTACCGCTGAAACAATGGTTGAAGACCTGCAGGAGCTTTCCCCTGATGAAATAAAAAAATATACTCTTGATATCTTCTCGCAGTGTGAACGCGCACAACATATCGTTGAGAATTTACTTGATTTTGCCGGCGCAAGAAGATCCACTGTAATGGAAAGACAGGATATTATCAGTCTGGTAAAAAAATCGGCTAATCTAATAGCCAATCAGTTGAGACTTAATGATATAGAGCTGCGTATGGACATGCCTGATGACAGTGTCCATGTCATGGGGAATCGCAGTAAATTAGAACAAATCTTTATCAATATCATTGTAAATGCCATTCAGGCGATGTCTCCACAGGGTTCCGGCATACTGACCATAAGCGTCACGCCTGATATGGAAAACGACAACGTATCAATAAAAATTCACAATACAGGACCTGAAATACCCCAAGAAAACCTCAAAAATATCTTTGACCCGTTTTTTACGACAAAACCGGTCGGATCAGGAACCGGGCTTGGACTGTCTGTCAGTCTCAGCCTCGTTATGGAACATAACGGAAAGATCAACGTTGAAAGTAAACCCGGTCAGGGTACTACTTTTTCAATAATACTTCCCCTCTATAAAGAAACAGATTGAAATTTGCCGCGAAAGATACGTATCAATATATAAAAGGGAGCATTGAAATGGATGCAAAAATTCGTCTCATGGTCATTGATGATGAGCCGATCGTAGGGAAGAGACTCAAGTTATTGCTTGAAAAGGCAGGCTATGATGTCAAAACATTTACGGACGGAGCGGACGCAATCGAAGAACTGGTCAACAATCGTTTTGATATTATAATTACAGACCTTAAGATGAAAAATATCGATGGAATGGATATCCTGGAAACTGCCCTGAAAAGTAATCATAACTCAAAGGTTATCATAATCACAGGGTTCAGCAAAAAGGAAACCGCGGCAGAGGCCTTTAATAAGGGGGCTTTTGAGTTTATTTTAAAGCCGTTTAAAATTGATAAGCTTAAACAGGTCATCCGTAGAGCTGAAGACGAATTACAAAAGGATGGCCTGTAACCTATATATCAGTTAATAGTTATTAGACCAACCCCCAACAACAAACAACCAAAATCTTGTTTATCCTGCCCAGTCCGGAATCATCATGTTCAAGCTGCCTGCCCTGTACCCTTCGATGGGTTTCAAATTTGTTCAATGTAGTTCAATCTGGTTCAATTTTCTGTGCTTCAGCCTGTCCCGTAGTCCAAGTCCTGGACTTTACGGGATGGTTAAGTAGCCTGCCCTGTACCCTTGTGGTACACGGGTTCAATTTTCATTGCTAATTGCTAATTATTAATTTTGCATTAGTTCGTTCAGTGGTACATGGGTCCGTATTTGCTTGTAAATGCCCATATTTACATATATACTTTTTACTGTATTTAATTGTATCACTTCCGGAAAATGTGTGGGCAATAAGATGCTATCAATACGGTTTGTCATTCCGGCGTGACCGGAATCGTGCCTGTATTAAAGATCGATTCCGGTCCTTCAGGGAATTATATGGTATGAGATTTCTGTTAACTGCAATAATAATGTTTATATTCTGGATTTCCCTGTCCGGTGAGTTCTCTGTTATCCTCATTCTATCAGGTGTAATATCCAGTCTACTGGTCTCATACTGGTCACACGACCTTTTGCTAGGGAACGCGAATATTAAACTTGAGATTGTAAGGATCATCAGGTTTCTCAAGTACCTGCCATGGCTTTTTGTGCAGATCGTCATCTCTAACATTGATCTCGCATACCGCACATTGCATCCCAAAATGCCTATAAACCCAAGGGTCATCAGTTTTAAGAACGAATATAAGACCGAGCTGGGAATGGTCACTCTTGCCAACTCCATTACCCTGACACCCGGCACAGTAACAATAAATGTAGACAAAGATGAGTTCATTGTTCATGCCATAACAGAGGATTCTGCTAAAGCGCTCAACTCAGGAGAAATGCAGGCAAGGATCAAGAAGATAGAGGGAGAAGATAATGTTTGATGCGGCAGCAATGGTCATTGTCCTTGCAGCCATACTCGTCCTCTACAGGGCGCTCATTGGGCCCAGAATATATGACAGGGTGCTCTCAGTAAATGTAATAGGAACAAAGACCGTGGTTCTGCTTGCATTAACAGGGTTTATTTATGAGCGTCCCCATTTCCTTGACATTGCCCTTGTCTACGCCCTCATGAACTTCATTGCCACAATTGCGTTTCTCAAATACAGCGAAACAGGGGGACTTGACTAATAAAATCGTCAATTGTCAATTGAAAATTACATAATGGATATTAGAACGATCATAACCGGCATATTTCTGGCCCTCGGCTGTTTTTTCATTATCGTGGCCTCTATAGGGATAGTAAGATTCCCTGATTTTTATTCGAGGATGCATCCTGCGGGAAAATCCGACACCCTCGGTCAAATGCTTATTCTTTCAGGTTTAATGATACATGAAGGGTTCACACTCGTGAGTGTTAAGCTTCTCGCAATAATTGTTTTTATCTTTATTGTAAATCCTACTGCTACACACGCACTGGCAAAGGCCGCTTATCTGTCAGGCTTAAAGCCATGGGAAAAAGAAAAAGGAGAGAGTAAATGATCGACTTTATTCTCCTGTTTTTCCTCGTGGTCTGCGCGATCGCAGCGGTACGTATGAAGGACCTGCTCAGCGCGGTCATTATACTCGGAGCATACAGTCTTATAATGGCTGTTGTATGGACAAGGATGAATGCCGTTGATGTCGCGTTTACCGAGGCGGCTGTAGGCGCGGGGATCACAACAGTGCTTCTGCTGGCGGCATTAAGCAGGACACAAAGATCAGAAGCTGACCCTCCACCATCGGAAGGCAGAACCCAGTCAAAATATCAGACGTTATTCTCATTAATTATAGTCATTGTGACCGGCGCCGTTCTGATATACGGCACTATCGACATGCCTGACTACGGCGACCCTGACGCACCTGCAAACCTCCATGTGTCATCTGCTTATATAGAAAGGTCATACAAAGAAACAGGGGTGGTGAATTTTGTCACTGCTGTTCTGGCAAGCTACAGAGGCTACGATACGCTTGGAGAGGTAACGGTCATATTCATCGCTGGAACATGCGTCATACTGCTCCTGAGAAGAAAGAGGGACCATTGAAAGAACGTTTAACAGGCGAAAACATAATCACAAGAGTGGTCGCAAGACTGCTTATCCCTTATATACAGCTATACGGCCTCTATGTCATAGCCCACGGCGAGCTCGGCCCGGGCGGCGGCTTTCAGGGCGGTGTTATTTTAGGCTCGAGCATAATCCTTTACGCGATCGTCTTTGGCATAGAGGAAGGAAGAAAGAGAATGTCCCGGAAAATAAATGACCTTTTAAACACAACAGGAATCTTCATATACGCCGGAATCGGACTGCTGTGTTTATTGGCAGGCGGGGCATATCTTGAGTACGACATGCTCCCACTCGGCACGCCGAAGCTGGCAAGCCATTTAGGTATCTACGGTATTGAAATAGGCGTGGGCATTACGGTCGCGGCAGTGATGATCACCATATTCTTTGAAACCGCAAGGCGGGACAATGATTGAACAGATAGCGGGTAAATACAACTACTGGATATATGTTGCCCTTATGATGATCGGTTTTTACGCGATCATCGCCAAGGGCAACCTTATAAAGAAGATCATAGGCATGAATATTTTTCAGACTGCTGTATTTCTGTTCTATATATCCGTTTCAAAGGTAAAAGGCGGGACAGCACCTATACTGTGGGACAAGGCGGTCATGTATGACAATCCGCTGCCGCATGTCCTTATCCTTACAGCCATTGTTGTTTCTGTCAGCACAACGGCAGTCGCCCTTGCCCTGATCATAAGAATATACAGGGAGTACGGGACCATTGAAGAAGACGTGATCCTGGAGATGCCGGAACATAGGGCGAGGAGCGGAGAGAACGAATGAATATTGCAGAGCACTTTCCAGTACTCGTCATTGTAATACCTTTGATCTCAGCGATCATTATCCCGCTTGCAGGCCAGGTAAACAGGCATAGCGCCTGGTATATCACAACAGCTGCATCTGCCTCCTGCGTTTTGATCTCATCCTCACTGTTAAATACAGTCCTGAATACGGGCAGAATAAGCTACTGGCTCGGCGGTTGGGAACCGCCTTACGGCATTGAGTATGCAATAGATCATCTCAACGGCTTTGTCCTTGTTGTTGTCTCATTTATTATTTTCATTGTTTCCCTGTATGCAAGGAAAAGCGTTGAAATGGAAATTGACAAAGACAAATCAACAACTTTCTACTCTCTATATCTGCTCTTTGCCGCCGGACTGATGGGAATAATCACCACCGGCGATATATTCAACCTCTATGTATTTATAGAGATCACCTCCCTCGCCGGCTATGCCCTCATTTCAGCCGGCAGAAAAAGGCAGGCCCTTATAGCAAGCTATAATTATCTTATCCTCGGTACGATTGCCGCCACATTCATACTTCTCGGCATTGGTTACCTGTATATGGTAACAGGCACCCTGAACATGGCTGATCTAAGGGATCTGCTGCCGCCGCTTTATAACTCAAAGGTCGTGCTTACGGCGTTCGCATTCTTCACTGTCGGCCTGAGCTTAAAACTTGCGTTGTTCCCCCTGCATATCTGGCTTCCCAGCGCTTATACCCATTCCCCGTCTGTTGTGGGCGCAGTAATGGCGGCGACCGCCACAAAGGTAGGCGCCTACGCCATGTTAAGGATCATGTTCACTGTGTTCAAGATAGAGTTTGACCTGGAGGTGGTGCCTGTTACAAAGATACTGCTTATTCTTTCCTCCATCGCGATCATAGCAGGTTCTGTGCTTGCTATTACCCAGACCAATATAAAAAAGATGCTCGCATACTCAAGTGTCGGACAGATAGGCTACATAGTTCTGGGCGCCGCCCTTGTCAACCAGACAGCCATGACAGGAAGCATCCTTCATATTCTGAACCATGCCTTAATGAAGGGATGCCTGTTCCTTGTTGCCGGGGCTGTTATTTATAAAACAGGCATAGAGGAAATATCAGGCTTGAGGGGAATGGGAAAGAGAATGCCTTTCACCATGGCGGCCTTTACTATCGGGGGGCTCTCAATGATCGGTGTGCCGCTTACAGTCGGTTTTGTCAGCAAGTGGTATATCATGGTAGGCGCTTTAAATGCCGGCATGTGGTATTTCGTTCCTGTGATCCTTCTGAGTTCACTGCTGACAGCTGTATATTTCTGGAGGATCATTGAAGTCATATACTTCCCTCAGGAGTTAAACCTCCCTTTTTCTAATTCCGAAATCCGAAATCCGAAATCCGAAATTGCAGCGGAAGCGCCGGCCGGCATGGTCATTCCGACTCTTACCCTTGCCGGGTTATGCATATTCTTCGGCATCGCCGCCTTTATACCGGTATCAATGGCAGGTAAAGCGGCAGGAATGCTCCTGGGAGGCATGTAATGGAAGTAGTCCAGTCTGCAATGCCTCTTTATGCCGTAACTGTATCGCTTATCGCTGTAGTGCTAATCGGAGTTTCAGGCACACGGCCGAACCTGAGGGAGTTCTGGACCATCGCGGCGTCTGTACTAAAGTTTTCCCTTGTGGCGTCCATGCTTCCAACGGTCCTTGATGGTAAGGTCATTGAATATACACTTATAACGCTCTTTCCCGGGCTTGACATAAGTTTCAGAGTTGACGCGCTTGGGATCTTCTTCGCGCTCACTGCGTCTTTTCTCTGGATCATCACTTCATTTTATTCCATAGGCTACGTCAGGGCGAATAAAGAACACTCGCAGACACGGTACTTCATGTATTTTGCAGTCGCTCTTTCTGCAACCATGGCAGTTGCATTCTCTGCAAATCTGCTCACCATGTTTGTTTTCTATGAGGCCCTTACACTCTGCACATTTCCGCTTGTTGGGCATAAAGAGACCCCTGAGGCAATGGCAGGGGCAAGAAAATACCTTACATATCTCCTGGGCACATCGCTTGCGTTTTTATTGTTTGCCGTGGTCCTGACATATACTGCTGCAGGCACTCTGGACTTTTCTCCCTCGGGGATGCTGGCAGGCAAGGCTTCAAAAACTGTATTGACTGTAATATTTATCCTGTTCATTGCGGGCACGGCAAAGGCGGCTTTGATGCCCCTGCACTCATGGCTTCCTGCGGCAATGGTCGCTCCCACACCTGTCAGCGCGCTGCTGCACGCGGTGGCTGTGGTGAAAACAGGTGTGTTCGTTGTGCTCAAGATAGTGCTCCATGTATTCGGGGTCAAACTGCTGGCCGATATGGGACTTGGCACTGCCCTTGCCTATTTTGCATCATTCACTATCATCACGGCATCAGTGATCGCCCTTAAGCAGGACAATATCAAGGCGCTTCTTGCATACTCCACAATAAGCCAGCTTTCTTACGTGATACTCGGCGCCGCATTACTTTCTCCGTCAGCCATTACTGGGAGTATAATGCACATAGTGCTTCACGCGTTTGGAAAGATAACGCTCTTTTTTACGGCCGGGGCAATATATGCAGCATCGCGTAAAACAAAGGTGAGCGAGCTGGACGGCATCGGAAAAAGAATGCCCCTGACAATGACCGCCTTTACAATAGGCTCTCTTTCAATGATCGGCATACCGCCCTTTGGCGGGTTTATCAGCAAGTGGTATATCGCTCTGGGTGCCATTGAGGCAGATCACCTGCCAATACTGATCGTGCTTGGGGCAAGCTCTATTCTGAATGCCTGCTATTTTCTGCCCATAGTCTACAGGGCCTTTTTTAAAGAAGCTGACGAATTAACAGATAAAAACCAGTCAATAAAAGAGGCTCCTGCCCTGATGGTTGTGTCCCTTATGCTGACTGCATTTGGAACTGTGGCGCTGTTTTTCAAACCAACGCTGTTTCTTGAGCTGGCAAAGATGGCAATGGCAGGCGCGACTGGAGGGAACCATTGAAGACACTGGATACCAACTTAAAGACTGTCGGCAGGAGTTTTTTTAAATGAAAAAAGAAAAGGAAGAGTTAATGGAACTCAGGCATGAACCTGTACCGGGATATAAAAAGTTCTTTTTTATTGTTTTTGCCGTAGGTGTTTTATACCTGGCCGCGGTATTTGTGTTCGGTTCACATTGATCTGAGAGATATTTTATGAATAAACAAAAGAAACACTTTTTTGACAGTCCCGGAAACGTAAAGAGATTCATATGGGGTCTTTACGCTGTATGCGCCCTGCTTTTTATTTTAGGCTTCTTTGTTCCCGTTCATGGTGATCATTACTGGGAAAATGTCCCGGGGTTTTACGCGGCATACGGCCTGGTAGCATGCATTGTACTCGTTCTGGCGGCTAAATATATCCTCAGAAGGCTGGTAAAGAGAAAAGAGGACTATTATGATTAGTACTTTACCCCCTGCAGGACTATTTATAATTGGCGCATTACTTGTCCCTCTGCTAAAGGGCCGGGTAAAGAGCGCGTATCTTCTTCTACTGCCTGTGATCGGACTTATAAACCTTATCAATATGCCCGAGGGTGTATACTGGGCATACAGATTTCTGGATTATGACCTTACACTGGTCAAGGCAGACAAGCTAAGCCTGATATTCGGATATATATTCCATATAATAACCTTCCTGACCGTTCTCTACGCTATTAATATCAAGAACCATGTTGAGTTTGTCGCGGGCCTTACCTATGCCGGAAGCGCCCTGGGCGCTGTCTTTGCCGGGGACCTGCTCAGTCTTTTCTTCTTCTGGGAAATGATGACCGTATGCTCTGTGTTCCTTATCTGGGCAAGGAAGACCGATGCCTCTTTAGCCGCTGGATTCAGATATGCCCTTGTACATATCTTCGGAGGTATTGTTCTCCTGATAGGCCTGGTTATGCATATACATGAGACAGGCTCTCTGGAGATAGGCTATATCGGGCTTAACGGGTTATCGTCATATCTTATATTTATCGGGTTCGGCCTGAACTGTGCGTGGCCCCTGCTTCATTCCTGGCTGATCGACGCATATCCTGAAGCAACAATTGCAGGCGCTGTGTTTCTAAGTGCCTTCACTACAAAAACATCTGTTTACGTTCTGGCAAGGACCTTCCCCGGCACTGATGCCCTCATATGGATCGGCGTTATTATGACAGCGTTCCCTATCTTTTATGCTGTCATTGAAAATGATCTGCGCAGGGTACTTGCCTACAGCCTTATTAACCAGGTCGGATTTATGGTGGTGGGCATTGGAATAGGAACTGCTCTCAGTATAAATGGCGCTGTGGCGCACGCGTTTAACGACATACTCTTCAAGGCACTACTATTCATGTCCATGGGCGCTGTCATGTACAGGACAGGTAAAATAAACGCCACTGACCTCGGCGGCCTTTACAAGAGCATGCCCCTGACATGCGCCTTCTGTATTGTGGGCGCGGCATCGATCTCCGCCTTCCCCCTGTTCAGCGGTTTTGTAAGCAAATCTATGATAATGTCTGCTTCAGCCCATGAGGGCATGACCGCTATATGGTTCATCCTTCTGTTTGCCTCTGCGGGAGTCTTCCACCACGCGGGGATCAAGATACCGTTCTTTGCGTTCTTCTCCCATGACTCCGGGATAAGGGTCAAAGAAGCTCCGGTTAATATGCTATTGGCAATGGGCACAGCGGCGTTTCTGTGCCTGTTTATCGGTACATTTCCCGGCTATCTCTATAGCCTGCTCCCGTATCCGGTAGATTATATACCTTACACGCCATCGCACATTATGGCCCAGCTGCAGCTCCTGTTCTTTTCTGCGCTGGCTTTCACATTGCTGATGCTCTCCGGCATTTACCCAGCTGAAATGAGGGCCGTTAATATTGATTCCGACTGGTTTTACAGAAAGGGCGCCCGGGCGTTCATGTGGTTTGCTGACAATCCCATGGCAGTGTTAAGCGCAAAGATCAGCAAATTTGCCTTTGATACTATGCCCTCATATTTAATTTGGGCCAGTAAGAATCCCCTTGCTGTCCTGAAGATCGCATCTGATACTGTGCTTTTACGGCTCAGCGGCGCAGACAAAAAAGCAGATATAGAAAAGAGAATAATAGAAGAAAAGGGTATCTACCCGGGTGACGTGATAAAACATTGGCCCATAGGCTCAACAGTCCTATGGATAATGCTGTTTCTGCTGGCGTATTTGCTGGCTAATTTTTTGTATTAATATATTTCAGTTATTTATCACTCAATGGTAAATAAACAGGTAGGAAAGGCATACTATAGAGTCAGGCTTGCTGTATCAATACTAGATTCCCGCGATTCCGGACAAGTTTACCCGCCTCTGGCGGCGCCGAAGGCGACCAGGGCCGGCTTGTCCCGGTTTATCGGGGAATGACAGAAAAAAGAGTAGCCGATTATAAAGAGGAACGAATTATATTTTCTGCAACTTTGTATCCATTCTCTATGCAGTCATTCATGCTTATTCCTCTGTACGCGTTGCCTGTAATAAACAGTCCGGGATAGAATGAAAGCATTGAGTCTATTGACCTTAACATCCCTGAATGCCCTGTAACATACTGAGGTATTGCTTTTTCCCATCTGTAAACCTTTGCCATATCAGGTTCACCATTTAAAAGGACCAGTGGTTTTAATTCGTCAAAAACACTGCTGATAATTTTGTCATCATCCAGCATTGCCAGTTCAGGAGAACGCGTACCTCCGACCATCGTCCTTAAAAGAACACTGCCCTCCGGCGCTCTGTTAGGGAAAATGCTTGAATCCCACAGTGATCCGAGGATCTTTCTGCCTTCTATGTGAGGTACCAGGAATCCAAACCCTTTCAAAGGATGGCCTACTTTCTCCCGTTTATAGCCGAAACAGACCACAGACACAGAGGAGTACTGTATTTGCGAGATAGTCTTTGAAAGTCCGGCGTCAAGCCCTTGTAGAATTCCGGCAGAGGCATACGCAGGCGAAGCCAGGACAACAATGTCCGCATCGACTACGCCATCAGAGGTGTGCAGCTGATATGAATTTCCATTATTTCCGCCGCGGGCGATATCCTCCACAATCACACCGAGCCTCAGCCTGTCACCCAGCCTGTCGGCAAGCGCGTTCGTAATAGAGTCAGTGCCATTATAAAAAGAAGTGAGATTGCCTCCCGGTGCAGCATTAACTCGTCTCTCGTCCCTCGTCCCTCGCCCCTTTGCTCTTTGCTCTTTGCTCTTTGCTCTTTGCAGCTTTATCAGCGCCCTGATCAGACTGCCGTATTCCTGTTCAAGTTCTTTGATCCGGGGGAAACTGCTTTTAATGCTCATTTTGTAAGGGTCCCCGGCGTAAACGCCCAAACACATTGGGTCTATCAGCTTTTCAAGGCTTTCTTTTCCTAATCGGCGCGTAATAAAATCAGCGACCGTCTCATCATCCGGTCCTTTAGGCGCGATAATTTCATACAGCATCCTGAGTTTTCCACGCCATGAGAGAAGCTCAGACTTTAGAAAAGAGAACGGTGATTCAGGAAGCGGGTTGAGCTTCGAGTTGGAATATATGAACCGCCGTTTGGAATTACTATTACTTCTTACAGGTTCAAGTCCTGTCTCTTTACATAACTCAAGAGTGCGCGGTTTGTTGTCAAGAAAACCGTTTGTGCCTTTTTCGCACAAAAACCCGTCCGTCCTGTCAGTCCATACTTTTCCGCCCGGCCTGGACTCAGACTCCAGAACCGTGACATCAGTCTGAGCTGCGTTGCACAGAGCAAAAGCAACTGTTAAACCTGAAATCCCGCCTCCGACAATTACAACCTTCTTCATTTATTCCTCCGGAAAGTAACACCGTGATCATCTGTATCTTTATCTGCGTTAATCTGTGTTTTCTTCTCTGTGGCCATCTGTGTGTTTCTTAGAACTAGTTCTTTAAGAGCTGATATAAACCCGTCAGATGCATTAAGAGATCGGCACCTTTTAAGGTTGATCCCGTTTTTCAAAGCAATGTCCCTGTAAAGAATATCTATTTCATAAAGCGTCTCAATGTGATCTGAAACAAAACTTATTGGCACAACCAGCAGGTTCTTAACTCCCTGTTTGGCCAGTTTTATGATCGTTTCATCAGTTGAAGGACTTAGCCATTTAACAGGCCCGCTCCTGCTCTGGAAAGAAAGTCGAAACGACCCTTCGCGAAGACCCGCTTCGGGATGCCATTTTAAAAGTAACGCATTAACTGCCTTTATGGTTGATTTGATGTGCTCGAGATAAGGGTCGCCCTGCTTTATAAAGCCCTCCGGCAGACTGTGGGCGCTGTATAGAATATCAAAGTCTTCTCTTTTGAAATCAGCTATTTCATCAGTCATATTTTTTGCCAGACAGTCTATATACGGCTGAAAATCATACCATTCTTCAATATAATTAATCGAGAATCGAGAATCGGGAATGGAGAATAGTTTAACGGCTCTTTTGAATTCAGCAATGGAGGATCCTGTCGTTGCCCTGGAGTAATGGGGATAGAGGCTGAGGACAACGACATGTTTCACCCCGTCATCTATCACTCTCTTAACCGTATCGCAGATAAACGGATGCCAGTAGCGCATACCAATGTACACTTTAAAACGAGGGGACGAGGCACGATGGGAGAGGGACGCACTATCGTCCTTCATCCCTCCTCCTTCCTCTATCGTATTTAATGCTTTCTCCAGGGCCTCCGCCTGGGCGGTTGTAATATCCAGAATAGGAGATTTACACCCTATCATGCTGTATAATTCTTCAGTTTTTTTTGAACGGAGGCGCGATATAAGGAAGGCAAGCGGCTTTTGCATAAAAGACGGACCAAGCCTTATGATATCCCTGTCAGAAAAAAGATTTATAAGAAACGGCCTGACCGCCTTTAGAGAATCAGGACCGCCAAGATTCAGCAGAACAACCGCAATTTCTTTAGTTTTATCAGCCAAGCTTAACCTGGATATCCCTTAATCATTATTAGTCCTCATGCCGGACAGAGCTTTTACGTCTGCAATAATTTCAAAAAAACGTTTATGACATCCGGATCAAACTGACTTCCCGAACATCTCCTGAATTCTGAAATTGCAAACTCTTTACTGCATGCAGTCCTGTAAGGCCTGTCAGATATCATCGAGTCATACGAATCAGCAACACAAAGTATTCTTGCCAGAAGCGGGATCTGTTCGCCTTTCAGACCGTCAGGATACCCCGTGCCGTCATATCTCTCATGATGCGCCCTTATTATCGGCAGTAAACTTTCAAAACCTTTTATAGGACTCAGGATGTCACTTCCCTTAATCGGGTGCTGTTTTACAAGAAGGTATTCCTCCTCAGTCAGACTTGACGGTTTATCAAGTATTACATCATATGTGCCGATCTTTCCAATATCATGCAGAAGGGATGCTAATCTCAGCAATTCCACTTCATCTCTTCCCAAACCCATTTCTTCGGCAATAGCAACCGCGTAAGTAGTTACCCCGATCGAATGACCTTTTGTCCATTGGCTCTTGGCATCTATAATATTCGCAAAGGCAACAATAAGGTCATTATGGACCTCCCTTAATTCTTTGTGGGTCTCATTAATATCCTTAAGCATATTAAAAAAAGCATCTCTATTCTGCTTCAGTTTCTTTTCCTGTTCCTTGGCAACCGAAATATCACCTATCAAATGCACATAAAACGTCAAACCCTCATCTTCACCGGATACAGGCAGAACGGTAAAATTAAAAGTTCTATTGTGATCATCGTCATAATACTCAATTGTTTCAGATTTGCCGGTCATCCGCGCCTTATGCATCGGACATCCATTAATAGGCGCATCTTTTTTATGCACTATCTCAAAACATTTTTTTCCAACAAGGTCTTTCACCGGCATCCCCGCAAGCTTGGCGATAAAAGTATTAGCCCTTAAAATATTATAATCACCGTCTGTCAGTATGGCTCCATAAGGCAGAGAATCAAATGTTGATCTCCATTCACTTAACGCTTTCCGCAGCATCTCCTCCGAAGAAACAGTCCTTTCAAGAAGCTTCTTTCTTTCATTGATAAGGTACCCCGTAAAAAGAGAGCCGAACAGAACAGTCACTATTAAAATATGTATGAAAATTTCGAAGGGATTTCCGCCGGTAAAAAAATGTTTTATCATACCCCCGCCATGTTCAGAAATGTCATACATCGTATATGACAAAAACGTTATCACACCCCCAATAATTACAAATACGGCAAGTTTCGATTTCATCCTGAATCATCTCTCCTGAGTTCACGGCGCAATTTCTTGATTTCCTCTTTAAGCTTAATCATCCTCAGCTCACTTTCAATCGCAATATCATAGAACTCCTGAAGCTCCTTAATTCTATCCGTGAGTTCCTTTTCAAGCTTAATTCTTTCCGTGATATCTCTAACTGACAGTCGCGCGCCAAAAAGGCTTTTCCCACGGTCATATATTGCCATTGAATGAATTTCAACATCGAGCTTCTTCCCGGTCTTGTCAATCATCTTCCCGTTGTCAATAAAGAGCGCTCCCTCCCTGTTTAGTTTTTTTAATCCCGTCTCAACATCTTCCCATGTGTCCGGGTCATATATTTCCCTGATGTGCCTGCCGATCAGTTCACCGTCAGAATAGCAGAGTCGGCTGTATGCCTGTTTATTGACAAAAGTAATAAATCCGTCAATATCAATAAAAATAAACATATCGGCTGAATCATTAACAACTTCCGCATATTTATCCTCGGATTCTCTCAGCTTCAGCTTGAGTTTTTTCTCAGACTCTTCAAATTTAACCTTCATTTCCCAGTTGAAAATCGTAAGCAGCCCTCCTGTCGCCCACGCGGCGACAATGGCGCAGACTGCACGGAACACCTGGACCGGGAAACCCGCAACTGAATGGAATGATTCTACATTGAGCCAGCTTGCGGGCGGGAAATTTGCTTTAGGAACGATTAAGCCACCGAGGACACTATACATAATAAACACAAAACTTAACATGAAGAAATATTTTTTTACATTCATTGGTTTATATATTTCTTCAGCGTTCCTATAATTCAGCATTAGTCCCAAACCTATAAGTATTCCTCCGGGGAGGCCTAACAGGTATCTCATAAAAATACTTCCCATCAGCCAGGGATCAGAAGAAAAAACACTGGTTAAAATTACAATACTCGCAGCGATAGGCATTCCCCACCATGGAAAAACTTTTGAGACAGCCCTTTGCCACAAAGGAGTTTTTGAGGCATGAAGGTTGAATACCTGCCTGCCGAATTCAAACAGAAAAAAATAAGATACCACAAGAAGCAGCAACCGAAAAATATCCAGACTGGGATTTCGGCCTTTAATAATGGCCCACATGTCAAAAAGCTCATTAGCCCCGTGTGTTATTCCAAAAATTGCCAGCAGCCATAATACGCCCGAAAGCCTGAATTCACTTCCTTTTCTCGGCTGGACCAGAATAACAATTCCCATTAGGACAAATGCCAGCCCATATATAAAGAAAACAATATCCAGGTTGACTTCAAACCACTGACTTACAAATTTCATTTTCTATCCATTAAGATAATAGGGAATTATTTCTATTTCAGGCCGGACCAGATCCATCGTCAGAAAGACCGGGCATACCGGCAGCAGCGCGCTATTTCAGCTTTGTCTCTTTTTCAGCTGAAGGTGCAGTTCTTCGATCTCTTCCTTAAGTGATTTCATTTTCAGCTCTCTACCGACAGCCATATCATAGAACTCTTCAAGTTCCCGAATCCTCTCCTTAAGCTCTTCATCCAACGCGATATTTCTCGTAACATCCCTTCTGATTTCAACAACAGAAACAACATTTCCGGAGGCATCTTTTAAAGGATACACTGTCATTTCCATGTATCTCTCTCCTTTTCTGCGTACATCTCTGCTGCTGATACCCGTATCAAACACATCTTTCACAATGCATTCCATTTTGGACAGAAAACATGGTTCATCCCGATTATAAGTGACCTCATGGCAAAATCTGCCCTTTAAGTCTTCTGACTTACTGCCTATCTGTTCAGCATAACTGGCATTCGCAAAGAGTATGCGATAATCTTTGTCCAGCACAACTACCCCGTCTTTAATACCTTCAAGGATCGAAGAAAGAAAGGTCTCTGATTCCTTGATTGCCTCTTCTGCTTCTCTGAGTTTGGTGATATCCATCAGCATTCCTGATATTTCCTCATCCTGAAGCGATGCAGTAATAAGTATATTTTTAATCGTTCCGGTTGGCGTTACCAGTTCAGTTTCGTAATTTTCAACTACACCTTTTTCTTTCAACTCTTCAATGAGCTTTTCTCTGTCCTCTTCTCTCCTGTATAAACTCGCCACTTTTGAAGACAGCATTTCATCACTTGAATTATACTCACCGATCTTGATCAGGGCATCATTTACATAAATGATATCACCTTTCAGGTTTGTTTTATATACCCCGACAAGCGCGTTATCCACAAGGTTTCTGTACTTCTTTTCAGACGCCCTAAGCTCTTTATCAGCCCTTCCGCTCTGAATGGCGACCGCGAGCAAATCAGCAACTTCACTGGCAATTGTCACATCTTCAGCAGTAAAAGCGCCGGGCTTGCCCCTGCCTATATTAATGCTGCCCATCAGTTCGTCAAGGTGAATTATCGGAACATTGATGTAAGATCTCACGCCCTTTTCATTCAGCGATCGTTCCATATCCGAAGGATCGGGAAGGGTGCTTAAATCTTCAGTAACATTTACATCTCCGAAGTACAGGCCTTCCTTAAGATCGTATTTCCCCAGAGTAATGCTGTTGCCCTCACGGACCCGCGGGTTGTCTTTCGAATAAACCGCCAGCTCGACAGCTTTACCCGTGCCAAAATCAAATGCAACTATGCTGGCCAGACTGCACGGCACGAGTTCCTTAAGATGGTCCAGTGCAACACGCACTATCTTTTCCGATGACTGCGCAGTTAAAATGGCATGATCGATCTCACGCAAAAGCCTGAGACGCTCGCCATAGTGAAATATCTCCTCCTCTGCAAGTTTACGGTCCGTAGTATCTCTGACAACCTCCACTCCTCCTATAATATTTCCCGAGGAGTCCCGTAAAGGTGACGCCGTAATCTCCAGGCACCTTTCACCTGACTTAATGTTGGCCGTCCTTTCCACTCTCTGAATGGTACCGTCTTTCATTGCTGCGAACACCGGACAGCCATCGCAGATATCATCCCTTTGCCGGTATGCCCTGTAACAGTATTGACCGACATAATCACCAAACATTTTTTTGCTGACCTCGTTTTGATACACAACCCTGAATTCAGTATCAACAATACCAAGAGCGTCACCAATGCTTGAAATTATCGCCTCTGTCTTAATCTTTTCCTGTTCCGCCACCTCACTGGCCAGTTTAAGCTGCTCTTCAATACGCCTGCGTTCTGTAACATCACGGGCAACTCCAAATAAACCAACAACATTCCCTTTGTCGTCAATTTTTGGAGAGACCTTGTCTTCCAGCCATATGTCTGCCCCTGTAATTTTATGCCGAATACGGTAAGATCTGACAACCCTCTCCTTATTTTCAAGTACCCTGCGTGTGTCCTTCTCAACTATCGCTATGTCTTCAGGATTAATGATACTCAACCATAATTTAGGATTATCCATAAATTCATGCGCTGCATATCCGGTAATATTCTCGCTCTGACTGCTCACAAAAAAAGTTTCCCCTTCAAACATATTGTCCTTGATATCAACTGAGTAAATCAGGTCATCAATATTATTAATAAGATTAATATTTTTTTCTTCACTCTGCTGCAGCAGTTCTTCGGCCAGCCTGCGTTCATTAATATTACGTGCCACACCTATAGTGCCGACAACTATGCCCGATTCATCAACGAGTGGTGTTTTGATTGTTTCGAGATAAATCTTATTCCCCTGCGCATCCTCAATAGCCTCTTCAATAACAATTTTTTTTCTGCTATTTATTACTTTGGCATCATCTTCTTTAAATTTCTTCGCTGCTTTCTTGCCAAAACATACTTCGCAGGTATTGTTGACAAGATACTCAGGGTCCATTCCGACAACGTCAGCAAATGCTCTATTAACTATTATAAAATTAGAGTCAGTATCCTTAAACCATGCCATATCCGGAATACTGTCTATAAAAGTATTCAACTCAATATTTTTTCGCTTTATTTCATCTGTTGACTGCTTTTCTTCAGTAACGTCCCTGAGTATCTCCAATATCTGCGTGACTTCTCCGGCTTCGTTAATGATAGGGGTTGCGGTAACATGAAGAATTACTTCTTTGCCATCGGAAGTAATTAAAGTATTCGTGACAATGGACGGTTCTTTTGAGGAAAATACATCAATACAGGGGCATTTTAAAGTCGCGCTTCCTTCCTTCAAATGGACTGAATAACCGCCATACAATTCACCACAATCCCGGCCTATGATATCCTGTTCCTTTTTACCGAAGAGTTTAGCAGCGGATTTATTCGCGAAAATTATTTTATAGTCCCTGTCAATGAACAGGACACCATCAATAATATTATTGAGAGTTTCCTTGAAAATAGTTCCGAGTTCTTTCATACTACCTGTACCACCTCTATAAGGTTAAACAACTCAGATCAGCGGCTGACATATAGTTATTATTTTAACATTATTCATCTTATTTCTGACTAAGCTCGTGAACCATCCTGACCATCGTTACTACATTTTCAACCGGTGTTTCAGGTAGAACACCGTGCCCGAGATTAAAGATATGGCTGCGGGCTGAAGACGATCTGTTCAAAATATCTTTCACCCGCTTTTCAATTTGTTCAGCAGGAAGGAACAGAGCGCATGGATCAAGATTACCCTGGACTGAAGAAACATTGCCAAGCCGTTTTATCGCGTCATCCATATTGATTCTCCAGTCTATTCCGGTCACATCGGCGCCACTAATTTTCATCTCTTCAAGAAGTCCGCTGCAAGCTCCAACAAAATATATAACGGGGACAGGCTCTCCGGCTTCTCCGGACTGCCAGTTTTTAACTGCCTCAATCGCCTTCCTGACGTATGGCAGCACATATTCCCTGTAGTCTCCGGGTGAGAATATACCAGCCCAAGTATCAAAAAGCTGAACTGCCTGGGCACCCGCCCTGATCTGAGCTTTAAGATATTCAATAACAGTTGCTGTAACCTTTTCCATCAACATAGAATATGTTTCAGGGGTTTCATAGATCATTCTTTTTGTCTGAAGGAAATTCTTTGATGAGCCTCCTTCTATCATATAAGTAGCGGTAGTAAAAGGCGCGCCTGAAAAACCTATAAGCGGAACCCGGGTCTTGAGCTTTTCCCTCAATATCCTGATCGTCTCCATAACAAAGCCCATGTCTTTATCAGGGTCCGGGATAACAAGTCTCTCTACTGAAGCCTGGTCCCTAACCGGGGGAGAGAGCACAGGGCCCCTGCTTTCCAGGAATTCAAGTTTCATTCCCATTGCTTCTACCGGTATCAGGATGTCAGAAAACAATATCGCGGCATCCACGCCCAATATATCAATGGGCTGTATCGTTACCTCAGCGGCAAGCTCCGGAGTTTTGCAGAGAGTAAGGAAATCGTTATCTTTTCGTATCGCCTGGTACTGCTTTAAATATCTCCCAGCCTGCCTCATGATCCATACAGGCGTGTACGGGACCTTTTCACCCCGGCATGCCTTCAAAAAAGTGTCGTTCATTTAAATTCCTCCCTAAAATAACGCAGATATTCACTGATTTACTGATAAAGATAATCGCAGATAAATATAATCTTTATTCTTAAGCAACTGCTTTATGATAAACAATCTTTATGTACACTGCCCAACTCTTTATGGACGTCATAAACAGCTCCTATAATCTTATACGTCAAATCTTTATAAATATACTCCTTGTTCTTATCCGTGATCATCTGTATTTTTATCTGCGTTAATCTGTGTTCTGTTCTCTGTGATCATCTGCTTTTTCTTTCCGCGATAATCTGCGAGGTTTATAACCACAGAAAGGCTCTTCCGCAAGATAATCCCCATAAACAGAGTAAGACCTCGCCCGACAGCCGCCGCAGACATTAATATA
>VAPC010057475.1_pt1 | contig 20682 bp, 14 predicted proteins | sample 3395121 | NCBI WGS metagenome assembly VAPC01 (sample SAMN08290434, study PRJNA428436) | hydrothermal vent metagenome | isolation source: Deep-sea hydrothermal vent chimney | place: Indian Ocean: Southwest Indian Ridge | depth 1711 m m
GATGAGCTTAGTAATAATGAGCTCCTGAACCAAAGGATCTCTGATGAAACACTTAATACGATTATTCATACTGTTTATCTGCCTGCCGTCAATCACTCCACTGCCGGTACACGCCCAGGAACCTGCACCTGCTGCTGTTATCGGACTATACCAGCAGCTGCCTGCTGACTCCCTGGTCACGGTGGGCACACTCGACAACGGACTGCGTTATTACATAAGAGAAAACCAGGAACCTGAGAACCGCGCAGAACTGCGCCTGGTAGTGAAAGCAGGTTCGATCCTGGAGGATGATGACCAGCTGGGACTCGCTCACCTTACCGAACACATGGCATTCAACGGAACGACACATTTCGAAAAACATGAACTGGTAAATTATCTCGAATCGATCGGCATGCGGTTCGGCCCCGAATTGAATGCAGGCACCAGTTTCGATGAGACGACATACATGCTGACGGTACCTACCGATTCTATTGAGGCCTTCGAAACAGCATTCCTGATACTGGAGGACTGGGCACACGGCATCACATTCGATCCCGAAGAGGTCAATAAAGAACGCGGCGTCATCGTCGAAGAGTGGCGATTGGGTCGAGGTGCCGGCGCAAGAATGATGGACAAACAATTTCCGATCCTCTTCAAAGGTTCACGGTACGCTGAACGCCTGCCGATAGGCCGAATGGAAATAATTGAGAATTTCGAGCCGGAGACAGCAGTCCGGTTCTACAGAGACTGGTACAGACCCGACCTCATGGCGGTGGTGGCGGTTGGAGATTTCGACAAAGATCATGTAGAAACCCTTATTAAAACTCACTTTTCCCGACTCACTCCCGTCGACAATTCCAGACCCCGTCTGACGTATGATATCCCCGACCATGCAGAGACACTCTTTGCCATTGCCACCGATCCGGAGGCCTCCGGTTCAAGCGTTGCTGTTTACTTTAAACAGCCCCTTCGGTCAAGGGGAACGGTCGGCCTCTATCGACAGCAGTTGGTTGAGAGACTATACAATTCGATGCTCAACCAGCGTCTGGGCGAACTGAGTCAACAGGCTGATCCTCCCTTTATATTCGCCTCATCGAGTCAGGGAATTTTCGTCAGATCAAAGGAAGTCTATACCCTGTTTGCTTCAGTAAAAGACGGAGGCATCCCTCAGGGATTGGAAACAATTCTTACCGAAGCGGAGCGTGTCGGGCGTCACGGTTTTCTCGAATCGGAACTGGAACGCGTGAAGACCAACGTGCTCAGATCCATGGAGAGGTCTTTTGCAGAGCGGGAAAAGACTTCTTCCAGAAGTTATGTGAGCAGATACATCAGCAATTTCACGAATGGATCGCAGATCGCCGATATCGGTTATCGATACGAACTTTACAAACGATTCGTATCCGAGATTACACTTGAAGAGGTGAACCGGCTGGCCCGGCAGTGGATCAGCGACGAGAACCGGGTGGTGATGGTAAATGCACCGGATAAGGAAGGGCTGGAGACTCCTACCGAACGGGAACTCAACGCAGTTTTCGAAACAGCAGAGAGTAAGGAAATCGAACCATACACCGAGACGGTTGGAGATGAACCGCTGGTGCCGGTCCTGCCCGAACCGGGTTCGATCGTATCTGAAAGCATATATGAGGAGGTAGATGTAACTGAGTGGGAGTTATCCAACGGAGTCAAGGTGGCAATGAAACCTACTGACTTCAAGGAAGATCAGATCATGTTCAGGGCCTTCAGCCCCGGAGGTCTCTCTCTGGTTGACGATGAGGTATTTTTAACCGTATTGAGTTCAATTCCGATCATTGGCATGTCGGGCCTGAGCAACTTCAACATGATAGATCTGAACAAGAAGCTGGCCGGAAAGGTAGCGAGTGCCAGTGCGTCTGTAGGAGAACTGGAGGAGGGCCTGTCCGGATCGGCCTCCCCTCAGGACCTCGAGACCATGTTCCAGCTCATCTATCTGAACTTCACCGCCCCACGGGCTGACAGCACAGTGTTCCTTTCCATGCAGGCCCGAATGCGAGCTATGATAGCGAACTGGGGTGCCAATCCCAGGGCGGCTTTCTCCGACACGCTCCAGGTCACGATGACCCAGTACCACCCTCGATCCCCGCTTGTCAGCGAAGCTCTGATTGATGCGATGGACCTTCAGGCGAGCTTTGAGCTTTACAAAGACAGATTCGCAGACGCGAGTGATTTCACCTTTGTATTCGTAGGCAACCTCGACCTGTCAATAATGCGGCCGCTTGTCGAACGATATCTCGGTTCACTTCCCTCGATCGACCGGATCGAAACCTGGCGAGACGTCGGTCCCAAACCCCCTGAGGGTGTGATCGTGAAATCCGTCTACAAGGGCATGGAACCGCAGAGTCGGTCGGTGTTCATCTTTACAGGACCGTTTGAAGATTCTCGTGCAAACCGGCACGCATTCCAATCGATGGTTTCAGTACTGCAAATCAAGCTGCGGGAACGTATCAGGGAGGAACTTGGCGGGACATACAACGTCAGCGTAAGCGGTAGTAACACCTGGCGGCCCACATGCAATTATTCGATTTCCATCAGCTACGGCTGCGATCCCGAACGGGTGGATGAATTGAAAAACGTTGTTTTTGAGGAGATAGAGAATCTCCAATCCAACGGCCCGGGAGAGGAGGACCTGAACAAGGTCAAGGAGAATCAGCGCCGAACCCGCGAGACGAACCTGGAGCGGAACAGCTACTGGCTGTCCCAGCTGGCATTCCGCTATCAAAAGGGGCAAGACCCGACTGACGTACTTGGTTACGAAGTATTCATCGAAGCTCTCACGGCTGAAATGGTCCAGGAGGCGGCAAAACTCTATTTCAACATGGACAACTACGTGCAGGTTACTCTCTATCCGGAGACCGAAAAGTAGAAAGGAAACGGTTGCTAGGAGACTGATTCGAGCAGCCAGTTCGTTCCGACAAAGATCACTGAAAGAGGTATTACGATCCTCATCCACCAGTAGAGGATCCGGTGGAACAGTTTCATACGGCCGCCCGATAGTTCTTTCAGTGCTTCTGATCGCTTTATACACCAGGCTGTGGTGAGCACTGCAAGAAGAGTACCCAGCGTCTGCATTCCCGATCCGAAAAACAGGTCCCATGGTACAAAGACCTTCATATTGACCATCGGAAGTATCGCCAGCAGCATGACTATCACACAGGTGATTATCACGGCTTTCCTGCGTGACAGAGAAGTATTGTCGACCAGTCCTCCGACCAGCACCTCCAGAGCCGCCACGGCAGAGAGGAATGCCGCGCCGAAGAGTCCGGCGAAAAAGAGCAGTCCAAAGAGGCCACCCAGAGGCATCTGCTGGAAGGTCATAGGCAGGGTATCGAAGATCAGGGAGGGTCCGCTGTCAGGCGCCAGGCTGAAAGCAAATACGGCAGGGAAGATGGCGAGCCCGGCCAGCAGCCCCGCCAGAGTGTCTCCCAACCCGATGAACACCGCAGTCTTCAGGACATTCGTCTGACGGCTCATATACGATCCATATATGACCATGAAGGTTCCACCCAGCGACATGGAGAACACTGCCTGTCCCAGCGCCGCTGCCATAACGGAACCCCGAAGGTCCGCCAGCCGGAAAGAACCGACGTACCATTTCAGACCTTCGCCGGCACCCTCCAGTGTCAGCGAGCGTATTATCAGGATGAGCAGGATTACGAGAAGAGCAGGCATGATCACCTTGCTGACCCGCTCGATACCTTTTCGGAGTCCCTTCAGCAGTATTATCCCGCACATGCCTATAACGAGAGGTGTCACCATCAACTGCAGTGAGAGACTTAAAAGGTTAAAACCTTCGTCCGGAGGTATGATCACCGATGGATCAACAGTGAGGCCAGAGAGGGAGAGCGCCTGACCAACGGCGTACGCTCCAACCCATCCGATCGTATTCGAGTAGTACCCGGTAGCACAGAATACCACGAAAATGAGGAGGAAACCTGCATACCTGCCACCAGGGAGCCCTCCTCTCTCAAATGCACCCAGGGTTCCCCTCTGTGTGTGGCGTCCCAGCACCATCTCGGCCATCAGAGCGGGTATCCCGACCAGGAGAACCATCAACAGATAGAAGAGGACGAATGAGGCTCCCCCATACCTGCCTACCATGTAAGGAAATCGGAAGACATTGCCCAGACCTACAGCAACCCCGATCATGGTCATCAATAATCCGAAATTGGACGCGAAGGTCTCCCGGCCCCTGTTTAAGATCACTTTATATAGACCGTCTTGATGTTAACGAATTCCCGGATGCCGAAAACAGAGAGCTCCCGTCCATATCCTGAATCTTTTATCCCGCCGAAGGGAAGCCGCGGATCTGAGCGGACGGAATCATTCACGAAACATGCACCCGCCTCCAGCTTCTTCACCGCAATCTCCTCCCCTTTCTGAAGATCACCTGTGAATACGGCCGCACCCAGTCCATAGCTGGTATCATTGGCGACTCTGATAGCTTCCTCCTCATCCTCTACTCCGATTATGGCCGCTACCGGACCGAACAGCTCTTCATCGAAAGCCGGCATCCCACCGGTCACGTCGGTCAGTACTGTTACAGGATAGAAGTACCCCGGCCCATCGGGTATCGTTCCACCCAGAAGCAGCTTCGCTCCCTTTGCTATGCTCTCTTCAACCTGCCGGTGCAGATTGTCTCTCAGATCAGGTCTTGCGAGAGGACCGACATGTGTTTCCTCCTTCATCGGATCTCCGACCGTCCAGCTTTCCATCTCTTTGACGAGAGTTTCTTCCAGCTGTTCTTTCTGTGAATTCAGGACAATGATCCGTTTGGCGGCAATGCACACCTGACCGGCATTGAAGAGGCGGGCGAATGCACACGTCTTAACCGCCGCTTCAAAATCGGCGTCTTCAAGTATCAGGTAGGGATCGCTTCCACCCAGCTCCAGCACCGTCTTTTTCAGCATCTCGCCTGCTTTCCGTGCCACCTCCCGACCCGCCCTGGTGCTGCCTGTAAGGGTAACTGCCCTGACATGCGGATTTTCGATAATCGCCTCCACATGTTCGACATCGACCAGCAATGACCTGAAAAGATGCTCAGGAAATCCTGCTTCAATGAAAAGTCGTTCAATGGCGACGGCACAGCCTGGTGTGCTCGGTGCGTGCTTGAGGAGTACGGCATTGCCCGCCATAAGAGCAGGTGCGCCGAAACGGAAAACCTGCCAGAAAGGAAAATTCCAGGGCATGATCGCCAGCACTGCTCCCAGCGGCTGATAGGATACAAAACTCTTCGACGCCGCGGTTTCAACCATCTCCGGAGCCAGAAATTCTTCTGCCCTCTCAGCATAGAAATCGCAAACACCGGCACATTTTTCGATCTCACCCCGAGCGTCGACTACAGGTTTGCCCATCTCTTCCGTCATAAGACGAGCCAGCTCCTCTTTCCTGTTCCTGAGAATGCGGCCGACCTGTCTGAGAAGATCTGTTCTGTGCCCGAAGGAGGTCTCCCTCCACGAGAGAAAGGCCGAATGTGTAAGATCGATCTGCTCCAGGATCTCGGACGAGGACAGCTCCGGGTAATCGCCGACAACCTCACCTGTTGCCGGATTGACAGCTTTCATTGAAACACCTTAATCATCAGAGTTTGAGATTTCCTGCATTTCAGAGTTAACTTGAAGAAGTTACATGGACTCAAAACAGAAGGAGCCCGACTAGATGATACGGCAATCCAGATCATACATATTCCCGGCCCGACTGTCTGCAACGTTGAGAAGCATGATATCGATAACAGTTATCGCCCTGGTACTCATATCTGCCTCCTCTCAACCGGTATCGAGTCAGGAGAGGCGGAACAGGCAGGACCGCCAGGAACGGTACCTGCAGGAAAAGGCCAGAAGGGATGCCAGGTTCCAGGAGCTGTATGAGGGTGTTCTTGAAATGAAGAAGACATCGTATAAGAGCAGGATCGGCGGATTGGAAATACCGGTCTACGTATTCCAGCCATTCGAGAAGAGGGGTCCACGGGGACACGCTGCCCTGATATGGGTGCACGGCGGTGTCCACGGCGATCTCGATCCCGAGCACTACGCTCCATTTATCCGGGAAGCTGTTGAAAAGGGATACGTAGTCGTGGCTCCCGAATACAGGGGCAGTACCGGATATGGCCAGGAATTTTATGATGCTATTGATTACGGCGGCTGGGAGGTCGACGATGTATTGACCGCGGTCGATTTCATCAGGGAGACCCTGCCCCATGTGGACCCGGATAGACTGGGAATAATCGGGTGGAGCCACGGGGGATTCATCACACTTCACTCCATCTTTCGGGAGCCCGATACCTTCAAGGCTGCGGCCGCGATGGTACCGGTCACCAATCTCACTTTCCGTCTTTCTTACAAAGGCCCGCGATATGCGTCAAATTATGTATCTCAACCGCGGATCGGCGGTCTGCCCCATGAGCCGGGAGCAAGAGAGGTCTATATTGAAAGGTCACCGGTCTACAGCGTGGACAAACTTGAAACACCTCTGATCGTTCACGTTGCAGAAAACGACAACGATGTCAACTTCGTTGAATCCGAAATGCTGATCCACGCCCTTGAATACAAGAAACCTCAACTGGCGGAAACGAAAATCTATAAAGATCCACCAGGCGGACATTCCTTCAACCGGCAGGTTGATCAGGAAAACGGCTACATACGTAAATACAGCTGGGAGCAGCGCGACTCGTGGAACCGGATATGGACATTCCTCGAACTGTATCTGAAGCCGTACATGGATGCAGAGGGAAAGCTGTATTACTGAAACCAGCTAAGGATGCCCGCAAGCATGCGCTTGCGGGTATCTGGTGCCCGAGGCCGGAGTTGGCCTCGTGCCTGAAAAAAACCGCAAGCATGCGCTTGCGGTATCTGGTGCCCGAGGCCGGATTTGAACCGGCACGGGATTTCTCCCACTGCCCCCTCAAGACAGCGTGTCTACCAATTTCCACCACTCGGGCAGTATTGTTCTAAAGCGTTGCTCCCCCTCCACTGGTGTCAGGTGGTACAGGCGACGGCGTAACACCTCCACCAGGCGGTGGAATGTTCGGTGTTGCTCCGGGAAGAAGAGGCAGACCTGTCTCAGGAATCTGCTGCTGCTGCCGCCGTTCTACCGAATCCATAATAACACTACGAGCACCACCTTCAACCGGCGGTCGAACAAGGCTCATAATAACGCTGAGAAGCAGGAATGCCGTGCCGAGGTAAGTAGTTGCCTTGCTGAGGAAATCGGCAGCACCCCGTCCTCCGAACATCGCTGATGAGAGTCCACTTCCACCACCAAAAGCGCCACCGAGACCCTGTCCCTTGGAATCCTGGACGAGGATCACCAGCATCAACAGTGCACAATCAAGTATGAAGAGAAACAACAACACCGTATACAGCATGATCTATCAACTCTTTTCCTGGAAGCAGGGGCCGGACTCTCTACGCTGAGCGAACAATGGCAGCAAATGATTCGGCATCGAGGCTGGCACCACCAACAAGCGCTCCGTCGATGTCGGGCTGCTCCATCAGGTTCGCCGCATTATCCGGCTTAACGCTTCCTCCGTACTGGATTCTAATCATTCCGGCCAGATCGACCCCGAAGAACTGTGTCAGCTTCGCCCTTATAAAGGCGTGCACCTCCTGGGCCTGCTCCGGCGTTGCGGTCTGTCCGGTTCCTATCGCCCATACAGGCTCATAGGCAACCACCAGATCATCTGCCCCGGAGATCTCTATCCCTTCGAGGCAGCCCTCCAATTGACCCGCTAAAACCGATTCCATATTGCCCGATTCGCGCTCAGAGAGAGATTCGCCGACACAGAGTATCGGCCTCAATCCAGCCCGAAGAGCAGATGCAACCTTTTCTCTGATTTGCGGGTCGGATTCACTAAAGTAGTATCTGCGCTCCGAGTGACCAAGGATAACGTGACTGACACCCAGAGATAACAACATCACTGCAGAAATCTCTCCGGTGTATGCACCCTCTTCTTCCTCGTGCATGTTCTGGGCACCGAGCAGGAATCCGGATCCTTCCAGCGCCTGCGAAACGGTGATGAGAGCTGTAAATGGCGGACACAGAACCACATCCACACTCTGGACATCCGATATCAGGAGAAGCAGAGAACGGGTAAGAGAATCGGCTTCATCCGCAGTCATGTGCATTTTCCAGTTGCCTGCCACTATGTTTCTGCGCATCTGACCTTCCCTTCCGCGTTTACCGTTTATCAGGTTTTACCGTTTATCTGTCAATGCAGCTACTCCGGGCAGTTCCCTGCCCTCCAGGAACTCCAGGCTTGCACCGCCGCCGGTTGACACATGACTCATTCTATCAGTCAGTCCGATCGCTGCTACCGCTGCTGCCGAATCGCCGCCCCCTATTATACTTACGGCCCCGGCTTCGGTTGCATCCGCTATCATCCGCGCCAGTTCGATCGTGGCCGAATCGAAGGGATTTACCTCGAATACACCCAACGGACCGTTCCAGACAATGGTTCCCGCCTGTGCGATCAGGGAACTCCATCGTTCCAGTGTCGCCCTGCCAATATCGTATCCGGCCATATCACCGGGGATGGAATCGACGGATACAACCTGCGATGGAGCATTCGGCTCCAGCTTATCTGCTATCACGGCATCTACAGGAAGGTGAATCGGTGCACCTTCACCGGCAGCTGCTGCAGCAAGCAGGTTGCGGGCCATATCGATACGTTCCTCATCCACCAGGCTTTTACCAGTCTCATACCCCTGTGCGGCAAGGAAAGTGAAAGCCATCCCTCCACCGATCAGAAGATGATCCACTTTCGACCTGAGTGCCTCGATTACATCAATCTTACCACTGATCTTTGCACCACCCAGGATGGCCACAAAGGGGCGGCGGGGATCCTCCAGCGCATTGCCCAGATATTCGAGTTCGCGACCCATCAGGTAACCAGCAGCACATTGATCGAAATATTTTGTCACTCCCACTGTGGATGCATGAGCGCGGTGTGCGGTTCCAAAGGCATCATTGACGTATATCTCTCCAAGTTCGGCCAGAGATCCTGAAAATCCTGAATCGTTGGCCTCCTCCCCCGGGAAGAACCTCAGATTCTCAAGCAGCATGACTTCGCCGTCTTTAAGACCGGAGGCAACCTCCAGGGCTTCATCTCCGATACACGAGCTGGCAAAGGCTACCGGAGAACCGAGCATCTCCTGGAGTTTTCCTGCAACAGGACGGAGGCTCAGAGCCGGATCTGCCGATCCCTTCGGCCTTCCCAGGTGACTCATGATTATCAACCGGGCACCGCTTTCCATGAGACGGCGGAGAGTCGGCAGAGTAGCTTCAATTCTGGTACTGTCGGACACAAGACCGCCGGCAAGCGGGACATTGAAATCCACACGTACCAGGACCTGTCGCCCGCTCACCTCGATATCATCTATGGTGAGCTTGTCGAATGTCATATGAGAATCCCTGTCAGCAGAATCAACCTGAGAGTCGATTGATAACGTCGAGAATCCGGTTGCTGTACCCCCACTCGTTGTCATACCAGCCGATCGCTTTGATCAGACGATCGTCGATGATCATTGTTGCCATGCTGTCGAAAATGCAGGAGTGGGGATTTCCGATAATGTCGGTCGAGACCAGCGGTTCGTCGGAGAACTCAAGTATCCCCTTCATCCGGCTTTCGGCTGCGCCCTTGAAGACGGCATTAACACTCTCGATCGTGGCATCTTTCTTGACCGCGACGATCAGGTCCACAACCGATCCATTGGCAACCGGAACCCTTATGGCCATACCGTCGAGTTTCCCTGCCAGATCCGGAATGATCTTCCCAACGGCCCTGGCAGCTCCCGTCGTGGTGGGAATCATGTTTATGGCTGCGGAGCGGGCTCTTCTCAGATCTGAATGAACGAAATCGAGAATCCTCTGGTCGTTTGTGTAGGCGTGGATCGTGGTCATCAGGCCGTGTTCGATTCCGAATGCGTCATGGATCACCTTGGCCATTGGAGCCAGGCAATTTGTTGTGCAGGAGGCATTTGATACGGTCTTCACCTCGTCAGACAGGACATGATCGTTCACGCCCAGTACTACCATGGCATCCAGATCGCCGCCCTTTGGGGGAACTGTCAGTACTACTCTCTTTGCGCCTGCATCCAGATGCATCTGAACCTGTTCGGGAGAGGTAAATATTCCTGTGGATTCAACCACGAAATCGACACCGAGATCTCCCCAGGGCAGAGCTTTCGGATCACGTTCCGACAGAATACTCAGTTTCGTCCCATTGATCAAAAAGGCTCCTTCCTCCACTTCGATCGTGCCGGGAAAGCGGCCGTGAACAGAGTCGTATTTAAGCAGGTGCGCCATAGTCGCCGCGTCGGTTATGTCGTTGATGGCAACGAACTCCAGGTTGTCATTACCCAGACCCGCGCGGAAAACAAGCCGTCCAATCCTGCCGAATCCGTTTATGCCGATACGAATGCTCATGCCTGAATTCCCTCCTGCCGGTATGATCGATCTATAAAGCGGTACATCCCTATTGTTAGCTTTGCTTTCGAGACAGGTCAAGACTGCCTTTGCACTCAATCGGACTCATTTCCCTTTACGATGATGACAGTGGAGTTCGAGCCGCGACTGCAGCCAGTACTCCTGAATGCATTATAGACTGCATTGCTTCACAGGCCGCCCTGACAGTGGCACCTGTTGTTAGAACATCATCCACCAGCAGCACGCGTTTCCCGGCCATGCTGTCAGCCTGCCTGCCAGGTTCGAAGGCTCCGTGCAGGGCTTTCAGGCGCTGGTTTCTGTCAGCCCTCTTTTGAGGCGGAGTGGCGCGGATTCTCCTGAGCGCATCGGGCAGGTATGGACGGTCCAGAAGATCTGCAACCTGTTCAGCCAGGTATCGCGCCTGGTCAAAGCCCCGCTCGCGTCTTCTGGCAGGGTGGAGGGGAACAGGAACGATCACCTGTGGGTAATCGCCCAGCCCTGCCTCGATCAGAGTTGATTTCATTTCGCGGACTAATGGATCAAGGAGATGCGGCAAATCTCTGGTTTTGGCAGTTACAATCAGGGAATTCAAAGGAAATGCATACTCGAATGGAGCAGTAACAGGCAACCCATTCAGGAGTTCAACCTCTGGTAGAAGACGGTGTTGATCCATTTCGACAATGCACTCTGTGCACAGAACCTGATCACCGGCGATACTCTCCCTGCACCCGGCACAGGTCATGGGCAGAAAAAGATCCAATAGATCAGTTATTATCGGAATCTTCACAGCACTCCTCCTCCTCCTCTGTTATCCAGTTTCCATCCGGAGATTGCTCGCCGGCAACAGCCGGACTCGCGGTCCAAAGAACGGACTCCGGATGGACACTATCTAGTTCAATAGTCGTAATGATCAGATATTACCGGGGGGAGAAATTGAAATCCGTAAAAAGCTGGTCAGTCGTTTTCCTGATCTGAAGCCGGGCCTTTAATCCGCACATCTCCACTGCGGACCGTATAACCAAGTGAATCAAGATATTCCAGAATCGGTATCAAGAATTTCCGAGTCAGACCGCCGGTGAGGTCCCTGAAATCCGGCACTGCAAGTTCTGCCTTCTGCTCAAAATGATCACGGACCAGGCCGATCAGTTTTTCATGTCCCTTCCGGGCCAGAAAGAAACCTCCCGGATAGCGTATGATCTTTCGTGCATGCAGAAGAGCATCTATCAGATCTTCAGTAATGTCTGATCTGAGTCCCGAAGCACCCAGAGCCTTCTGCGCTGCTGCTTCGGCTTCTTCCCTTTTCCAGGGTATCAGATCCCTCTCCTCGGCAGCCGTGATGAAGGCAGATGCTGCCGCTCCGATAGAGCCTTCGAATTCCACCTTGAATCCGTACCGGCGCCAGAACGGGGGATCTCTTTCAACGAGAGTTTCGCTTTGCGCATTCTCAAGTATCGTATTCAGAACCGGGCTGTTGACCGGTACATGAAGCTCCGAGGCTATCGATTCCTGCGATAATCCACGTCGCAGAGGGTACTTTTCATGAGCTCCCTCCAGGAGCCTTGCTACATCCTGTACTGCTTGAACGATGACATCTCCATCAACCAGGCTCTTATCAATCACCAGCCAGCCTCGTGACGGAGCTTGCTCTATGACCTGCTCTTCGGTCAGAGCAGTACGCTTGGCTGCTTCCTTGACGGTGACTCCCTTCGACCCTGCATCTACAACCATCGAGGCCAGGATATCAATCGGATCGCCTTCAGCTCTAAGTTTGAGTCTTTCAACCGCAGAAGAATCACTGGAGCGGTGGCGGGGAGGATTGATATCGATAATTGTCGCACCACCGATCGTCCGCATCGGACTGTATCTGCGGAGCAGAACCCTGTCTCCCACCTCTGTTACTATGGGTGCCTCAAGGTGGAGCTGAGCAAGTCCCTCCTCACCGGGAGCCAGAGCCGCGACACCGAGGATCCGTAACCGTCCAAACACCTCCATTGTTCCATGATGCACCCGTACTCTCTGATTGTGTTTCAGGGGACCAGGTGCGCTCGGCAGATGCCGGATTCGCAGGTCTACGGTTCTGGTTGGCTCGATAGTGTGCGGTGATATCAACCACGATCCCGGTGCTGCTTCATCGACCGATACGCCATGAAGTGCCAGAGCGGTACGTGTTCCCGGCATTGTCTCCGAAGCTGTTTCACCGTGCTGCTGTATTTCTCTGATCCTGGTGTCAATAGCTTCAGGCTGCAGCTGGAGTGGATCACCTATCCGGGCCACACCCGACCACACACTCCCTGTCACAACCGTTCCGATTCCCTTGACTGTAAAGGAGCGATCTATCGGCATCCGAAAGCGTTTGCCTGTATCTCTCTGCGGTATGGATGAAAGGAGTCTCTCGATCTCCTCCCGCAGGTCATCAAGCCCTGCACCGGTCTTTGCCGAAACCGGAACGACAGGCGCTCCGTTCAGGAATGTCGGTGCTACAAGATCTTTGATCTCCTCGGTTACCAGTTCCACCCACTCTGGATCATCCACGAGGTCGAGCTTGGTCAGGGCGATGATACCATTATCCACTCCCAGCAGTGTCAGAATCTCCAGATGTTCGAGGGTCTGAGGTTTCACACCTTCATCGCAGGCGATAACCAGCAGCGCCACATCGACACCTGTTGCTCCGGCCACCATTGTCTTTATAAATCGCTCATGTCCGGGTACATCTATTATTCCCACCTGTGCGTCGAGATCTCCTGCCGGTTCATAGGAGGCAAAACCCAGCACGATGCTGATACCTCTATCGTGTTCCTCTTCCAGCCGATCGGTATCGATTCCGGTAAGAGTCCTTATAAGAGCGGTCTTGCCGTGATCGACATGCCCGGCGGTTCCGATCAGGAAGTGTTTCCTGGACTCATCCGTCATCACTCTATACCAAGGATTGTGAAGGTCGAGTTGACCCGGCTCATGTTGCCGGCATCATCGGTGACTTCCAGAAGTATCCAGTAATTACCCGGCTCGAGGGGGTCTCTGGGGATATAGATCAATCTGTCTTGCTGCGGTTCATAACGGGCAATAACCTGCCTGCCATTGAGCCGAAGGACGATCTGTGTCTCTTCAGAGATACCCGATGCATTGTCATTAATCTCAAATGTGAATTCGGGTCTGTTGTTGCGCAGCCTGCTGCCCTGTCGAGGAGAGATCAGACTTAGATCGGGACCTGATGTGTCCGCAAGGACGGCAAAAGGGCCCAATCCACCGATGCGTGCTCTCAGTATGCCATCCTCCAGCTCGCCTCCAAGGCTGATCCACCTGCCGTTATCTTCAATGCCATTGTGAGTATAAAGACCCACCTGCCGCTGGTGCAGAAAATCAGGAATGCCGTTCAGGTCGATTGTCAGTTCGGCACTTCGACGGAACAGTATATCCTGTGGTCCTACATCATAGACATCACTCAGAACAACCAACGCCTGATCCTCGTGGTCGTCCACCTGGAAGATCCCGCCATCCTGCACAAAACTGTTCTCATAGACCGACCCGGATGGAAAATCGATGAGGAGTGCCTCGTCTGAACTGACATACGATAAACCGGAATCAGCAGGCAGGGAGAATATCCGGTATACCGCCGAGGTTTCGGTTATCGATCCCGATGAGGGGTAGAAGCGGGCTGTAATCTCGATATCATTGCCCTCTACAGGTTGTAATGGATAGAACGCTCTGAACCGGTTGTTTCCTCTGATTTCACTTTCGATGGAGACCGGTAGTGACTCGCCCTGACGGATATTAAAAACGACAGTTCCGGCTACCGCAGAAGTCATCCGGGCATTCAGTATGAGAAACCCTTCATATCTCTCAACTGTCAGCTCAATTGTTACAGGGTCGGATACCGGAACCTCACCGATGGTGATTGGCTCAGACGTGCTGCTGCGCCCCCAGCTGTCCTGAGCCCGAACGCGGATCATCCATCCACCTTCAGCAGAAAGGCTGTCCAGAAGATCTGCTGATAGGGAGAAGCGTCCCTCCTTAATAATCAGGTCGTAATCGGGGAGAGCTGACCATCTGCCTGCCGGATCATCTGACGAAAGGAACTCGACGGTCAGAGCGACTCTGTCTCCGTCAGGATCATCTGCCTGTCCTTCAAGAGTGATCCCTGCCTCATTATAATCTCCAGATAAATCCAATTGAGGTGCACGGTTAATGAGGATCTCACCTTCAACCCGTGATTCATTGCCAGATGCATCACCTACTGTAATCACTATCTGGTGGATACCCGGCTCCAGATTATTCAGGTAACCGGCCCCGGTATCATACTCCCCATAAAAGGGCAGTTCGTTACCTGTCATTCTGTATAGAGTATGCGCTCGTACACCTTCGCGAACCATATAGCGATAATCACGATCGAGATTGATGAGATCAGACACATCGTAAGAGAACTGATCGTAACTGACTGAGAATACCTCCTGACCATCGACCTGCAGCAGAAGCCTGTATGGAGAGAAGCGATTCCATACACCGTCCATCTGGTCATATGCCGCAACAGCAATACCGAAGCTGCCTTCGATTTCCGGACGGTTCCGCAACATGTACCCACCCCCAGGCTGCAGGATGATCCCGAAGCGCCGAACCCTGACATCTCCCTCCAGCCTGCTCTCTGAGCCAGTAGGACGGAAAAGAAGGAACTGCGGTATGGGAGCTTTTGAATCATCTATTCTGAAGCCATGCAGCAAAGGATTGACAGGTGCATTATTCTTGTCTCGAAGTTCAAAATGCAGGTGAGGTGCTCCAGTTCCGGTATCGCCTGAATAGGCGATAATATCGCCGACCCTGACCGGATATTCATCCTCCTGCAGCCATATATCCACAGAGTACTGTCCCTCAGCGTTCTGGCGTTCCCAGACGAGATTTTCCAGTTGCTCAGTAAACCGCTCGAGGTGTGCGTATACCGCTATCCTGCCGTCGGAAAGGATGACGTTCAGAGCTTTCCCATACCCCCATGGAGAGGTTCTTACCCTCTGTACGTATCCATCGTCCACAGCAAGCATGGGTACTCCGATCCTGCCCCACGTTTTCACATCCATACCGGCGTGTATATGCCCGGAGCGCCACTCACCGAACGAGGAAGTCATTCCCGGGACAACGTCGGCCGGCCATATTAATATCGGATCATCGGCGATTGTGCGCAGAGAGGCAGAACAGATTATCAGTAATCCAAGATTTCCGCTGATTAACAGGCGACGCAGCATAACCTAACCATTTTCAGTGTTTGAACGGTCCTCGTAACCAGTCACCGGATTCACAGGGAGGCGGGTTCGCCGGATAAATTATGAACCGCGGTATGATATTGCCACGTCCAACCATGCTCAAGCCCTTTATGCTCAAAGCATTACCATATAGTGATTGAGGCAGAAAAGCCTTGCTCCGCATCCCCCACCCCGGCATTTTGCCGCGTTCAGGGAGGATAGCAAAGCATGCTGACTAAACTTCGAGCACAAACAAAATTCTGGATGTGGATCGTTGGAGGAGCCTTCATCCTGACAATAGTCTTCGCCTGGGGTATGGACTATTCAGGAGCAGGCAGCAACCCGATTCTCGGTAAAGTCAACGGCCGCAAGATAATGATTCAGGAGTACCAGGCGGCGCTCCAGTCCAACTACAAGATCCAGCGAGACCAGATGGGAGGACTGGAACTCGACGATGCATATATCGAGATCATCCAGGAACAGACATGGCAGCAGATAGTGAACCAGATACTTATCAGCCAGGAAATTGAGCGTCTGGGACTGACGGCCACCAATGAAGAGATCCTGTTCGTATTGCGGAATGATCCACCGGCCGACCTGCGCCAGATCGAGGAATTTCAGACAGACGGCATTTTCGACATACAGAAGTACCAGGCTGCGATGCAGAACGAGGCCTTCAGAGATTTCTGGCTAACCATCGAAACATATATGCGTGGCTTCCTTCCCCAGCAGAAACTTGAACACCTTATCAGTGCATCGGCCATCGTGACCGATGCTGAGGCTCTGGAGTCATACAGATACCGTAATGAGAAGGTCAAGGTACAGTTCGTGAGTCTGAGCCCCGATACGCACCCTGACACCACCATTACGGCCACTGAGGATGAAATCAGGGCCTACTACAACAGTCACAGGGAAGAGTTCGAGGAACCTGCCAAGGTGGATCTGAATTATATCCTCCTCTATAAATATCCAAGTGACCGGGATATGGCAGAGATCCAGAATACCCTCCAGAGTCTCAGAGAGCAGCTTGAGTCGGGTGGTAACTTCCGGACGCTGGCCAGACAGTATTCTGATGATCCGGGTGCTCAGGATGGCGATCTGGGTTGGGTAAGTCGGGGCTCCATGGTTCAGAGTTTCGACGAGACTGCATTCGCTCTGGAAATCGGAGAGATTTCAGAACCGGTCAAAACCCAGTTCGGCTGGCACATCATCAGTGTCGATTCGATCAGAGGTGCCAACACCGAAGATGAGCAGCGCAAGACGAATCACATTCTGATCAAGGAGGAAGCCTCCCCGGCAACCCTCGACAGCATGTACAATCTTCTCAGCGATCTGCTCCTGATGGTCGATGAACAGGACTTTACTACCGCAGCGCAGCAACTGGGACTGGAGGTACAGCAGACAGGTCCGATTGTGGAAGGTGGATTCATTCCCGGCATAGGGTTCGAAACCAGAGCCTCGCAATTCGCCTTCGGCAGCAGACTTGGCGAAGTTTCCAATGTCATGGAACACTCTTCGGCTTATTACCTGCTTCAAGTCCGCGACAGGATTGAAGCCGGAGTGGCACCGCTCGAAGAGGTACGCGATCAGATCAGTCAGGATCTGATTTTTGACAAGAATCTGGCAGCCCTGAAAGCAACAAGCAGTGAACTGGCTGACAGGATGCAGCAGAATCCCGGCCGCTTCACGGCTATTGCAGAAGCTGAGAGTCTCAACATCACTGAGACCGGTAGCTTTACACGTAATGACTATGTTACCGGTGTGGGGCGGGACCCGGTCTTTATTGCCGAAGCATTTGCAACACCGATCGGAATGGTAGGTGAACTTGTTTCGGGCGAAAATGGCTGGTATATCCTGAAAGTCACTGAGCATATCAGTGTTGCTGAGGAAGGATTAAAGACTCTAATAGAGGCTGAAAAAGAGACTCTGCTCAATACTCGGAAACAGAGCGCGTTCAACGAATGGCTGCAGGGTTTGCGCGACAGGGCAAAAATCGTCGATAACCGAAACACATTTCTCTATTGAGGCGGACCTGCCTGCAGATCAAATCCGTAGAGGTTTTCAATAAATGTTTCAAGAGCTTCAGCCAGGGCCTGGCTGAAGACAGTCCTGTTTGAAGAGGTATTTCTCACGCCTGAGTAATTGCACTCAATCTGCATTCCACTGATAAGCCCGCCATCCCTCGAACCATGGACCTGCGTATTGTATCCACCGGTGAAATACGGGTCATCGCCCGGATTCGGCTGGTTGCTGCTGGGTACAGCCGGGTACCCCAGAGTTTCCAGCAAGGTCCCGAGGCTGCCTGGTCCCCGTATCAACTCCGATAAGGTCAAACCCGATTCTACCACCAGAGTTCGAAGACTACTCTTGTTTATATAGGTCTGAGCATTTAGAGCAGCATCGGTAAGCGCAAGATCCGTACGTGATAACAGATAACCAAGTTCCAGTCTCTGTATCTCATGACCATGACCATGGAGATCTATATAGAAACCACTGCCATAATCATCGATTACCTTTTGTTCGGCAGTTTCGATGAAATCGTTATAGTCGTGCCAGGCCTGTTCCGCCTTAGCATTACCCTGAGCAGCCTCAACGATTTCACGGTTTGCATCCAGTTTAATGCGATGCAGGCGGTTGATGATGATATGCGGGTACCTGCCGGTTCTGTTATGTATGGCCGACTGGATCGAGCGGGCAAGTTCCTGGGTGTTCAGATCTCGTCCGGTCGTGCCATAGGTTCGGTCGGGGATATCGGCAGGTTTCAGAAGACCACCATGAGGGGCACTCAAAATGATGGGCAGATCCCCGGCTAGATACTCAATATAATTGTTCTCTCCGAAATATGAATCACCCGGGACATATACCGATCCCTCTCTCTCTGGAGAAAGGAGATCGCATCCTACAGGGAGCAGTATCGTGGCAAGAAGTCCCAGGATCAGAAATCTGGTTGATAATCCGTGGATGGAATTCCTGTCTGTTGATTTCGAAATAAATGATCTGGTCTTAATCATCAGCGCAGACAACTCTCATGTGTGGACGTGCTTTTGCTAACCGGGTCGTTGAATTAATATGACGAATACCGGATAATTATCTCCAACTAAAAGTTTTTCTTATTTCACGGCTGTCCCGGTAAACACCTGAGATCTGCATCAGCAACTTTAAGCGACGAGTGAATTGTGCTATCACTGATCTCAGGTGAAACATCTGCATGAGACATAAGGAGAAGAAACAATGGCACTGCTGCTGAATCGTGAAGAGGTGATGTCGGTTCTGACCATGAGGGACTGCATTGAAGCGATGGAGGGAGCGTTCTCCGAATTGGCCAATCAGACAGCGGTGCTTCCTTTGAGAAACGTAATCGGTGCCCCAAAGGGAATATCTCTCTACATGCCGGCTTATCTTCAGGGCATGAACGCCTTGGCCTGCAAGGTAGTTACCGTGTACAAGAAGAATCCCACCGAATTCAACCTTCCCACCATCATGGGTACCGTTCTGCTGCAGAATCCCGACACAGGTCAGGTAACCTGTATCATGGATGGCAGTTATCTAACAGCAGTACGTACCGGTGCGGCAAGCGGACTGGCTACCAGATATCTGGCCAGAGAGAATGATGGCCAGACCACTTCGATCTACGGTGCCGGGGTGCAGGCCCAGATGCAGCTGTGGGCGGTAACCGAAACGCGCTCAATATCCAGGGCCATGGTATTCGATGTAATCCCGGAGGCAGCAGAAAGGCTGGCAGCAACCATGAGTGAGAAGCTCGGCATCTCGATTGATGTCCCGGAGAATCCTGATGTTCTCCTGGAAGCCGATATTATCTGCACCGCCACTTCCTCCCCCACTCCACTATTTGACGGCTCCAGAGTCAGGGCCGGAACTCACATTAATGGAATTGGCAGCCACACACCGAATGCGAGAGAACTCGACAGCGAGATTGTGAAAAGATCATTGTTTATTGCCGACTCGCGCGAAGCCTGCCTTAAAGAAGCCGGCGATATAATGATCCCCATCTCTGATGGAGAATTGACGGCAGATCACATTCATGCCGAGTTGGGAGAAGTCGTAGCAGGTTCAAAGGAAGGCAGAACATCCGACGATCAGATAACTCTTTTCAAATCTAATGGACTAGCCATCCAGGATGCCGCTGCCGCCAGGCTGGTCTATGACAAGGCACTGGAGGCAGGTATAGGAACAGAAGTTGCAATTTAAATGGAGATAACCAGGGGAGATTGAGTTCCGATCTGAATTACCTGTAACCTTAAGCCTTTAGAGCATCGATTACCGCATCAAAATCAGGCCAATATTCGTCGATAACTTCATAGCCTGCTATAGTACTTTCACCGTGACAGGCCAATGCAGCAACGTGGAACGCCAGGGCGAGACGATAGTCACCAAAGCAGTCAAATTCACCGCCATCATGAACTGTTTTCCCCCGGAATATCAATCCATCCGGATACTCACCCACATCCAGATCCAGAACCTTCAGGTTCTGCACAAGAGCAGAGATATAATCGATCTCCATATCCCTTAAATCTTCAATATCCTTTACGTACGTTTCACCTTCAGCAAATGCTGCAGCAACAACCAGCGCAGGAATATCCTCCATGAGCCAGGCGACACTTTTACCTGAGATTCCAGTACCTTTCAGCTTCGAACGTCGAATATGGATATCACAAACTGATTCACCTCCAACCATACGGCGGTTATCCAATTCGATCTTACCGCCCATGCGAGAAAGAACCTTCACAATTTCTCTGCGACCAGGATTCAGCCCGACATCTTTCAGAATCAGGTCGGACTTAGGCAATAACAGAGCTGCTACGATGAGATAGAGTGCCGCTGAAATATCTCCGGGCACGATAATCTCATTGCCCTGCAGAATTCCACCTGGTTCAAGTCGAACACTATACTCACCATGACCTCCACCCGAGGTTTTACTGTTCAGGTTTGCGCCAAAGGTCTTGAGTAATCTCTCGGCGTGATCCCATGTGCGAAACGGTTCAGCAAACTCAATCGGGAAAGA
>VAPC010248057.1_pt1 | contig 20579 bp, 17 predicted proteins | sample 3395121 | NCBI WGS metagenome assembly VAPC01 (sample SAMN08290434, study PRJNA428436) | hydrothermal vent metagenome | isolation source: Deep-sea hydrothermal vent chimney | place: Indian Ocean: Southwest Indian Ridge | depth 1711 m m
AGCTATTGCGGCAGTAAATATGCATTAGAGAGCGATAACCTGGTAATTATTAAAGAGGAGATTAATTAAGTGATGCAGATACCAATGCTTGATTTGAAACGCGAGTACGAGTATATGAAGGACGACATTAATGCTGCCATTAACACATGCCTTGGGCATCAGAGATGGATACTTGGTCCGGAGGTTAAGGAGCTTGAGGAAAAGATTGCCGCATATGTGTGTGTGAAACATTGTATAGGTTTATGCTCTGGGACAGATGCGTTAGTTCTTTCACTCAGGGCATTGTCAATAAAATTAAAGGGAGAGGAATTCTTCGACAGGACCGATGAGATTATTACGACGTCTTTTACATTTACTGCTTCAGGAGATGCGATTCTCCGGTCCGGGGCGACCCCGGTGTTTGTAGATATTGACGCCGCTACATATAACATGGATGCAAACTTGATAAGAAATTACCTCGAACAGCGGCCGTCTTCAAAACTCGTTGGAATACTCCCTGTACACATTTATGGTCAGGCCTGCGATATGGATGAAATAAAAAACATAGCCAACGACCATAATTTGTTTGTGGTAGAAGATGTTGCTCAGGCCTTTGGAGGAAGGTGGAGAGACGCAAGTCTGGGTTCACTCGGTAATACCGGGGCATTCAGTTTTTTCCCCTCAAAGAATCTTGGAGGTTTTGGCGACGGTGGTGTTATTACAACTAATGATGACAGACTGGCGGAACTTGCACGCATGCTGTTGAGACACGGGGGAAGGGACAAATATAATGTTGATCATGTTGGTTATAACGCAAGGATAGATACATTACAGGCTGCTGTTGTTCTGGCAAAGTTGAAACATATTGATGATTTTAATGAGAGAAGGAAAAAGATCGCGGGTATTTATACAGAGGGTCTAAGCAATATTAAAGGCTTGGAATTACCCAAAATGTTACCGGAAGCCGGTCATGTTTTTCACCAGTATACTATAAGAGTTCCAGCCAGTGAAAGAGATAATCTCCAAAAAGCACTAAAAGAGAAGGGGGTTTCTACCATGATATATTATCCTTATCCATTGCATAGGATGAAGGTATTTGGTAACGGGAGGAGCATAGCATTCGGAAGTCTAAAAAAGTCGGAAGATGCGACACAGAGCGTTTTAAGTCTGCCGATGGAGCCGCTTCAAACTGCTGACGAAACATCTTATGTAATTCAATCTATCAAAGATTTAATTAATAAATAAACAGAGCCATTCAATTATACTTCGCTTTTTATCCCTATTGAGTATTCGCATTACTATCCGCTGTTACTGAGAAAACATGTTTGGAACATTTAGATTTTTTTTAGCATGGTGTGTTGTATATGTCCACCTGTGGGAAAAGGTGGGGTATATAGGTGTATATGCCGTATATTCATTTTTTTTATTAAGTGGATATTTGATGGCAAGAGTTCTGAACGACAGATACGGCTTTGATTTTACCGGACTAACACGTTTTTCTATTAACCGCTTTTTGAGAATCTATCCATCGTATTATTTTTTTCTTATTTTAAGTTTGTCAATCGTATATATTAAGCCCGATATTTCTTTCGGTATTAGTTCATACCTGATTTTTCCGGATCTTAAACAAATGATATATAATTTCTCGATTATTAAAGTAACAAGTGTACAACCCCAATTAATACCTACTGCTTGGTCATTGAGGGTTGAACTGATCTTTTACCTCCTTCTAGCATTAATAATTGCGCGAAATAGGTACATATGCATTTTGTTTTTGATTTGCTCAATTTTCTATTATGCTTATCTGTTAGTAGAGGGGTATGCACTGGCATCAAAATATTTTACATTATATGCTTCTGCTTTACCTTTCTGTATAGGTGCCCTTGCTTACTTTTATAGGCAGGAATTAAGATTTATTAAGTTAACTCACGCAAAATATATAGCTATTCTTTTCGTAATCAATTTGTTTTATGCCAACTTCCTGGGAGATCCTTATAAATATGGATATTTTGTGTCCATATTCTTAGGGTTCTTATTGATACATGCTCTTTCTTGTGCTGGCCTTGACAAGAACTCTTTCCTCATGAAAGCAGATAAGTTATTAGGAGATTTATCTTATCCAGTCTTCTTATGCCATTATTTTGTATACTGTTTAATTGTTTCATTTGGGCTGGCAGATGGCATGGGATCACGGCTTTTCTTTATTTCAATTATACCAATTAACCTGCTTTCTTATATTTCCTGTGCGTACATAGAGAAGCCAATAAACAATATTAGATATAAAATAAGGCCGGTTAATCCGAAGTTATAGAAGGATGTATACACAAAATGCCACTTTTTATTCTTTGCTTTTTGCGATTGTAAGGTGTTATTATTACTTATCAATTCTATAAATTCGGATGCCAGTGGACATTTAATATGTACATCTGAAAGACACGCCTTTCCGGCAAGGTTATTTACTGAAAATGACAAACAAAATTAAGAATAAAAATATATTTATTACCGGTGGGGCCGGTTTTATAGCTTCACATCTCATTGAGAGATTAATTGATGATAATAAGGTAACTTTATACGATAACTTATTGAGAAATGCCTTCCAGTATACCAAATTCAGGAAACATCCAAATATTAAATTTATAAAGGGAGATGTATTAGACTCAGACAATCTCAGCAAGTCTATGGAGGGTGCTGATCTATGCGTTCATGCTGCCGCAATTGCAGGCATATTCAGCGTGGGGAAAAAGGCGACCCTTACTATGAAGGTCAATTTTCTCGGGACCTATCATGCCCTGGAGGCCGCAGTCGAAAATAACGTGAAGAGGTTTATTGATTTTTCAACTAGTGAAGTGTATGGCCCGTTTGTATATAGAGGGAAAGAAACTGATTCCACAACACTTGGTCCTGTAGGGGAGAAGAGGTGGATATACGCTATTAGCAAACTGGCTGGAGAGCATTTTGCGCATACTTACGGTGAGGAATATGACATAGAAATAATTACTGTCCGTCCGTTTAATGTTTATGGTCCCAGGCAGGTTGGTGAAGGTGCGATTCAACAGATGGCAACACGCGCCTTAAGGAATGAAGAAATCACTGTCTTCAATGAGGGTACTCAGATACGTTCATGGTGTTATGTTACAGACTTTGTAGATGTCTTATATAGCACTCTTTATATCAAGGATGCCGGGAATCATATATTTAATATCGGGAATCCTCAAGCTACCATAACTGTGTTGAGATTGGCTGAAAGAATTATCAGGATGACAAATTCTGAATCTAAAATTGTCTTTAAAACTCATCCTGGCCCTGAGGTGGAAATGCGGGTTCCTGATATAAATAAATCCTGTTCACTCCTTGGATATACACCGAAAGTAAGTCTTGAAGAGGGATTAAGGAAGTCCATCAACTGGTACAAAAAGCATTTGGGTGATGGATAATAGCCTGGGCTTCAGAAAGAACTCGCTGCCTTGAGACCGTGACATTAAGTTCAATATCGATACGTTAGCGTAAAACCTGTATGAAAATTAACTAAATTTATTAGGAAAAACAATTTCTTTTAAATCTTTCAATCAAGCACTTCTCAGAATAATACAGTTTCTGAACAATAAGAAGATTATAACCATATTTTTTGAACTAAAGTTTAGCATAAATATTAGAACTATGAAGAATTTAACGGGACTTCTTTATATATGAAAATTCTAATTGCAGGAGCATCCGGCTTTATAGGCAAGAACCTTCTTTTATCATTGAACAGTGATAATGAAGTACTTGCATTATATAACAGGTCGTCTGGATTTCCGGATTTTCTTCGCGACAATTCACTTGATAATGTAACACCTCTTCAGATAGATCTTTCTCTGCAGAATGATATAGATAAAATCACAGAGTTATCGCCGGCATTCGATTGTTGTGTTTATCTTGCTGCTAACGGTGATCCTGCTGTCTCCGTTAAAAGACCGGCATTTGATTTGATATCTAATTCATTAACACTCGTTAACCTTCTGGAAAAAATGTCTTTTGGTAAATTTATCTACTTCTCTTCCGGAGCTGTTTATGATGGATTAAAAGGCGCGGTGTCGCCGGAGACCGTGGTAACACCCCGGCTGCCTTACGCGATATCTAATCTGGCTTCAGAAAACTATGTCAGTTTTTTTCATCACTACGGCTGCATCGCGGATGCCGTTATCGTCAGATTTTTCGGTGCATATGGCCCATACGAGCCTGCTCGCAAGATTTACTCTAGGCTGGTAAGACAATTTGGAATTGAAAAAAATCCCCGCTTTACTATCCGCGGAAATGGGAGAAATCTGATTGATGCTATGTATGTTGGTGATACAATCCGCGCCATTCGTCTTCTTATCGAAGGACAAAACACAAATACTACCTTTGATTTAAATTCCGGACATCCTGTTACTCTTACAGAACTTGTGCAAAAGGCTGCCAGAGCATTTAATCTTGAGGCCGAAATATCATATGAGGGAATTGTGCCGGAATATATAGAGTTTTATTCTGATGATCAATTTATGGCCGAGAAATTAGGCTTTTTGCCGTCCATAAATCTTGAAACTGGGTTAATAAGGCTGTGTGACAGCATAAAAAATATCACGGGCAGGAATTAAAATGTCAGAGCCTCTGATTATCATTGGTGCAGGTCCGGCCGGGCTTGCGTGCGCATACAAAATTCTTAAGCAGTCGAAAAAGAAGGTTGTAATTATTGATAAAGCTTCTGCAGTAGGTGGAGCAGGTGCAAGCTTTAAATGGAAAGGGCATATTCTGGATTATGGCCCGCATTCTTTTCATACACGGGGGGAAGAACCTGAAAAACTTATAAGAGATTTGTTTGAGAATGATAACGAAAAGCTTATCGAAGGCAGAAAAAATGTTTCGATTTTTCTCAAGAATAAAAAATTTAAATATCCGCTGCAAGTATCTGAAGCTCTGCTTAAATTCAATCCCCTTCTTAGTATCAAAATAATGTTTGAATTTTTACTTACATCTATTTTCCACGCCATTGTATATATTCCTGTTGACAGTTTTGAGAGCTGGGGACGAAAAAGGTTTGGTCATACATTATATAAAATGAGCTTTGGAGATTATACAGAGAAAGTCTGGAAGACCAAAGCATCCAGGATATCGGAAAAGTTTGCTTCTGAAAAAATCCAGGGATTTAATTTTATAGACTTGATTAAGAGATTGCTAAAGGTTGGCGGCCAGGTTGCTGATGAACCATATTATCAGACATGGATTTATCACAAATATGGGTCAGGTTCGCTTTTTCAAAAATTGTCAGAGGAGGTCATAAAATTAGGTGGAGAGATATTACTTAATACGAGCGTTAAATCTATAAACCTGCACGATCACAAGGCAACGTCTGTTACTGTAGTCGATAAGGTCGGGGATGCTAAGGATATAAATTGCTGTTACCTGGTGAGTACCGTCCCTTTGCCCCGGTTTATTTATATGTTTGACAGCAATACTCCTTTTATGCTGCGGCATTCGGCTTCGAAATTATCTTATATATCGTTAATTATCGTTTACATTGAATTTGAAATCGAAAAAATAAGTGATATCCACTGGTTTTATCTACTTGATAAACATTTTAAATTTAACAGAGTTACTGAACAAAAAAACCTGAGCCCATTCACTATTGAGAATGGAAAGACGATACTTTCTTTTGAGTTGACATGCCGGGAGGGAGATGAGTACTGGCAGTTTTCTGATGAAGATCTGTTTGAAATGGCTAAGCGTGATTGTGAGAATATAGACTTCATCAGTCTTGACAGGATAACGGATTTTTTAGTTAAACGGATTCCTGACGCTTATGAGATGTATTATAAAAATTTTGACACCCATGCTGACATAGTATTTTCATACTTAAAAGAGATTGACAATATTGCATCCATAGGGCGCAGAGGTCTTTTCTTGCAGGGGGATATGCATAAGTCAACAGAGATTGGATTGCAAATGGGTGAAATTCTTTCCGGGAACAATCCGGATAAGAGAGAGATCCATGAGTTTTACGACAGGCATCTGAAATATCTTGAGTAGTTTTGGCATTACTCAATAATAAAACTGATTTATAAGAACAACATCTGTAAACATGAAGCATTATAAAGTACCCTTAATAATAATCATTATTTTGGCTGGAATTATCGGGAGTCTCGGCATTCATTGGGGTGTTCCTGATCAAGACCATATTTTTGCTTATAATATGGATGAGATGCAGTACCTTATCTGGCTTAAAAACATGAATCCCTCACAATTTGACTTTGATCCCAAGGTCTACTCAAAAACTCATTTGCCTTTTTACTACACGGCGGCTGTTTTAAAAGCTGGTGAAGTATTCGGAATGTATGAAATAGGATCGAAGGAACATTATAAGCAGCACCCTGAGGAATTTAAAAAAATCATCCTGCTTCTCAGGATTTTTTTCGGCAAGATACCAAGCCTTCTTCTTATTATTACTTCTTTCTTTATAGGGACGCTACTGGTAGATGATACATTCGGTGTGGTATTAGCGGGGGTGTCGGGATTTCTACCGACAATACTGCTAAATAATAATTATGGTGTTGAAAATGTTCTAGTTACTCTTCTGATGGCAGTGGCTTTTTATTTTTCCTTGAAGTACTATCAAATTGAAAAAGTAAAATACATTGTTTTGGCAGGCATCTTTGTTGGAATAGCCATATCGACAAAACAGACGGGTGTTTTGAGTTTCTTTTTTATACTTGGCGTGCTTATTGCTAAATGGAAGCAATCAGGTACAGGCCGGTTATTAAAACTGTTGATTTTCTCCGGAACAGCCTGCGTAATCGCGTTTACTTTAACATCACCTTATTCTATAGTCTTTTTCATTTTAAAAGTGTTTTTTCCGTCCAGTATCCTCCCTGACCTGCACCACGGCTCTACAAAAATGGTCATACCCATGAAATTCAGTTTAGATTTCATGATACCTAACGTATATAATATCCTGAAAATAAATTTTATTCAGCTCGGGGGATTTTTATTATTATGTGTTCCCCTCGGCATATACTTCAAAAGAGATAATGCTGCGTTCAGAATTATTGGCCTGTATATAATAATTTTCCTCGTGATTTCATCTTCCAATGTCTGGGCAACGGATGCAAGATTGATGCCGATGACTTATTTCATGGCTGTTTTGGGAACAGCCGGTATGTATTGTTTATGTAAAGCATGTCGGAGTAAATTATTGAAGGGATTGACGGTTTTTATTCTTATATTCAGTTTGTCAGCTTATGTCGCAAGTATTAAGTTTTTCCATCTGGAAGTGGATAATCGAAAGAGTTCCTCGCTATGGATAAAGCATAATATTTTGGACTCAAATCGTAGTGTTACCATAGGTTTAAATGATACCCCTTATTTTAATTCTCCTCATATTATTACAAAGGAGTGGATGCACAACAGATATCCCGATTCATCTTATTACCCTGATAGGTATAATGAAACACTTATCATTCCGGACTATGAATTAAGAAAATTCGGCGGTAAGCGGATATTACCTGAAAGGGAAATTTTATCAAGTGCTGAAAAAATGAAATGGCTGGAATCCGGATCGCCTGAATATGTTATCCTGTCGTATAGCCCCAAATATGGCATCAGCGGATGGCCGGAGTATTTTGAAAGATCACAGAGCTATAAATTAATAAAACACTTTCCCAAATATGATTTTTTAGGGGTTTCCAGACTGGATTTGTATTCTTATAACATATATATTTATAAGAGGATTGAGGATGCATTAATGATCAAAAACGAAAATGCGAGGTCCTGATAATTCTGAAGATGTTTTTAAAATGAACCTTTTTTATATTCAAGGTCATAACTGTAAATTCGTATGTGGGCAAAATCATTAGTGTCTCTGTGTAATTCTTTTATCTCCTTATAATGAACGTCTAACCAGTCCCTCATATCATCTCCAATATTCTTATAAACAGGTACCCACTCACGAATCAGCACAAGCCAGAAACGTTTCTTCCCTTTTATAATTTCTGGCATTATATCATCCAGTTGTGCTTTATTATAAGTACTTTGAATATTGATTCCGAAACAGAGGAAACGGTCCGCATACCTGTTCATAATATCTGCATGACCTATGCACATAGCAAGGTCCTCTGGTTTTAATTGATTGTTAATATATGTTGCCGCACCTCTGATATCGTCTTTATGATATTTTGTATTAAACTGATAGTTGCTATATGAATATGTACTGAATGCCGTTATCACAATTAATGCAGATGCTGTGAATGTGATGCCTGAGTGTTTGGCCCCTGTGTTACGGAGATGTTCTATCCCTTTTGCGAGAATCAATAAAAATCCAAAAAGTGCCGTACCCGTATATCTCACATTATAGGCAATATTCGGCATCACCTTATTCAGTATTACCAGTCCTGCTATTGGAACGGTAAAAACAAGCAGTAACATGAGTCGCTCTTTCGGGCGGTCTTTTCGTACAGACCACAATCCTGTTGCAAACAGTGCTGTATATAAAATCATCAGAGGTACCATAACAGGGAAATAAGGCTTTATAACTGACAGCGAAGAGTCAAAGTGCAATTCTCTCAGTGAGGGGCCAATACTGAACCCGGCGCAGTATGTAAAAAAAGTATAGAAGATAACCATAATATTCATCTCTTTTGGAACTCCGGCCTTACCTGCCATTAAGACATCAGCCGAGTAAATCACCCAGGGACTTAATAGTAATATAATTGAGATGAATGCAAATATGAATTTATATAGATGTCTTCTGTATTTCTTAAAATTAAATACCAAAAAAAGGCCATAGATTACCAGTAAAAAAAATGCTAGTTGGTGTGTGTATAGCCCTGCTGCAGTGCTTATTACGAAAACAGCATAGTTTCCAATAGTCGGACGGTCCAGTACCCTTAAGAAATATATCAGTGATATCAATGCCAGCATCCACTGAAGGGAATACATGCGGGCATCCTGCGAATACCAAATATGGAATGGGGATATGGCAAGCAGAAAGGCTGCGATAAGCCCGACTTTTTCATTAAACATCTTTCTCCCGAGCAGGAATAGCAGGGGAATACTGATGAGTCCGAAAGTGAACGGTGCAATCCGGATGGCAAAATCACTTCCAGGGTAGATACTTTTCATCAGGAATACAAAGAAAGAATTGAGGGGCGGAGTTAATAATTTAATTTTCGGCTCATCAGGATCATCATTTAAGAACTGTCTCTCAAAAGACGTCTCTTCAACAGCTTCGTCATACCAAAGTGATTGCCTGTCTAATCCGTATAACCGTACAATTGCGGCAATTGCAATTATGACAATAAGCAATATTGCTGTATATCTCTTTGAGATTGTACTATTATCTTGCATTTACAGTATCTTGATATTGAAATTTATTGATTGGTTTCCGCTGAGGAAAATATTAATCTTTACCCTAAATCTATCATGAGGGTGTTCATACTTGGACTTTTCAAAGTAATATTGCAACCGAAGTTCATTACTTAGAGATAGTACATTTTTGTCATTTGCTAACGCATATTATAACAAATTAGAGTGTCTTTATGGATTTAGCCTTTTTTACTTGCGTCTTAAGTGATAGAAAAGTCACGGTCAAGTTTACAGCACTCTGTAAATTGATTTATAATTAAAGATGTCTGTTTTAATTACGGGAATTAATGGTCTGGCAGGTGCACACTTGGCCAATTTCATAATAAATAATCAGCCTGAAATTGAAATTAATGGCTCTATTCGAAAGGAAGGAAACCTTGAACTATTAAAATATCTTTTGGGAGATAATTTTAACAAGATTAGATTACATGAATGTAACTTTACAGACTCTGAATCGGTGAAGAAACTTCTTGCTGGCAAACAATATGATAAAATATTTCATTGTGCTGCTCAAGTTCCCATTGCTATTGCTTTTAAAGACCCCGAGTTAACATTTAAAACAAATTTTATTGGGACCCTGTATCTTCTGGAAAATATTCGCAGTCATTCCCCTGAATCAATAGTCGTTATGCCTGGATCAAGGGATGAATACGGCCTTGTTCGGTCTGAAGATAATCCGGTTAAGGAAGAGTGTTCTCTTCTCCCTTTGAATCCTTACGGTGTCAGCAAGGCGGCACAGAGCCTGCTGGGCTGGCAGTATTTCAAAAGTTATAAACTTCGAATTATACGCACCCGCACCTTTAGTTATTCCGGTCCTGGGCAGTCCCCGCTTTTTGCTTGTTCCAGCTTTGCCAAACAGGTGGCTGGTTTCGACAATAATGATGTCGAAGCAACAATTCGCATAGGCAGTCTCGATGGCTTCAGAGATTATCTGGACATTCGGGATATTATACGTGCATACTGGCTTTTATCTGAGAAGGGGGAACCGGGTGAAGTCTATAACGTATGCTCGGGGAAAAGCGTTCAAATGCAGGAAATTCTGAATATTTTACTCGAATTAAGCCCAAGAGAAATTAGAATAGAGCAGGATCCTGGGCAAAAACGACCCAGCGATATCCCCGAAACTGTGGGGGATAATTCCAAGCTTATTGCCTGTACCGGATGGGAACCGCGAATCCCTATGAAACAGATGCTAAGCGATATATACGCATATTGGAGAAAACATATTGACCAGGCTTAAGGTTACTGTTGGGGACTTTAAAATTACTGACCTAGAAAAAAATGCCATAATGGAGGTATTGGAAACCGGGAGGCTGTCAGAAGGTAAAAAAGTCCTGGAATTCGAAAAGAAGTTTGCTGATTACATTGGAACCCGTTATTGTGTGCTTCTTAGTTCCGGTACTGCTGCTATCCTGGCAGGCCTAACGGCATTAAAACATTATTCAAGAAAGAAAATCCCATATCCTTCCAAAATTATAACTTCTCCTCTTTCATATATAGCAACAGCCAATGCTATTTCTTTGGCCGGTTTTGAGCCTGTTTTCTGTGACATAGATCCGGTGACCTTTAATATTCTTCCTGATCAAGTAGAAGACTTGCTAAAGAAATCCAGTCATGGCGAATATTCGGCAATATTCCCGGTGCATCTGATGGGATATCCCAATGATATGGACACTCTTTCATCTCTGGCGGAGACTTATGATCTTATTATGTTTGAGGATTCAGCACAGTCTCATGGAAGTCTTTATAAGGGCAATAAGACGGGTTCAATTGGATTGCTTGCGGACTTCTCCTTCTACATTGCCCATAACATTCAAGCTGGTGAACTTGGCTGCATTACCACCGATGATAAGGAACTTTACAAGCTTATACGCAAAATAAAAGCTAATGGCCGATTATGCCATTGCAGTGTTTGTGTGAGGCGTGAAGGGGCTTGTCCTTACTTTTCATCGAAGAAATATGAGGAAACTGACGAAGATGATCATGATCCGAGATTTTTGCATGATATAATTGGATATAATTTTAAGACGATGGAATTTCAGGCTGTCATGGGGATTTGTCAGCTTAACATTGCCGATCATATTTTTAGCAAGCGCCAATTTAATGTTAACTATCTGAATGAACATCTCAAATTTACTGAGGGGATATTGCGCCTTCCGCTGTTCGATCCTAATGTAAGCTATTTAGCTTACCCCTTGGTAATTTTGAACCCGCAAAATATCAATCGCAAGCTTCTGAGGAACAAACTGGAAGAGAAGGGAGTAGAAACCCGGCCTCTTTTCAACTGTATCCCGACTCAACAGCCGGCTTATAAACACCTGGCAGGCAAGTATCAGGGAAAACTTCCGAATGCTGAATATCTCGGGAAAAACGGTTTTTATATTGGCTGTCATCAGTATCTGGAAAAATCTGACCTTGACTTTGTAGTAGATGTTTTTTACCAGACTTTTAAGGAGCAGGGGCTGTTATGAGTCAGAGTCATGAGCATAAATCCTTTTCTCTGTCTATAGTAATACCTACTTATAACGAAAGAGAAAACATTAAGATATTGGTACCGGACATTATTAATACTTTCAGTGATGTGGAGTCCGAAATTCTTGTCGTGGACGATAAATCACCCGACGGGACAGGAGAGGAAATTATAAGTTTATCGCAAATCTATCCCCAGGTGCGGCTAATCACTAAAGATGTGCGGAAAGGAATAGGATCTGCTATCCGGGAAGGCTATAATCTGGCAAAGAATGACGTGATTCTTTCAACTGACTCAGACTTATCATTCAACACAAGAGACATGCGTAGACTGTACGATACGATTTGCAGTGGTTATGACCTTGCGGTCGGATGCAGGCATAAGGAGGGAGGTGAGTATGAAGTCACCAACTACAGGGTACGCCTGAAGAAGTTTATCAGTCAAAACGGTAATAGAGTTGTCAGATTTGTATCGGGATTAGACATAAAGGATTTTTCGGCCAATTTCCGGGCCATTCGGCGAGTTGTCTGGCGTCAAATCGAAACCCGGGAGAATACCAATGCACTTCTTATGGAAATGATTTTGAAGTGTGCTTACAGAGGGGCCAGGATAATAGAAGTTCCCGTGAGTTTCAGGGACCGCAGATATGGGGTATCCAAACTAAATATGTGGATTGAAACCCCAAAATTCTTAATAAAGCTTATCAAATACGTTTTTCTTTATCGATTTATTTATCATAAGAAAACGAGTCCCCTCAGCATCCATACCAAATAAATACGGGTAGCGAACGACCTGTTATTTTTAACTCCTGACTAATTCATGTTATTCATAATACTTATAGGTAGAAATAAGGCATGACGAAAGTAGTTTTGAATTAAAGTAAGGTTATATTGCTCGGGACGATGTCAAAACAGAGTGTTTTTCAGGTCTTCTCTAAATCGATTTTTTACCACGCCTTATTTCTTCAGAAGGCAAATTTGAGAATACTGTGGGCTAATGCTCTCCAAAGATAAAATCTGCCTGCTCTGGTTTAAGTGACAGAGTTAAATCATGAATAAATTGTTTAGCCAAAATTAAGGAACCTTCAATATTCTCTTCTTTAGAAGGTATATCAACCCGAATCATTAGTCCGACTCTCTGCTTGTTAAATAAAGAAAAATAAAGTTGTTTAAATTTTTGTTCTATCCATTCGTGTGCAATGTTTTTATCAATAACTATCCAGTAAAAGCTGAGGAAGCTTTCCCCCCCCCTTTGGGTAAAAAGAGTGTGCGCCTTGAAACTTCTGTCTGAGAGATTAAATTCAGTGTCAGTTAATTCTTTTATCTTATATCCGGCGCCTGTAAAACATACTTTTGGGTGGTGAAAGTTTCCTGCATCAAGAATGATAAATATCAGATCTTGTCCGGTACTGTTTACATATTGATTTGCAAGTGATTCATTGATAAAATTAAAATTAGTATCGGCTGCATTAATATTTAAAGCCTCTGAAACATCTTTTCCACGCCAGCCATTGAATGTAAATGGTATATCCAGTTTAGAAATAAAATCCGTACCCAGATATTTAGCGCGAGGAACAGTATAGCTTAATAAAATGACTGCAAGCAATAAAACAATGACGATAATATTTTTATGCTTTTTCATGACTAACTTTCAATAAAGTTTCCATTCCCATCAAGCCCAGAATAGTGATAATAAATATAACGATACCGCTAAAATTGTGGAAAAATCCCTGCCCTGCTTCCTCACCGAAGTAAAACGTAATAAGACAAAGCGTTATAACTCTGACAAGATTGCCCAACATGGCCATTGGAATGATAAACGATGTGAGGACAAATTTCTTGAACAGGCCGCCTTTAATAATATATACATATACGAGGACAAGCGAGAACATGGTTATGAGAGACCGAAAGCCACTGCAGGGCTCTCCCATAAAAATATCCTCATACCCGATAGTTAACATGAGACCATTGCGGGAAATAGGGTAATTAATGAATGCTAAAATTGATTCCGTTGCCATGGATATGCCATATCTCATCGGGAATGTGACACTGTCAATAATTCCCATGGGGGGAGGGACGAGGAGTAACAGGTAAAGGAAGGGGAATGCTAATGCCTTTGCCATTTTCATGCCATACAGATAGCTGGTCAATCCAAATAGCAGGGGTATTATTGAGAATGTTTGAATAACAATATAATCTTGTCTCTGTCCGAAAATATACAAAATCCCACCCAGAAGAATTAATGAAAAACTATAATAATACTTATAGTTAGGGTTGTTAACTTGAAAGATTTCTTTGAGTTCTGCTCGTTTATGCCAGATGAGCCATAAGGAGATGGGAAGGATGAAATAAGCGTGAGTATAGTCAATAGTTTCCCAACGCATTTGGTAAAGCGTTATAAATAGAGGAGTATATAGTACTATAACCAATATCCAGATTATATAATTAAACATGCATAATTATTTTACCTGTTTTTATGTATTCCGGGCAAGTATACCTTTAGGATCCAAGGATTTTTATAAATTAACTCAAATACATTTGATGTAACTTTATAATAAAAACATGGATGATTGTTCAAATGATGTAACTTGAGATATAAACAAAGCATTGTAAATGAGTATTCAAGGATATATGTTTTAATTATACTTCCACAAAAGTTAGAAGTAATTTGTTATATTAAGATTATCTGCTTCAATTATTTCGACAACTAAATAAAAGAATGAAAGTCCTATTAATAAATCCACTCACTCTTGAGGACAGTATGGTTAATATTACTCCAAACCTGGGTTTGGGGTACTTGGCAACATCCCTTAGAAATGCGGGATTTGACGTTGAAATATGGGATGGCGTCAAGAAGAATATGACGAAACAGGGGCTTGACGACAGGTTGAAGAAATGCGATTATGATGTAGCAGGTTTCCAGGTATATACCCGGAGTGTCAGTGAAGTTCAGGAAGGGTTGGAGAGAATCAAGTCGCTTAATCCCAAGGTCATTACAGTAATAGGGGGCCCGCATCCTTCGGGTGATCCGGAAGGATGCATGAATCACCTTAAAACAGATTATGCATTCCGTGGAGAAGCTGAAATTGGATTAATTCAGCTCTTAAAAAATCTTTCCGGGCAGGCGAATAAACAGTTTGAAGATATAAATAATTTAATCTGGAAAAGTAACGGTAAAGTAATAAGCAATCCACTGAAACCTATTGAAGACCTGAATGTCGTAGGTATGCCGGCTTGGGACATGATCGATCCTAACGATTATCCTTATGCGCCCATAGGAGCTTTTTCAAAGAAAATGACTTTAACAAGTATTTCTACAACTCGTGGATGCCCTTACCGCTGTACTTTTTGTGCAAACAATACGATCATGGGGAGAAAGGTAAGGGCGAGAAGCACGGAAATAGTTTTAGAAGAGATGGACCTGTTATATAACAAATATGGGATCAGGGAGTTTCAGATTATAGATGATAATTTTACATCCAAGAAAACCCTTACCATTGGTGTGTGTGAGGGAATTATTGAACGAGGATGGGATATAGGACTTTCATTTCCTAACGGAGTAAGGTTGAGTACTCTTGATGAGGAAATCCTGCACTTACTGGAAAAGGCAGGCTGTTACTCACTCGGGCTTGGAATTGAATCAGGTTCTCCAACCACATTAAAGAACATGAGAAAAGCTCAATCTGTTGATGAGATAAAAGAGAAGGTTCACTTAATTCATCGTGTTACCAAGATAAGGACAACTGGCTTTTTTATCATAGGATATCCAACAGAGAAAAAAGAAGACATAATGCAGACAATCCGTCTGGCCAAGGAACTTCCGATAAACAGGGCCCAGTTTACTATTTGTCTTCCTGTGCCAGGTAGTGAGATGACCGAGCAGATGATAAAAGCGGGGAAATTGAAAGATGTAAATTTCAGTGATATATCTTTTCAGAATATTGTTCATACTCCCGAAGATATGACATTAAAAGAATTAAAGAGATACCGGCAAAAAGCATATATGGTGTTCTATCTCAGGTTGAGAATAATTTTTGGTCTTTTAACGGAAATCAAATCAATCGAACATCTGAAATTTATCTTTCGGAGAGTAATGAAGTTATTTTAGCGGGTTCCTGTTTTTGCTGAAGTCCTCACAATCACACTAATTTAAATAGATATAGTTTTGAAAAAGCTCACTGTCCTTCACATAAATAAGGTTCATTTCATAGCCGGGGGAGCCGAGGCGATTTATTTCAGGACTGCTGAGATTCTTGAAAGTAAAGGTCATCAATCTATCTTTTTCGCCATGCAGCATCCAGATAATCTTCCTTGCCATACTTCAAATTATTTCATGCCTTTAATTGATGTTAGCAAGACTAATACCTTTAACTATGTGAAGGCATCGTGCAGAAACCTGTATTCATTTAAAGCGAGAAAATGTATATCCCGACTTCTTGACAGCTATCCCGTAGACATTGTACACATGCATGATATTCACCGCCAGATGTCGCCATCTATCCTGTATGAAATTAAAAAGCGGGGAATTCCGATAGTAATGACCCTTCACAATTATAAAATGATATGTCCTTCTTTTCTCATGATGGCCCATGGAAAGCCCTGCGAAGCATGTGACCAGGGTAAATATTCTAATGCCGTAAAACTAAAGTGTGTAAAGGGTTCACTACAAAGGAGCGCTCTTCTTGCCCTGGAGCTGTATATGCATCACAGAATTCTTGACATATACAGGAATGTGGACATCTTCATCGCCCCGAGTATGTTTTTAAAGAATAAGCATGAAGAGATGGGATTTCACAAAAAGATAGTGCACCTCCCATATCCTATTGATGTTAAGGAATTTGAAAAGATAAATTCCGGTGTAACAAACGACAGGACCGATGATCGTATCAATTTTGTTTATTTCGGCAGACTTGAGCCCGAGAAAGGGCTTTATACACTATTAGAGTCGATAAAAAATCTGTCTAATAATGAATCAAAAAACAGGACAGTATTTAATATTGTTGGTGACGGTCCAATTAAAGACGAACTTCACGAAATGGCACGGAAGAACGGAATGGAGAACGTAAAATTTCTCGGGTTTTTAAAGGGGGAAAATCTTTTTGCTGAAATAAAGAAAGCTGACGTTGTCATAATCCCTTCTGAATGGTATGAGAATTACCCTGTCTCTGTAATGGAGGCCTTTGCCTTGGGAAGTCCGGTAATCGGGGCGAGAATAGGGGGTATCCCGGAAATGGTGAAGGATAACGAGACCGGTTTGACATTTAAATCCGGTAATGCCCTTGAGTTGAGTGAACAGATAGAATATGCAATAAATAACCCCGACGAAACTATCGTTTGGGGGCAGAAAGCAAGAAAATTCATTGAGCAGGAAGTGAACCCGGAAAAACACTATCAGAAATTAATGACAATTTACGATCTGGCTATGTCGAAAAAATAATAAATTGTTTCGTAGCCAGCTCAGCCGGCAATTGACTGTCTGCCGGAACTTTTTAAGAAAGAAAATGGCCGGCGGAAATAATCTTTAAACCAGTCGGGAAGTGATGAAAATAATAGATATAGAAAGCATGCCAGCATAACCCAGTTTGCGGGCTCTTCAATGACAAATGTTAATTTACGTCCCAAAAAACGCATGACAAAGTTGCTCCAGAGTGAAAACACCATCAGAGTCAATGTTATTCGGGGTACGAAAGAAATACTCTTATCTTCATCGCGTGCCCATGCTACAAGTTGCGGGACAGTAAAAACCATAAAGATCAGCCTGTAATCAACAGTGTTCATTACAAGGAAACATCCCGCATAAATGCTCGCCCCGACCCTGAATGAATCGATGTATCTCCCTTGCTTATTAAACCTATTGCCTCTTTGACGCATACCTAAAAACAAAGTTACGGCTACTATTATGAGGGCCAGAACGTAAGATAAAGCCTGAAAAATTAATGCAAGGTTTTCATTTACAGGAAGGTTAAAATAACGGCGATGTCCTATACTCCACCACCACACGTTTATACCATATGAACTGCTGACACCTTTGGCAGTTGTTTTAAAAACCTGAGAAAAATCATTTAATGACAATAATGCATAAATGACAAAAATTCCCGAGGCTATCAGAAACAGCGTCCAGAATCTTCTTTTTTCTTCTTTCAAGAGATATACAAATCCGAACACAGGATATACCTTCAGAATAGAAGCAAATACAAAAAGGGCGAGTGACAATAATTTCGAATAATTATTTATTGTAAGTGCCAGAACTAAAATAAAGAATAATATTAACTCAATATTGGACCTTTCTATCCCGAGCATAACTGCTGGAGAAAGAAATATTATTGATAGAAAATAATATGTAAGGTTATCAAATTTATTAGAAAACCAGAAAATTCCGGCTCCTATAACGAATATAAGCACAACAATCGTCCCCATTATATTGGTGCTGCTTTCGTCAACTACAAGTGGAAAAAGTAGGTGCCAGATTCTTGGATAGTTGAGCTTTTGTCCTCTGGGATTTGCCGGGTTTTCTATCAGCGGATCATATCCCTGATAATAAGATTCTGCTGCCCAGGCAAACTGGCGTGAATCAAAGAAGCGGCCGGGCCCTTCAGCAGTATTCCACTGATGAAGCGGACGGTTAATGTCGGCAAATGCGGAGAGAAAGACAGCGGCTACCGGTATCGTAATGGCAAAGATAAATAGAACTAATCTTGTTTTCTTCATGCAGTATAGTTATTTGATGAACTTAAGATTTGAGTAACTTGCGTAGTCATGGATAAAAAGCAATATTTAATTATAACTTTATTTTATAATATTGTAAACGAACCAAGCCGGTTTTATGCTGCATGAGACAGGAAAATCAAACTTGTACTTAATAATTGAAACGATTATAAACAATTAAGAAAGTGAGTGAAATGCTGTTTAAAGAAAAGACAAAAGTGATGATTACCGGGTGCGGCGGTATGTTAGGCCAGGCAGTGTTTGAACGGTTTAGTAAAGAGTGTTCTGTGCTGGCGACGGATATCGATTTAAATGAATCCTGGTTAACATATTGTGATGTAAGGAGTTTGAAGTCGGTTTTGGAAACTGCCCTGGAATATAAGCCTGATCTGTTGATTAATCTTGCCGCTCTGACGGATCTTGAGTACTGTGAAAGAAATGAAGAGGATTCCTGGCTGACAAACGGCCTCGGACAGGAGAACATATGTTTAGCTGCCAAAAAACTGAATATACCGGTAGTGTATATATCAACTGCAGGTATTTTCGACGGAGAAAAAGAATACTATAACGACTTTGATATCCCGAATCCTTTGAGTGTATACGGTAAGTCAAAATATCATGGAGAATTGATTACCCAGAGTTTAGTGGATAAATATTTTATTTTCAGGGCCGGCTGGATGATGGGAGGCGGTCTGAGAAAAGACAAGAAATTTGTTAATAAGATATTCAAGCAGATTCAATCTGGCGCTAAAGAACTTTTTGTGGTTGATGACAAGCTTGGAACACCGACTTATACAGTTGACTTTGCCAATTCAATATTTAAAGTAGTAAGTACTGATTATTTTGGTCTGTACAACATGGTTTGTGAAGGGAGCGGCAGCAGGTATGATGTTACAAAGGAATTCCTGAAATGTTTGAAGCGTGAAGATAGCATTGCAATTAATATTGTTAAATCAGATTATTTCAAGGAAGAGTATTTTGCGCCGCGGCCTTATTCGGAGAAACTCGTAAATTTAAAACTCAGAAAAAGAGGAATATTATATATGCGTGATTGGCGGGAATGTTTGACTGAATATTCATTAATATTTATTGAGGAATTATAAAAACAGAATCTGAAGACATGCTATGACGGTTAACAATTCGAAAACTCTGAGTATTGTCATACCTACCTTCAAGTCAGAAGTTAATTTATCTCCATTGACCGATAGGTTAGAAGGCGTTCTTTCGGGGTTGAAGTACAAACATGAAATAATTTTTGTAAATGATCATAGTCCTGACAATACAAAGTCTTTGTTGCGGGAAATATGTTCGAAGAATTCTAATATTAAAATGATCGGTATGTCACGTAATTTTGGCCAGCAGGTTGCTATATCCGCAGGACTTCAGTATGCAAAAGGCGATGCAATAATAATAATGGATGATGATCTACAGGACCCTCCGGAATTCATCCCTGAGCTTGTGAAAAAATGGGAAGAAGGATATGAAGTAGTTTATGCTGTTCGTAAATCTCGTCAGGAAAATTTTCTCAAAAGATCTTTATACAGGCTGTTTTATAAAGTTATGGTAAAACTAAGCAACATTGCGATTCCTATTGACAGCGGAGACTTTGGCCTCATTGATAAAAAAATTGTAACAATAATCAACAGTATGCCGGAAAGGGACAGATTTGTTCGAGGATTGAGAGCCTGGGTCGGATTTAAACAAACAGGTATAGAATGTGATCGCTCTGCCAGGCATAAGGGAAAACCTGCTTATACTTTTCTGAAAATAGTGAAGCTTTCCATGGATGGATTGTTGAGTATGTCTAATGTGCCTATACGGATTTCATCGGCAATCGGTTTAATGGTTTCCGGCATTGCATTTCTGGGATTTATTTTTACTTTATTGCAGAGAATAATTACATATTTATATCCGGATAATCCCATTGCTGTTTGGCCGGGTATGAGCACTATTGTTTTGTCTATATTGTTTTTAGGTGGTGTGCAATTGCTGAGCATTGGTATCCTGGGGGAATACATCGGGCGGATATATAATGACGTTAAACAAAGGCC
>VAPC010550823.1_pt1 | contig 20574 bp, 16 predicted proteins | sample 3395121 | NCBI WGS metagenome assembly VAPC01 (sample SAMN08290434, study PRJNA428436) | hydrothermal vent metagenome | isolation source: Deep-sea hydrothermal vent chimney | place: Indian Ocean: Southwest Indian Ridge | depth 1711 m m
ATATTGTCAGGCGGAAAAGGCCTTTTAAAGGCTATCAGACGGTCATGCGAGATCAAGGCCGGGATTGTATCAGAGGATGAAAGAGAGGCTGGCCTCAGGGCTGTCCTGAATTTCGGGCATACTATCGGTCACGCGATAGAGACCGCGACTGATTACAGGAGGTTCCTGCATGGGGAGGCAATCGCTATCGGCATGTGTACCGCTGCAGAACTTGCAGTAAAGCAGGGGATGCTTGATAAAGAGGCAGTATCCCGCATAAGGGGCCTTATCGGATCATATGAACTTCCGGTCAAGATCCCCGGGGATATTCCTGCTGAAGCCATGATTGACGCTATGGAAATAGATAAGAAGGTAAAGTCAGGAAGGCTGAGGTTTATTCTCCCTGAATCGATCGGCAGTGTCCGGATAGTGGAGGATATTGACAGAGGGATCATAAGAGAAGTACTGGAAGAAAGTAAATCTAATTAAAGTGGGTGCCACCCTCTAATAAGTAATTGAGTTATTAAGTTATTAGGTCAATAAATACATAATGATTTAATAACTTTTATTATGTTCGGACATATGCACAAGACAGCATCACTAATTTATAATGCGACCTTCCTCTACACAGAACAGGGAGTTTGATGATGAATGTCCGTGCGACTCCTTTGAAAGAAAACCTCGAGGAATTAACTGAAAACGTCATAGCTTCATTGATCAAACAGAATCTAATCAATTGTCGATTGCGGAGATAAAGAAGCAGTCTCCCTGTTCTTAGACCAGATAGACAAACCGGGAAGCTGGTTGGTCTGATGCACAAGACAGCATCACAAACTTATAATGCGATGAAATATCAAATCTGCTCCAACACTATATCCAGTTTTTGCTTCATAAAGAAATATTCTAAGGTGAGATAAACGCTGCGTTATGGTATCGCTATAAATTTGTTCAACCGTCCTGCACATCATAGTGCGGGGTCAACTCATAATCCCTAATTCTCAACTCTAAATTCATAATTGATAATTGTTAATTTTAAATTTTGAATTGTTTTTATAGCTCTCTTCTGCCTTCAAGCGCTTTTGAAAGGGTCACTTCATCCGCGAATTCAATGTCCCCTCCGATGGGAAGTCCGTAAGCGATCCGGGACACCTTTACTCCTAAAGGCTTCAACTGCCGGGATATATACTGGGCAGTAGTTTCACCTTTGGTGTTGGGGTTTGTGGCAAGAATGACTTCGTTAATGCCTCCCTTACTGACGCGGTCGACCAGCTCTTTGATCTTCAGCTTTTCCGGAGTAATCCCGTCTATGGGAGACAGAACGCCGAGCAGTACATGATAAAGCCCGTTAAATACTTTAGTATTTTCAATAACAATTAAATTGCTGGGTTCTTCTACAACACATATCCTGCTCCGGTCTCTTGATGTGTTCCCGCACACAGAACACAATTCATCTTCTGTTATGTTGAAACACTGACGGCAGAAACCCGCTTTTTCTTTCAATTCTATAATGGCGTTTGCCATTGATACAGCGTCTTTCTCCGGCATGCCCATAATAAAGAATGATAATCGCTGAGCGGTTTTGCGGCCTATCCCCGGAAGTCTCATAAGTTCATTTATGAGTCTTTCTACTATGCCGAGGCTCATTAGCCGAGTATGTTCCCGAGGCCCGGAATGTTAAGCCCTCCGGTAACCTTTCCGATCTCTTCATTTACCATCTGCTGTGCCCTCCGGAGCGCTTCGTTTGACGCGGCTGTTACAAGGTCCTGAAGCATATCTATATCATCAGGATTTACAACTTCACGGTCTATTTTAATGGAGAGAATTTCCATTGCACCATTCGCAATGACAGTAACCATGCCTCCGCCCACAGCGGCCTCAACGGTTTTTTTCCTGGCTTCTTCCTGGACTTTCCCCATTTCCTGCTGCATTTTCTTGGCCTGCTTCATCATATCGTTAAGCATTCCTTTTGACATTTTAATCCTCCTTTTTTTATAAATACGAATATCAAAATCAGAAACCTGCCTGCTCGCCTCGATTCCAGTCTCGCCTTCGGCTCGCCGAGGCGGACGGCGAAGCGGGCCGGCACCTGCATACCTTAGGCATGTAAATCTGCCGTAGGTAGAGGTATCCATATAAGTCACTTAACCGGAATCGTTATTCTTAAGCTTTTTTATTTCCAGCAGTCTTCCGTTAAACGTTTCCATGATATTTTTTACAACCGGGTTTGAAGATGCTTCTTCCTTTAAATAGTCAGCGTCTTTTTTTTCTTCCCGGAGAGTCGAGCCTGCGACCGGGAGCGATACGATCTTCAATCTCAGTTGATTCCCCGTGATATCTCTCAGAACCTTTTCGATCATGGCGGAATTCTTCTTTACGGAATCCGCAAAAACAGACATGCCGCCGTTGAACCCGATTGTAAGGTCATTGTCGGTAATGTTTATCATCTTTGCTTCTGAAAGTTTACAGGCAAGCAGAGGTTCCGCGGATTTAATTTTTTCAGTCGCCTCTGACCATATTTTGTCGCTATTGGGGCCGCCTGCCGTGTCATGACGTACGATTTTGCCCTGAACATTCACCGGCCTTTTAGGACTCTCACTCTTGTCATGAACATTTATCGGCATTACCGTCGTACTGTTTTCTTTGGCTGCTGCTTTTATGCCGGGAGGATCGGGGTTTTCCGAACCGCCCATTTTTTTTAGGATTTCATCAAGCGAAGTCATTCCTTTTACAAATGATGTTCGGAGAAGGCCAAGCTCAAGTGCGTATCGGGGGTTTACAGCGCTTCTGATTTCGTTATCAAGTTTGAGCAGTTCAGCAAGCAGAAGAGTCAGCTCCTCGATACTAACCTGCGAGGCCTGAAGCCGAAGTTTGTCGATCTCTTCCCTGGAAAATTCAAGAAATTCATCAGGGTTCTTTACTATTTTAACAACAGCAATATTTCTGAAATATTCAACAAGTTCCTTTACCGCCGGCCTCAGGTCATATCCGCTTTCAGTCAACTCTTTTATTATCGAAAGGGTCCTGGAGATATCACCCGTTAAGATAGTGTCTGAGAGATTTATGATAATATCAGTCTGAGGCAGTCCTAACAGATCCTGCAGTTCTTTCTCAGTTATATTTTCGCTGAAAGAATAGGCCTGGTCTAAAATGGTCAGGGCGTCTCTCATGCTTCCGTCCGCAGACCTGGCGATCATTTCAACCGCGGATTCACTAATATTGATGTTTTCGGCTTTTGATATTTTCAAAAGGAGCGTCTTTGTCTTTGATTTTGATATCTTTCTGAAAGAGTGATGCTGGCATCTGGAAAGTATAGTAACAGGCACTTTTTTGGGCTCAGTCGTGGCAAAGATAAATATTACGTGTGACGGGGGTTCCTCAAGGGTTTTCAACAGGGCGTTAAAAGCCTCCTTGCTGAGCATATGGACCTCGTCTATTATATATATTTTATATTTTCCTGAAGAAGGGGCATATTTGACAGACTCCCTTAGTTCCCTTACATCATCGACACTGTTGTTGGACGCACCGTCAATCTCAAGAACGTCAACTGATGAACCCTGATTTACAGCCTGGCAGTGACTGCATTTTCCACAAGGCTCTTCCGCAGGGCCCTTCGAACAGTTAAGGGCTTTTGCAAGCAGTCTTGCCGCTGAGGTCTTGCCAACACCCCGGGGGCCGGAAAAAAGGTATGCATGAACGGTCCTTCCGCTTGAAATGGCATTCTTGATGGTCCTGACCACTGATTCCTGCCCTATCAGATCATCAAAGCTCTGAGGCCGCCATTTTCTTGCAAGGACTATGTAGCTCATAGTAAGACCGTGAACCTGCCTTTGCCGCGGCAGACAGATGCCGGCAGGCAGGCCGTGAAAAGTGAAAAGTGAAAAGTGAACAGTTGTAAAGACATATTTGAGTTTAATCCTCTCTTAATTAGAAGGTAGCAGTTTTCTTATTTTTTTGTCTATAACGTATGAGCTAACAACTATTAACTAACAACTGTCTTATTTAATGCCAGGCCTTCAGGTAATCCTGCGGCACACATTGAGACTGCTTACCGTTGCTTCCTTCCGGACCTGGCGGACTTCACAATACAATGTTGCACAGGGCCCAAAAGCCTGACATTCCATTATAGCAGTGAAAAGTTAAAAGTTAAAAGTGACAAGTTTAAAATCTGCAAACCCGCTTTTCTTCTGAACTAATAACTATTAACTGCAAAATTTGCGATGCAAATTCCTGCCTTTGTTTTCCATTCTCAAAATTATCCCTATTTAAGCTGGATATTTACTTAAAAAACATCTCTTTTAATCTTCGTCCAAAAGAATGTAAACATAATACAATGTATTTCACCTTTAGGCGGATCCGCCATTATGCAATGCAAAATGGCGAGATCTCGCCAGAATTTGCACAGCAAATTCTGGCGGAGAGGGTGGGATTTGAACCCACGAGACGCTATTAACGCCTACACGATTTCCAGTCGTGCTCCTTCGGCCGCTCGGACACCTCTCCAGTAAACTTCACTTCGTTACGCTTACCTTGCATACATCTCCGGCTATTTATTATACAAACAATTACGTGAAGCTTCTCGCCGTCGCGTAGCCACGCTATGGCGAAGCATGGCAGCGTAGTGTAATGGCGGAGGCGGGAGGATTCGAACCTCCGGAGGCCTTGCAGCCCCTCCGATTTTCGAGACCGGTGCACTCATCCACTATGCGACGCCTCCGTTTACTCGATAATTATAATGGTTTTTCCGCCTTCGGCGGACCCCAATCAGCCGCTCTGGCACTCCTCCAGTAAACTTCACTTCGTTACGCTTACCTTTCGCATTTCTCCGCGTATTTTTTCTACAATCTGAGCGGCATCAACGGCAAATAATCACCTTAATTTTTCAAAAAACTTCTTCAGAATGTCTGAACATTCCTGCTCTAAAGTGCCTGATATTATATCGACCCTGTGATTAAGATTCTTGTCTGTCAGTAATTGATACCGGCTTGCAGCAGCTCCGTATCTAACGTCCCGGCATCCATATACAATTCTGCCCAATCTGGCATTGACCATGGCCCCGGCGCACATTACGCAGGGTTCTTTTGTCACATAGAGCGTCGCATCTGATAATCGCCAGTTTCCTTTCTCTGATGCCCCGGCTCTTAGAACAGTTATCTCAGCATGCGCGATCGGATCATTTTCAGTCTCCCTGGTATTATGAGCTGAAGCTATGACCCTCTTGTCCCTTACAAGTACCGCGCCGACCGGGACCTCGCCTTTTTTGAACGCTGTTTCCGCCTCGTTAAGGGCAATACGCATGAAATTTTCATTTATTTGAATGTCTTCCCTGCATTCATTTGCTGCAACGGGGGCACGGGGGGCCGGAAAGCAGATAGGACAATATGTCTCTCCATAGTCAAGACCGCAGATATGGCCGCAATCCGGTCCGCATACACATTCTTCCCGGGTTTTGTTACAGACTTCGCAGACTCCCATAATAGAATAAATATAAATTGTATTTAGTGGCGCGCCCAGCAGGAGTTGAACCTGCAACCTACGGATTCGTAGTCCGGCACTCTATCCAATTGAGCTATGGGCGCGATTAATAGCAATAAAAAAACGTGAATAGTGAAAAGTGAAGGGTGAATCGTAACTAATTTTCTTAATTCTAATCCGCATATTTTGAAATCCGTAACTTACAATTCACCATTCTCGGTTCTCAATTCTCGATATGTCACTGATCACTATTTACTTCTTTACTCCTTCTTTTAAAACCAGACTATAGCGGTCGTGCTGGAACTGGTGAATACTCGGAAATTCTGAATAAAGCCAGCCCCATTGTCCTGTTTCAGGAAATACCTGGTTGTCGTCCTCGTAGATTATAACTCCGGCGGCCGGGTTGGTCGGGGTGTTTGAGGTTGATGTAATGATCTGCCCGCTCATTTTAAAATCAGGCAGGAAGTAGTCCACTTTGATTTTTAAATTTGAACCGGGTATCTTTAACTCATCTCCAAGCAGGACAGTATAGTCCTCTTTTTTCTTCGTTATTTTGTCTTCAACTGTTAGTATGACAGCGGACCAGCTGCTTTCCACTTCAGGGGGCACAACCACCTCGAACTGGATCTTCTGGTCTGTACCATGGTCTGGAATAGCCGAGGGCGTATCAATGATAGGTCCCTGTTGTAACGGCGCCTGGGTAACCTGCTCCTCAACTTTTTTCTTACAGGCTGAAAAAGAGAACAGTAATGCCGCCATCATAATTAATGATAAGTATTTTTTCATGGTCATCCTCCTGAAATTTGATTTATTAATTTTAACTCACCTAGTTTACAACAGTAATCAGTTATCCGTTAACCGTTAATCGTATAACAAATAACTATTAACTGCAAAATTTGCTATGAAATTCCTACCTTTGTTTTTCATTCTCAAAATTATCCCTTAAAAGAATGTAAACATAATACAATGTATTTCACTTTTAGGCGGATCCGCCATTATGCAATGCAAAATGGCGAGATCTCGCCAAAATTTGCTTTGCAAATTTTGGCGGAGAGGCAGGGATTCGAACCCTGGGTGAAGTTTTACCCCCACAACCGCTTAGCAGGCGGCTGCCTTCAACCGCTCGGCCACCTCTCCAATATAATAATTAACAAAACTGTTCCGGGGGGCTAAGCCCTTAATATACCGGCAGCCGTCTCTGAAATAAAAAAGCCGTAAAATATTATTTATTCCGGCGATTGACGACTGTACGAAACTTTAATGTTAACAATTGGGCATTTTTTTGTAAACCCCGGAACAGTCTTGACAAATGGGTGCTGAGCCGGCGTAACTACTTATAAACCCGTGATAAAAGCGTGTTTATAAGAACAGTGATGTCAGAAGGGATTTACAGTAAGTACTCTGCAAGGTTTATTTTGTACTGATTGGGATCAAGAGACTTTACTATGTTTCTTTTGAAGCTCCCGTCTTCATTTTTTTCCATCAGGTCAACCGTTTGTTTAACTTTTTGGCCTTTACTGTCAACTAGTATGAATACTCGAGGCCTGTTTGTAAAATCAGGGTTAGTGTTACTGTCAAAGACAATGGCCAGCTCGTTTGTATCGAGCATCAGCAGACTGCCCAGCGGATAAACGCCGATCATATTAATAAAGATCTTCAGGAGCTGGGGATCCAATTGAGTGCCGCCCCTGTCAACAATTATGCTAAGGGCTTTATCAGGGGGTACGGGGATTCTGGAATATACCCTTGAAGATGTCATTGCATCGTATTGGTCCGCAATGGCTATAATTCTTGAGAAAAGATCCAGAGTAAAATTATGGCGTACTTTTGGATAACCGGAGAGGTCATAATTAAGATGGTGCTCAAAGGCCGTAATAAAAGCACTCATTGAGGTCTTGTCAACTCCTTTCATCTTAAATATCGCGTGCGCGCCCCACGCAGGATGCTGCATAATTACTTTCCAGTCTTCCTCAGTGAACTCTACGGGTTTGTTAAGGACCTCTTTGGGGACTTCGATCTTTCCCATGTCGTGAAGAAGCGCGGATAATCCAAGTTCAGTAAGTGTCTTTTTCTCAAGGCCAAGCCTGTGGCCGAGAGCGATAGACAAAACGCTTACATTGACAGAGTGATTGTATGTATATTCATCGTAATCCTTAATTGTTGTCATACCGATTATCATGGATTCTTCTTCAATGATCTGATTCACTATAGTTTCCATAACCCTCTTGGCTTTCTTGATACTCACCTTTTCTCCGGAGCTTACTTTTTTCGATATGTTTTTGGTCAATGATACGGCATTAAAGTAAGTTTTTTTGATTATTTTCTTCCGGTCATATTCAGTACCGTCTTCCTTAACCTGTTTCAGCGGCCCGATGCTTATATGTTCAATTTTTTCGACTTCATCGAAAAGAACTTCATAAGGCTCTTCGGCAAATCCGGATGACATAAGGGCTCTGATCATATCCATGATGTCGTTTTCGTTCAGCACATCATCAAAAATTATCGTTCCGAGCCGGCGTTTCTTGAACTCCTTTATGAGAAAATCATAATTAAAGATAAAATCCATTGAGTATCTGACTCTGCTGCCGTCTACATGGAAAAATTCACCCACCAGTTCGAGAGTTACTGAGTTTTCCGATAGAAGAGAATTTAAAGTGGCAAGAATCTTTTTTATGGAATTGGATACAGATATATTATTGAGGCTATGTATCTGTGCCGTCTTTATTAGTACGGCCAAACCGTTAACCAGCTCTTTTGATTTCTTTTCTTTATCTAGTAGTGGCATCCTGGTTATTTAGTTGATTAATTGCTGCAATAGAGAATGACCTGAGGGTTTTATTTTTATTAGTCCGTGTTTTATTCAGATACGGCAGGGCCTCTTTAAATCCTATTACTCCGATAGCGTATGCAGCGCAGGCCCGGGTTTCGTTATTCTTTTTGCGGCGCCAGAATTTACTTTTATTAAGAGTACCAAGCAGGAAATCTTTCACATCCTGATCCTGCCAATGGGCTAAAGCCTCGAAAAACTCTTTTTTCTCCGTAAAGTCTTTATCTATAAATTCTTTTTTTGAGTTTTCAGACAGTAAGATCTTTTTTGCCGCGTCGTTTTTTATTGTGCCCAATATCCTTGCCGCGTAAATCCTCAGGGAAGGGTCTTCGTCACTGAGCACGGTCTTAATATGAGGAAGAATGTTTGACGTACCGATACTGCCCAAGGTTTTAATAGCTTCTTTTCTGACCCTTTGATCCGGGTGAGACAGAGGTTTAGTCAAATATTCGACAGCCCTTGCATCAGCAATTTTGCCAAGAATAGTGATTATATTTCTGACTACGTACCAACGGCTGTCATAAAGACCCTTTGCAAGTGCTTCCATGTCAAGTTTTCCAATAACGGCCAGAATATCGATTATCAATCGTCTACCCCTGATGCTCTGAAGTTCTCCCATTAGAGTTATAAATACCGGCATGGATGTTATATTGAGATGCCTTATATAAGACATAAGGTCGGCGTTTTCTATTGTTGTCTCTCCGTCAAGAATTATGCCGATTTCCTGAATATAAGGCTCACTACTAATAGTGCTGAAAATCCTTTTCAACGTTTTAATATTATCATCTCCAAGATTTTTGTCTTTGGTAATGTCTTTTATAGTGTTGATTATTGTCGAAGCCCTCTTGAAGTCGCCGCATTTTATACAGTATGTTATCGCGTGTTCAGTGAATCCGACAATATCATTGAATAGATTTTTTTCTTTCGTATGGTAGATAAGCTCAGCAAGGATTATAATGACTTTGTCCACTTTGGAGTAGGTTTCTTCTTTTTGTATCTCTGAAATTATTAATTTTAGTTCGTGCTCACTTATTGGCACGAGATTGCTTTCTTCTTTCTCTGTGGCGTTGCAGCCGTCCCGGTATGCTTTTTCAAGATCATCATCGGTATAGATGTCGTTTTTTACTTTCTCGCAGATATTCTCCCGCGACTCTTCTTCGTCATCAGACAGAATTTCCTCGTCAACAACGTATTTTATATGTTCAAAGTCATGTTCCCAAAGAAGAGTGACAACATCGTCGTCAAGTGCAACATTTTCAAAGTCAGTGTTAATTATCTTTATGAAGTTTTCATATTCTTTATGGGTCAGGCCGTTCAGGAAAGTCACTTCCTTGATTCCGTCTTTGAAGAAAAATAAAGCTAAATTCTCATCTTTTTGAGAATTGAAGTAGACCTGTTGGTTGTTATACAAAATTTCACTCTGGCGGAAGCTCAACGGCAGTTCATTGTTAAGTTCCAGGAATTGGTTGAATTTCTGGAAGCTTTCTTCAGCGGCTTTGACATATATTGGATTGTTGGAGGGGTATATTTTTAATGTTTTTTTTGCCTTGAGCATAACCTGGATGATATCTTTTACTATTTCGATATCTTCCAATAGTTCTTCCATTTTTCCCGCTACTCTATAATCAGTTTCTTGATCGTTGTTTTAAGTTCTTTAAGATCAGCTGATTTTACAATATAAGCTTCAGATGCCCAGACTGCGAAGTCATCCCTGTAATCGTAAGCAGTAGACATAATAATTGGAATCGCCGGTTTTCGTTCTTTCATCTTTCTTAAAAGGCTTATGCCGTCAATATCAGGCATTAGAATATCGAGAGTTACAATGTCAGGGTTTTCCTTGTCAAACAACTCTAACGCATCTTTACCTGTGCTGGCAACAACTATTTCGTATCCTTCTTCTTCCAGTTCATCTTTGTAAAGACGCTGAATGTGAAGATCATCGTCAACGATAAGTATTTTCATCTTATTGCCTCCTCATAATTTTACCAAAAACCTTCTGATATTTGTATAATGTATTGAAAGAAAACTGCATTATCTCCTAAGGGAAATATCAGCCCCCGGTCAAACTGGTATCTTTTATAGGTAAATAAATACTGAACGTCGTTCCCTGGTTCGCGGACTGATCACCTCTATTATCAGATTCTTCCGGTTCCGTTGGAGCAACATTTATATCAATCCTCCCTTTGTGGTCCTGAATGATCTGCTGGGTTATGGTCAGCCCGAGTCCGGTTCCATGGGGTGCCGTTGTAAAAAAAGGTGTGAAGATATTTCTTAATAGCTCCTGCTTAATGCCGCAGCCTGTATCTGATATTTCAATAAGCGCTTCCTCATCTATCTGCCTGGTCCTGACTGTTATTGTTCCGGATTCTGTTGCCTGATTTGCATTTGTAATAATGTTTAAAAGTGCTTCTCTGATCCGTTCGCTGTCGACCTTGAGCATTATTGATGACTGTGCCAGATCTTTGACTATGGTATTGCCTTTTTCCGACAGTGAAGGTGCGATAAAATTAACAGTGTTGTCGACGAGTTCATTCAGATCTATTTCATTGATGACTACTTTAGGCTTTCTGACAAAACCCAGTATCTCTTTCAATATATGCTCCAGACGGCTGACTTCTTCAACAATTATCTTTGCAAGCTCATGGAGGTCACCGTCAAGCTTCTTTTCCAGTCTTCTCGCGAATCCTCCCACAGAGATCAGAGGATTTCTTATTTCATGAGCTACTCTGGCGGCCATCTCTCCCAGAGCCGCCATTCTCTCGGAATTAACCAGACGCTCTCTGAGAGCATGAAGCTCTGTTATGTCACGGGAAACATTAACGGTTCCCGCGAAGCTACCGGCTGAATTGAAAATAGGAGAGCTCGAGACTAAGAAAGTGCCGCCGAGATGCGGGTCGTTTATCTCCTCGACAAACGCGGTCCGTTTTGCTACTGCCTTAGCATGCGGGCATGTAGTCAATGGAGAGTCCTTCCCGTGGAAGATCTCGTAGCATTTTTTCCCTATGATCTCATCCGCCGGTTTCCCTATCTTGTTAATAACGGCCTGGTTGATATTTTTTATGGTGTAATCTTTGTCACTGAAGTAAACCATATCAGATATTGACTCGAAAATATTCTTCAGCTCTGACTGGGCAAGAGAAACCTCTTCGAAAAGGCCGGCATTTTCAATAGCGGAAGCAATATGACTTGTAAAGGCCATCAGAAATCCCAGATCCTCGTCCCTGACCTCCCTTCCCGTGAAAAGGTTATCGACAAATATTACACCTATAGCCTTATCCCGGGTAATGAGCGGGACCACGCCAAAAGAAGATGTGCCCAGCTGCTGGATAGCAAGTGAGACAGGTAACTGTTCGGCCCAGGCATCACGAATATTAAAAGGGATCTTTTCCTTAATACAACGGGTGAGAATGCAGTCCTCGTCAAGATGAACATATAAGCTCCGGCTGAGCCGGTCCAGATACGAGTCTTTATGAAGGGGCCCGCTCTCCAGTTCCTGGATAGAGGTTTCCAGGTCCTTCCCCTCAAGGGAAAGCCAGATATCTCCCGCCTCTTCCGCGTTGGCCGGACCGACACCAATAACACCTTTAAGCGTGTTGTCCGCATTGTCGGTCAGGAACAGGATAGACCTGTTAAATCCAAGCCCGTCACTCATAGTAACAACTGTCAGAATCATCCTCAGAATCCTGTCAAGTTCAAGGGTGCTTCTTACAACGGAATTAATAAAGGACAGTTTTAACAGTTCCTGGTTTTTTCTGATGAGTTCCTTTTCAACCCGCTTCTTTTCAGATATGTCTCTGGAAATACCGCTAATGCCGGTGACATTTCCAAACGAGTTGATGACGGGAGATAGTGTCAGGCTCACCTCTATCAATTCTCCGCTTTTGGTTTGTCTTATTATCTCCAAGTTCCGTATGGTCTCTTTCCGCAGGATTGTTTCTATGTATTTTTTTTCATCATCTATCATAAAAGGAGGAATCATGGGAAGGAATTTGTCAAGCACTTCGGATTCAGTAAAACCGTAAATTTTTTCAGCCCCCTTGTTCCATGAAGTAATTATTCCATTAATGTCGGATATTATTATTGCATCGGCAGAGTTATCTATAATGCTTTCAAGGTAGTCCTTGGTCTGGGTGACCTCCCAATAAAGGGATAATATCTTCTTTTCTTTTTCAAGCTCGGTTTTGTAGAGCCGTGCATTTTCAATCGCAATAGATGAAGCATCGGCAAAAGTTTCAAGTGAGTTCATGTCCTCCTGTGTAAAAGTCGTGATCCCCCATTCATCTTCCTTGTCATACAGTCCCAATGTCCCGATAATCTGTTTCCCGATCCGTAGAGGAACGCAAAGCACCGAAGTCGCCTCAATTACCGGCACGCGAAGGTTTTCCGGCATACTGGCAGCGTTGTCAACTAACAGAGGCTTCCCCGTCTGGGCTACGTGCCCGGCTATCCCTTCGCCAAGGTGGAGATTCATGGCGTGCTTTATCCTGTCAGGTAATCCGTAAGATGCTTTTATCTGCACGTCATTGCCTTCTATCAACCTGAGAATGCATCCTCTGACGTGGAAGAGTTTTGAGACCTCTTCGCAGATGTAGGGCAGCAGGTCGCTCATGCTTAAAATGGAAGTTGTAGCTTGACCGATTTCGTGTATGGTCTTAAGTTCGTCCAGCCGTGTTTTGACGTTTTTGTAGAGTTTAGCGTTATGAATAGCTGAACTTATGTTGTGGGAGATGATGGTAAGAAGATTTATCTCATTCTGACTATAGACATAGCTTTCTTTTGTCTGGAGAGTAATTATGCCCACCAGCGCGCTGTCCCTGATTATCGGCACGGCAAGCATTGACAGGAAATCACTCGCCCTGGATATGGGGATGTCCTTGAAACGGGGTTCATTCCTTACGTTTTCCACTGCAAGCGGCTTGAGCTCCCGGGCGACCCAGCCGACAATACCTTCACCGGTAATAAAACAGACTTTCCCGAGAGCTTTTTCGTTCAGGCCTTTAGTGGCCTCCAGACATATCTTGTTTTCAAAGCGCGGCATGTAAATAGAGCAGACGTCTTTATTAAGGCTTTCGGCGATAATATGGGTAATAGTATTGAGTATCTCCTTAAGCTCGAGTGATGAATTAGCTACACGGGCGACCTTGATCAGGATCTCAGTTTCCTGAAGCCGTTCTTCAAGTTTTCTATTTTCCACAGTTTCGGACATAGTTCAGTTCTTCATTTTAACGGTTTTTTTATAAAGAGCCAGGTATTTTTCTGCTGACCGACGCCATGAAAAATCCCGGGACATTGCGTTTTTTTGTATAACACGCCAATGCTGTTTGTCTTTATAAAATCTATTTGCTTTTTTGATGGTAGTTAATAATTTGTCAGATGAATAACTGTTGAATAAGAAACCCGTCCCTTTTCCGTTTGACGGAGCATATTCTGAAACAGTATCGAGAATGCCGCCGGTTTTCCTCGCAACGGGGATTGTGCCATAACGCATGGCAATGATCTGACCGAGACCGCAGGGCTCGTACTGTGAAGGCATAAGGTACACATCGGCACCGGCGTATATTTTGTGCGCCAGATCGTTATCAAAGCCGATAGTCACGGAAAGCCCGGGGCCGAATTTTTTCTGAAGGCCAAGAAATATCTTATGATAGGATTCATCTCCCTTGCCAAGGATTGCAACCTGCATGCCGGATCCGATAATATCTTCCATCGATTCCGCGGCCAGGTCGAGACCTTTCTGGGATGAAAATCTTGAGACCATTCCTATCAGCATGGACCTGCTGAATGGAAGCCCGCATGACTCCTGAAGGTATCTTTTGCACATGGCTTTGCCGGATAACTCTTTTAAGGAATATCTGGCAGGTATTGACGAATCTTTTGCCGGATTCCAGTTGTCATAATCCACACCGTTTATGATTCCGAAGATATCTCTGTTTCTTGCTCTTAAAACGTTATCAAGTCCGAAACCGTATTCCGGAGTTGTAATTTCTTTAGCATACTGTTTGCTTACTGTTGTGATTGCGTCGGAAAATAATATACCCGCGCGGAGAAAATTAAATTTTCCGTTATGCACAAGTGTGTGTTCAGCAAACTCATCATGTTCTATTCCTGTAAGGCTCAGACTGGAAGCCCCGAAGATGCCCTGATATCCCATATTGTGGATTGTCATAAGAGACGCCATGTGCGGGAAGGTGTGTCGATAGATAGTTTTCAGGTAAACAGGTATCAGTCCGGTATGCCAGTCGTTGCAATGGATAATATCCGCGTCAAACTTCAGCGTTTTGAGGGCCTCAAGAACTCCACGGCAGTAAAATGTGAAACGGGAGGCATTGTCAGAAAATTCTCCTTCAGCAGTTGAGTAGAGTTCATCCCTGTCAAAGAACTTATCGTTATCAATAAAATATGAAACAGTTCCTTCGGGGGGAGCGCATTTCCACAATCTGCCTTTTTCAATTTTTTTGCCGACAGGGACTGATATTGTTTTGTTAAGGGAGCGTATCCCCAGCGTTTTTGCCGCTTTTTTGATTGTTCTGTATAGAGGGAGAATTACAGCTGACCTTACACCTGCTTTTTTAAACTCGCCGGCCAGTGCGCCGATAACGTCTCCAAGGCCGCCTGTTTTAATGAACGGAACAGCCTCGGATGAAGCAATTAGTACTTTCATGGGAATCATAAATCCTGTAATTGAGAATGAATTGTGAACGATTTTCCGAACAGGCCGGACTTCAATGACGCCGGGCTGTCGGACAGTGTTATTTACAGGTCCGCCTCCCTCATAAATCGTGCCGCGTCTTCCGGAGGGGTAGGGTTAATATAAAAACCTGAGCCCCATTCGAAACCGGCGGTTTGTGTAAGTTTTGGTCTTATCTCTATATGCCAATGATAATACTCGTTTATTTCATCCCTGAAAGGGGATATGTGAACCATCATGTTGTAAGGAGGCATGTTAAGTACCTTATCAATCTGTTTGAGAGTCTGTTGTAATATCTGTGCCAACAGTGAGAATCTACCGTCGGGTTCAAAACTTGACTCGTGATTTTTCGGCAATATCCAGGTCTCAAACGGTGAACTGGGAGCGTAAGGTGCAAGAGAAATGTAATGCTCATTCTCGGATATTAACCTTATCCGGTCTTTTGTCTCCTGCTCGATGATATCACAGAATATACACCTGTTCTTTCTCTCAAAATATTGTTTTGCGTTATTAAGCTCTTCCTCCACAAGCTGAGGTACTATCGGAAGCGCAATGAGCTGAGAATGGCTATGCTCAAGCGTTGCTCCGGCAATATCTCCTTCATTTTTAAAGACAAGTACATACTTAAGTCTTTCATCTTTCCTCAGGTCTGCTATTCTCTGGTAGAAGGCCAGGAGCGTATCTTCGACCGATTTCAAAGGCATAGTCGACAAGGTCAGATTATGGTCAGGATTTTCTATTATTACTTCATGAGCGCCTACACCGTTCATTTTGCTGAACATGCCTTCACCAACCAGGTTTAACTGGCCTTCGACTCTTAAAGCAGGGAACTTATTAGGAACGACCCGGACTGTCCACCCCGGAGTATTAGGCTGGCTTCCATCACAGCGGACCGCGATTATTTCCGGCGGGGTTGTGTACTCGTTACCGCTGCAGAAGGCGCAGAACCCCCCTTTTTTTGCGGGTACTCGCATTTTGAAATCTGTGGGCCTCTTGCCTCTTTCAACTGAAATGATGACCCACCTGCCGACAATAGGGTCTTTCCTTAATTCTGCCATTTACCTCTTATTAAGTTGTTAATAGTAGTTATGCGTTAATCTTAACAGCCAACAGATACATATTGACAGAAAGACTGCCTCGATAATTCTATAATCGACAAATTATTAATATTTTGTTTTAGCTTTTTAATTCCAGAGGGTGTTCTGTCCATTCCACGGTGTCTTTTTTTAAAGGTGTCGTATAGAATTTCTTTACCAGCCTTTTCTGTCAACCTGAATTCTGAAATGCTAATAGCAATTAGTATACAGATAAATAATAACCAATAACTGATTTTAGGTTAATATTATATCACTATTTTAGTTATAATTCCCCATGAAACCTTCCTTCCATGCGAGACTCTTAAACAGTCCGTTTGAGGATCCCGGTCTCTATGTGAGGGTTCTTAGAGAAGGGCGTGCTTTTTTATTTGATGCCGGTTTTACTTCAACACTGTCCGTCAGGGATATACTGAAGATCAGCGATATTTTCGTTTCGCATACCCATGTCGATCATTTTATCGGTTTTGACAGCATATTGAGGCTTCACCTGAAAAGAGAAAAGCCTTTAAGACTTTACGGCCCGGAGGGTTTTATCAAAAATATTGAAGGCAAACTCCGCAGTTATACATGGAACCTGATTGGAGAATATCCGCTTGTTATTGATGTGTCGGAAGTCAGAGAAAAGACGATTGGCAGGGCGGTTTTTAAGGCGGAGAATTTTTTCCGGAGAGAGGACTCCGAAGAAATTCCGTTTGGAGGTGTCCTCCTGGAGGGGCATTTTTTTAAAGTGTCTGCCGTTGTTCTTGACCATCAGACACCATGCCTGGCATTTTGCCTTGAGGAAGATTACCATATTAATATTAACAAGGACAGACTTAAAGACCTGAATCTTCCAGTCGGCCCATGGCTGGGAGAATTCAAAACGGCCATAAGGCAGAAAGTATCTGACAGAGTGTTCAGGATTGAAGACAGGGAATATGCGTTTGAAGAGATCAGGGGTATAGCGGATATAACAAAGGGACAGAAGATCTCCTATGTCGTGGATATAGTTGGAAGCGGGGAAAATATGAGAAAAATCATTGAACTTGCCAGAGGTTCAGACGACCTGTATATTGAGTCTTATTTTCTCCATGAGGACATTGATATGGCAAATGAGCGCTATCATCTGACAGCAAAACAGGCTGGAATGATTGCCAGAGACGCGGGCGCAGGAAGGCTGGAGGTCTTTCACTTCTCTCCAAGATATATGGATTCTCCTGAAAAGCTTACACAGGAGGCAGAAAGGGAATTTAAAAGAGGCGGTTATTAGATAAGGATACAAACTGTTTGATTAAATTAAAATGTAAATATCAAATATCCGAATGTAGTAGCGGCCTAAAAGGAAGCGAATATAATACAATGGTAACTCCTCACATTCAGGTTTCTATTGAGAAACATTAAATTGTGGAAGAGAACTTTAATAAATAAAATCGGAGCGTCTCCTGTGGAGAAGCGCCCCGACCTTAATTTTAAATTTTTGACTTTAGTTTATTGCTATTCCCCACGGTGAACCGGCATATGGGCTGTCAGGCGTCAGTGTAAGTTTTATCGTATCAACAACCTTATTGCTCTTTGTATCTATAACCACAACTGATATATCTCCATGGCTGGCAACGTACGCCTTGTTATTTGAAGGATCAAGAGCGATGCCGATAGGCTGGTTTAAATCCTCTATTGTAGCTATGACTTTTTTCCCCTTGATATCTACAACAGAGACCATATTAGCTTCTCTCTGGGTTACATAAATCCTGTTATTTGCGGTATCGACCGCCATATACCAGGGTGAACCGCCCAGTTTTATCGACCCCGCTATATTATCTTTCGTGGTATCAATGATCATGATCTCGCTTGAGCCGTGAATAGCGACATAGACCCTGTTATTGCCGGCGTCGACGCCGAAGCTAAGGGGCGTTTCCGGGACCTTTATTGTGCCTGATATTTTATAGCTTTCGGTATCCAGGACGGATATGGTCTTATCAGCGGCATTACTTGTATAGATTTTATTGCCGACAACGCCCACGTCGAACGGGCCTGTTCCGACCTCTATCTCTTTTGTTACTTTGTTACTCGAAAGGTCTATTACTGAAATGGTCTTGCTTAAGTTCTTGCCTTCAACCAGGTGTTCACTGTTCGCGACATATGCTTTTTTTGATGCGGTATCCAGCGCTATGGCCATGGGTCCGACCCCGACCTTTATTGTGCTTATTATCGAATTGCTCGCAAGGTCAATAACCGATATGCTGCTGTCAGCCTCGCTGGAATTTACTACATATGCCCTTTCTGAGGCCGGATCAATTTTTATTCCAGCAGGCCATATTCCAACCCTGAATGTCGAGATCACCTCATTCTTTGAAGTGTCAATTACAGAAACAGTATTGTTCCCGGCGTTCGTAACATAGAGACGTTTCGCAGAAGCAGTCTCTGAGACAGCTGCCGGTTTTGCCTTAGCGTCCTTGCCCGGGGTATACTCGGTTTCTTCTGTATTATGTGCGGCAAATGCAGTCAGACTGAAACTTAAGACCAGTAACATGCTTAGAGTTAATACCAATAGTTTTTTCATTTTATTCCCCCGGCGTTATATGGTTTTTGAAAATGGAGTGTCTATATCTTTATTGTCGGGCATTCAAAATGTCAAGCGATTATTTACAAAAATATGCCAATTTTGTTATATGTTCTGCAGTACACTGCCGAAGTAAAATACTGAGCCCTTCAACTGCGTTCAGGATAAATTCCGTCGAAGGGTAGTGACATTTGACGGTTTGGAAATAACCTTTTATACTGAATTCAGGTTTATGCTAAAAAAGGAGGTTATATGAAAATAGAGCTTGAAGGAACGCTTCTCAGAATGACTCCCGAAAGTGACAGGGAAAAAACAGAACTCAATCAGTTGTGGACGGTAATAATAGGATGCATAAATGATGGGAAAAAGCTTGTGCCGGTAGGAGAGTATATCCCCGGCGTTAAGGAAACAGCAGTATTTAACATAGAATAGAACAGGCAATCCTACTCAACTTTTTCAAACTGGTCCTTGCCGGCTCCGCATACAGGGCATACCCAATCATCGGGGAGTTTTTCAAAAGATGTTACGGGCGGAATGTCTCCGTCAGGGTCTCCTGTTTCAGGATCATAGACATAACCGCATACTGTGCATTTCCATTTATCCATAGAACACTCCCATGACAGTGTTTAAAGATATACTAACATAAGCTTAACACACTTGTACTGTCAAGTAAGCTGATAAATCCGGTTTCTTTCTGTCAAATTATCGTGATTGCCATCTCTTTGAGGTCTCATTATTTACGGCGGGAGTTTGTTGAAAACATTTAATCTTATGTGCTATTGTCAAATATCAAATTTTATAGGGGGATTGCCCATGAGTACAGATAATATAGATCTAATTTACTTGAAATCACCCAAAAGCCATCCTTCATACGAACAAGTGAAAGATGCCTTTTTGCAGTCACGGAATTACACTCATAAGAAAATAAAAATCTTTACAGATAAGTTAAGTGATCCGCTGAAAACTGATATGATCAAAGTTCTAAATAATCCCAAAATAGCCCATTCTTTTGAACAAATAGTTTTTAAGTTTATCATATCCGCATGTGTTGATCTGAAGTCTGAAAATGATCTTATTTCAAGCACTTTATATTCTGCCTACCTGGGGAATATTCATACATTAATTACTGACCACGTTATTGACAATAAATTTGATGAAGACAGACGATTAGTTGATCAAATTCCTGTGGGTGAAGTGTGTTATCTTGAATTTATATTATCACTGCTTGAGACAGCAAATAATGATCCTGTCTGCATACAAAGAATCAGAGAATTTTACTATAAGACATTTGAAGTCCTGTATTGGGAAGAAAAATGCCATGTTGGAACAATATCAGAATATAAAGACAGTGATTTAGACTTGATCTCTCAAAAGTGTGCTCCCATTAAGGCTATAATGTATCTTCCTATAAAACTTACAGATAACCTTTCTATAGAACAGAAAATATATCAAGTGATTGATAATCTTAGTTTAGGATCTTTGCTTTTAGATGATTATCATGACTGGGAAGAAGATCTAATTCGCCAGAGGTATACATATCCTCTGACACTGGCATTAAAGAGATTAGGGATTGATAATGCGGCACAAATAGATGTACATGATGATAAATTCATTTCCCAGGTAAAAGCGGCAATGTTCATGAGTGAGGTATCTATCAAGGTGTTTGATGTTATTCTGAAGAGGCTCCGCAGCGCATACAGTATAATTAAAGAACTAATGCCTATTTCTGCGTTACTGATACAAGTACAGCTTAAAACGCTTGAAGAAGAAATGATAAAGGTTATAAAGACTCAAAGATCAGCTTTGCATAAATAAAGTATCAGCATTAACAATTGCTATTTAAATTAAGTACTTGACTTTTCTTATTAGGGTGCTGTAATTTTATTTTAGAGACCATTGTATGATGCAGTTATAGAAGGAAATAGTTGTAAAACAAAGGAGGGTATTATGTTAGAGATTTTCCATCAGTTGG
>VAPC010000222.1_pt1 | contig 20449 bp, 19 predicted proteins | sample 3395121 | NCBI WGS metagenome assembly VAPC01 (sample SAMN08290434, study PRJNA428436) | hydrothermal vent metagenome | isolation source: Deep-sea hydrothermal vent chimney | place: Indian Ocean: Southwest Indian Ridge | depth 1711 m m
GAAGGACACTTTCATCATATTGGTTTTGATATCGGACCTGATAAAAGATCTTACTGCGTAGAATGTCATGGGGATATGCCACATGATGCTGTAAAGGAAATAAGAGCATTTCTAAATATGCATGCGTTTTTCATCAGCTGTCAGACATGTCACGTAATGATCGAGAAACCGGAAAAAACAGGCGTATACAAGTGGTATAACAGGAAAACAGGTGAAATAGTTGGAAGTCCTGTTGAAAGTTTCAGGCCGGGGACATATGCGGCTAAAATTTTACCTTTTATTCGCTTTCAGGGAGAAACTCAAAGAATCGATACTCCGGAAAGGATTGAGTTTGCCCTTGAATACAGGGAAAGAGAGAAAACCCTTACAGATGGCCAAAAATCAAAAGCAAAAAAATTAATACACAAAATTGTAAGCAAGAAACCCCATGTATGTGAAGACTGTCACCAAAGAGAAAATCCGCTCCTGCCCCTTGAATCCCTTGGATATCCAAAAAAGAGGATCGACTCCATTTTAAGTACAGAGGTCGTAGGCATGATCAAGAAGTATACAGAGTTCCATATGCCACGGATGCTGCATCCAGGAACTAAAGAGAAGGGCAATAAATAGTCTGAGGATTGAATATAATAGTTTGAAAAGGTAAAATAAAATTAAAAATAATTTTGTTTTATCTTAAGAACAAATCAACCATCAAAACCATCTATAATTTTAAACTGACTCGCAAAAGTTGTCTCATCTTTTTTCTGCTGCTCACGTTAATATTTGTAAATTCCGCCTTTGCTATAAAGATCACTAAAGTTAAACACCTCTTTGATATAACCCATAATTTCAGCCAGCCCAGTGATATCGCCGTATCCAGAAAAGGATTAATTTATGTAGTAGACGGAGTAAACAATAAAATCAAGGTTTTTAATCAAAACGGCAAATTTTTATTTTCTTTTGGAAAGGGCGGCAAAAGGAAAGGTGAGTTCCGGTTTCCGTTAGGGATAGACATTGACAGAGCCGGTAAGGTCTATATAGCTGACTCCGGTAACCAAAGAATTCAAATTTTCAGTCCCGCCGGAAGCTTTTTAACACAGATAAATATCCCTTCAAAAAACGACAATCCTGCAGACCCTACAGATGTTGTGGTTAATGATGAGAAAAACCTCTGTTACATAATCGATAACAATAATCATTATGTCCTTGTTTATGACATCTCAACTCTTGAGTTTAAAATGGAATTCGGTGAAGCTGGTACCGAAAAACGCCAGTTCAGATATCCATTTTTTGTAGCGAAGGACAAAGACAACTATATCTATATTGTCGATGTTGTTAATACAAGAGTTCAGGTATTCAGTCAGGACGGGATTTTTAGTTCCATAATTGGCGGGTGGGGCGTTGAAAAAGGAGAATTTTTCAGACCAAAAGGAGTTGGAGTAGACAAAAACAATAATGTATATGTAAGCGACAGTTATACAGGGGTTATTCAGGTATTTGAGCGAATCGGCGGGTTTTTCGAGTTCAAATCTGCAGTCGGTGGTTCAGCAACCGGTGATTCAAAAATAAGAGCTATAAAAAAATTCACTACACCTGTAGGTATATACATAGACAACAATAACAGGCTGTATGTTGTAGAAATGTTTGCTGAAAAAGTAAGCGTTTACAGTATAGAAGATACCAAATGAAAAAAATAATTTTAATAAGTCTCTTTACAACCTTTTTTATATCTCAATTTCATACATCCTTTGCAGAGATCCAGGCCCCGAGAAACCCGGACTCGGCAAAAGAATGTGCAATATGTCATTACCGGTGGATAGATACTTTTTTCGTTGATGGAAAAGGGTCCGAACTGGTTCTATTTCAATCTGAAATGGTTGTAGCAAAACCTGAAATATGCTTTACCTGCCATGATGGAAGCGTGGTTGATTCCAGAGCAAAGGTATATAATGATCACAGACATAAAACAAACAAACCCCCTCCTGCCAATATAAAGATACCCAAAGAACTGCCTCTGGATAAAGACGGAAATATGCAGTGTTCTACGTGCCATACCGCTCATGGCGTATCAAGTGAAATGGGAATCGAAAAAACAATCTTCCTCAGAACTTCAAACAAGGACTCAGCCATGTGCCGTATGTGCCATACTGATAAAGAGGGAGGCCTTAATAAAGGAAATCATCCTATAGGCGTTATAAAAGATCATAAAATCCCCAAAACGCTTCTGGCTATAGGCGCCAAAGTAGGGGAAAAAGGGGAAGAAATAATATGCGAGACCTGCCACACAGCACATGGCGCACCTGACGAGAGTTTTCTGGTAGAGAGCGCCAGGAACTCGGGACTTTGCCTTGAATGTCACGCAGACAAAAATATTTTTACACCTGAAGGTAAAAGAAACTCTTACCATGTAATAAATACAAAATTTAAAAAAGTAAAAATACCTGAAGAACTTATTAAAAAAGGGGCAAAATTAGGTTATGGCGGAATGATAATATGCCAGACATGCCATAAAGTTCACAATAACAACATAGAAAAAAACCTTCTATTAATTAAAAAAGACGAGAAGTCAACTCTATGTCTGACCTGTCACACTGATAAACAGTATCTCGCAGATACAAAACACAATCTTGCACACTCTGTGCCAAACGAAAAGAACCTTGAAGGTAAAACTGTGGCAGAGGCAGGCATATGCTCAGCATGTCACCTGCCTCACAAAACTGCAAGGAAACTTTCCGGAGACTCGGATTTCACTACACAACTTTGTCTTAGCTGTCACAGCAAGGGGAATATCGGAGAGAAAGTCATCCCCCCGGATTACAGGCATCCTGTGGCTGTTAACCCTTTTAAAATTGATAATCCCGATGTAATTCTTACTACTATAGGGGTTGAAAAAGATAAGTTACGTCTGCCTCTTTTTAATAAATACGGCGCTCAGGATAAAGACGGAATGGTTACCTGCGCTACCTGCCATGACCCTCACAGATGGCGCTCTGATTCCACAAAGGGAGAAATACGGGAAGATGTGAAAGGTGACAATAAAACTTCCTATCTCAGAAAACCCTCTCCTGATTTATGCAATGAATGTCATAATATCAAATTTTCTATTGCAGGCTCCAAACATGATATTCAGAAGGTTACACCTGAAGAAAAAAATATACTGGGTCAAACACCTTCTCAATCAGGCCTCTGCGGAGTTTGCCACATTATCCACGGCGGACAAAAGAATTATTTGTGGGGAAGAAAAATTACTACTAAAAGCGATCTGCTCATAATTGACCTTTGCATAAGCTGCCATAATGAAAATGGAATAGCTAAAAAAAAAGTAATAAAAGAACCCTCTCATCCCGTGAACATTTCACCATTCAGAAAAGGCCTGTCCACAACCCTGCCTCTCTTTGACAAAGACGGGAAAGTATCAAAGGAGGGTTTTATCGCATGCCAGACCTGCCATGATCCTCATCGATGGGATCCTGTAAAAACTATTTCTGAAGACCATTATAAAGATGAGGGGACATCAGAAAACAGCTTTTTGAGAATTGAAAATCTACCTTCACCAAAATTATGTGAAAACTGCCATCCGAAAAAAGCATACATAGAAAAAACAGATCATGATCTTCTTATAACAGGCAGGGACTCAAAAAATGTCCTGGGTCAGACCCCCGAAGAGTCAGGCACATGCGGTGTGTGTCACATAACTCACAACAGCAAAAACCAGTTTAAATTATGGGCACAGGGTTTTTCCGCAGGCAGCGCTATAATGGACATGATGTGTAATTACTGCCACTCAAAGAACGGCTCAGCTAAAAATAAAATCCCAAAAATTGCCTCCCACCCGGACGGCATGCTTATCACCAATACCGGAAGAGACATCAAGGGCAAACCTAATTATTTCCCTCTGTTTGACAAGAGCTCCGGAGAGATGGTCCATATTGGGAACATCTCCTGCCCTTCATGTCATGATGTACATCAATGGGACCCCAGATTTCCTGAGAAGGGAACCGGAGTTAATATCGAAGGGAATGCCACAAACAGTTTTCTCAGACAGCAGACCTATAGTATTATGTGCATAGACTGTCACGGCCTTGACGCACTTTTCAGGTTCAAATACTATCATGAATTAAGTGACCGAAAAACCCGGTAATTCTATCCCTTCCTTAAACAATAAAATGTAACCCTCTTCCAGTCCTGATTTCTCAAAAACCCCGATATAGAAAACCATCCGCACTATAAAGCAAGGCAGAGGATATGGAGTTGAACGGTTTTGATAATTGCTCCTCACCTGGATGGTGAGAAGCAATTATCACCTCGGAGTCCCGAGACTTCGGGATGAGAATGAGTGAAACTCCATACCCTTTGCCTTTCATAAACCTTCTATACCGGGATTTGAGTAATTTCAAACTCCTTGAATTTGTCAGCCGTAAAGAAACATAATATATAATCATGATTGCTATTATTGATTATGGTATGGGAAACCTCAGGAGCGTTGAGAAAGGATTTCTCAAAATAGGCATTAAAGCAACTGTAACGAACAGTCCCGAGGTCGTTGATAATGCTGACGGAGTTGTGCTACCCGGTGTCGGTGCATTCAGAGAATGCATGAAAGGACTCAGCAGCCTCAATTTAACAGATTCTATTGTTAGTGCAATAAAAAATAATAAGCCTTATCTTGGAATATGTCTTGGGCTCCAGATCCTTTTCAGTGAAGCAGAAGAATTCGGAATGTGCAGGGGTCTTGATATTTTCAAGGGAAAGGTCGTGAAATTCGATTTCAGATCTGAGTCTGCAATCAACAACCTGCCTGCCGGCAGGCAAGGTCAAAAATCTAAAATCCCCGGCCTTGCTGAACGAAGCGGGGCAGGCAAAAATTTAAAGGTCCCTCACATGGGCTGGAATGAGATAAAACTGAAAAAAAACAATCCTGTTCTCAATGGAATTCAGGACAGGACATATTTCTATTTTGTGCACTCTTTCTACGTGACTTCTGATGATGATTCTGTTGTCTCAACTACTACAGATTACGGCGTTGAGTTCGTTTCAATGATATGTAAAGATAACATTTTTGCAGTACAGTTCCATCCGGAAAAAAGCCAGATTCCCGGATTAAAACTGCTTGAGAACTTCGGGAAGATAGTTGAAGGTCACAGCAGTGACAAGTGATCAGTTGCCTGTTTTTCGTTACCCATTACCGGTCACCGATTTCGGTTCACGGTCTTTAAGGCACTTTGACATTTCTCAGATACTCAGCACTTTCTTCAGGAAGCGAGTTGTTAATGAATATGCCTGATCCCATTTCAAAACCTGCAGATGCGCTTAGGCGGGGCATTATGTTTATATACCAGTGGAAATACTCTGATTTTGCATCATTAGGCCTATTTGATCTAACCGAATAATTAAAGTCAGGATTACTGAGCCCGATATAAAGCTTGGAAAGGACTATCTTCAGGTTTAATGCAAGATCAGACATCTCTTCATCTGAAATATCTGAAAAAGAGCCGACGTGTCTTTTGGGCAGCAGCCAGGTGTGGAAGCTTGAAAGTGCAGCATAAGGTATAACCGCTACAAAATGCTCTGTCTCAAATATAATTCTGGATCCATCTTCCTTCTCCTCCTTCATAATCCTGCATATCAGGCACTCCCCCGTTATGTCAAAAAACCTGATTGCTTCCTCTATTCTGCTTCTTACCTGAAAAGGTGTAACAGGTGTACCTATAAGCTGTGAATGCGGGTGTTCAAGAGAAGTACCCGCACCTGTACCCTGATTTTTAAAAATTATCACATGCCCTATTCTGGGATCTGAATGCATTTCTATAAACCGCTTTTTATAGGCTCTTATTATCTCTACTACCTCTTCCAATGGCAGAAGGGCCGTTGTCATGTTATGCAGAGGTGTTTCTATGACAATGTCGTGAATACCAAAACCTGATATTGAATGCCTGAGGCCTTTGTTTGTTCTTGCTCTTTCCGCTTCTCTATCCAGTGCAGGGAATTTGTTGGGTATTATTCGAATTTTCCACTTGCTGCTCTCAGGTATACAATATACCTCTGGAGGCGTCTTATCTTCATTTCCAGGGCAGAAAGGGCATGTAGCAACAAATTCCGGCAGGATTCTTCCTCTTTTTCTGGATTTAAAATCATCAGGACGTTTTGCCTTTTCAGTTGATATTATTACCCATTCTTTTGTTATAAGGTTAAGTCTCAATTCAGGCATAACAGATATAATGATACCACTTTAAACGCCAAGAATAAATAGAAAAGAAGTGGCGTTGAATTGCAGATTTTAGATTGCTGATTGCAAAATTAAAAATAAACCCGAAGCACGAAGCTCTAAATCCATCCTCCGTAGCCCCGAAGTTTCGGGATGGAGGACAGGCAATTTCTAATAACTGAATGTCCAAAACAGTTTTGAATTTGGGTTATTTGAATTTTGTATTTGTTTTGGATTTAGAATTTAGACCTGCCCGCCGTACAAGACTTTGGCAGGCGGGTATTCGGATTTACTGATACTTCCCGTATATTTGAAATACTTTATCTATTTTCGTATTTCCTCAAGTAATTCTTTAACGCTTTTTCCAAATACAGGATGAACTTTATCGGGCGCTATTTCAGATAAGGGTTTCAGGACAAATTCCCTGTTTTTGATTTCCGGGTGAGGGATTTCAAGTTCAATGGTTTTAACAACAAGATCATCATAAAACAGAATATCAAGGTCTATAATTCTTGGACCCCATTTCTCTCCTGCAGAACGGCCAAGGATATCTTCAATTTCTTTTATTTCCTTTAAAAGTTCCTCAGGCCTTAAGCCGGTCTCTACTTCTACAGCCAGATTGATAAACTTTGGTTGTTTCTTTTTCCCCCACGGCTCGGTTTCGTGAAGGGATGAACGTGCGGATACTTTTATTCCTTTTTCAAAAAGAAGCTGGATAACTTTTTCGCAATTTTCTTTCCTGTCACCAAGGTTAGAGCCAATGCCGATATAAGCGATAGACATGAAAAAACAGCTTTCAGGGATTAGGGGGCTGCTTTTTATTTTCTTTTTTATTTCACAGATTATTTCTGACCCCTGACACCCGATTCCTGAGAACTGACTTAAAGTATCTTTCTTATTCTTTTGACCGCCTCATTAATCCTTTTTGCAGGGACTGTCACAGCAAATCTCACATAGCCTTCGCCAGGGGCACCAAAACCATTGCCCGGGGTTATAAGTACTCCTGCCTTATTAAGCAGACGGCTTACAAAAGAGGCTGAATCATAACCCCGGGGCACTTTTGTCCATAAATAAAAGGTCGCCTTCGGCTTTTTAACATCAAAACCAAGTTCTTTTAGCCCGTTATAAAGCAAGTTCCGTCTTTCCTGATATATGTCGCGCAGTTTTCTGAGGACCGGTTCTTTTGTTTTAAGCGCCTCGATACCAGCCTCCTGAACTGCCTGGAATATACCTGAATCAAAATTTGATTTGATCTTTCCAAGGCCGGCAATGACTTCAGCGTTTCCCACGGCAAACCCTATCCTCCAGCCTGTCATATTGTATGTCTTTGACAGGGAATGGACCTCTATTCCGACATCCCTTGCGCCAGGGACCTGGAGGAAGCTCATGGGCCTCCTGTTGTCATAATAAATTTCAGAGTACGCAGCATCATGACATACTATGATATTGTTCTTTCCGGCGAACTTTATAACCTCTTGATAAAATTTTTTACCTGCGACCGCGGAGGTCGGGTTATTGGGATAATTCAGGAACATCAGCCTGGCCTTTTTAAGTATGTTCTTCGGTATTGCTTTAAGGTCAGGAAGAAAATCGTTCTCTTCCTTAAGAGACATTATATGGCTTTTGGCGCCGGCAAAAAATGCTGCAACAGGATAAACAGGATACCCGGGAGAGGGCACAAGCACAACATCACCGGGGTTTAAAAACGCGAGGGGCAGGTGCCCGATCCCTTCTTTTGAGCCTATCAGTGAAAGAACCTCTGTAGCTGGGTCAAGAGATACCCTGAATCTTTTTTTATACCATCCGGCAACAGCCTGCCTGAAAGAAAACATACCTTCATAAGAGGGATACCTGTGGTGGACCGGTCTTTGAACAGCCTTTTTCATTCGCTCCACTATATGTTTAGGTGTTGGAAGGTCAGGGTCTCCGACACTTAAATCAATAAGATCTACTCCCCTGTTAACCGCTCTCTGTTTCATTCTGTCAATGGTAGCAAACAGATAAGGGGGGAGGGTTTTAACTCTTAAGGCAAGTTTAAAAGATTTTTTTCTTCCCAATCCAACCCTCCTGAAATTATAAATTTATTATTAACTTATAATTGTTATGATTTTACAAAAGTTACCTATTATAAGAAGTTTCACAGATTTATTTCAAAAAACTTTTTAAACTGGAAAGAATTTCGCTGATACCCGGGATTTATATTTTTACTCTCTACTCTCTGCTTTTCCATCGATAATCTTTCCATCCCGCATGGTCAATACCCTGCCTGAAAGTCTTTCTGCCTGTGCCGGATCGTGCGTTGTTATGATCACCGTTGACATGCCCTTTTTCTTCATGTCCAGAATTATACTTTCTATGATCCCGGTATTTTCCTGATCAGTGGAGACCGTGGGCTCATCAAGAAAAAGCATCTCAGGTTCAATAACCATTGCTCTTGCGATCCCGAGCCTCTGACTTTCTCCGGTTGAGAGAGTAATCGCATTATGGGTTTTTTTATGTGATAACCCGACAAACTGAAGCATCCTATCAGCCCTCTGTCTGATTTCATTATTTTCCAGGCCCCTTATTTCCAGGCCGTATATCATATTCTTATAAACAGTTGTATTAAAAATACCGACTTTCGGCAGCACAAGCGTTATTCTCCGTCTGAGACCCATATCATTTCTGACAATATCATTCCCTGACAGATAATCGACCTTTCCTTTGTCCGGTGCCTCAAGAAGTGCGCATATTCTGAGAAAGGTTGATTTCCCGCTTCCGTTCGGCCCCATAAGGGCGTAAACCCCGCCTTTTTCAAATGCAACTGAACAGCCCTGCAAGACCGTCTTTCCGTTATAGCTTTTACTGATATTTGATACATTCAATCTCATACTCATCCTGGCTGCTGCAACGCGCCCTTTTTCTGGATCAAATGCAGATACATATTTATAATTAGTGAAAGGATCAGAAGTATCATTCCAAGCGCAATAGCAAGCTCAAAATTTCCCTTGTCTGTTTCAAGCGCAATTGTAGTTGTCATGACCCTTGTATAGCCGGCGATATTACCGCCTACTATAAGCACGGCACCGACCTCTGCCATCACCCTTCCAAATCCTGCGATTATCCCGGACATTATCCCGTACCTTGCCTCCTTCATAATGTTAAGCGTTACCTGTAAGGGTGTTGCGCCAAGAGTAATGGATGCCTGCCTGATAATTGGATCGACATTTACAATTGATGAATGAGAAAGTGAGGCAATGATCGGCAGTGCAAGTATGGTCTGTGCCAATATCATTGCCGTGGGTGTATACAGCAGGCCCATAAAGCCCAGCGGGCCGCTTCTTGAGAGTATCAGGTACAGAAAAAGCCCGACCACAACCGGTGGAAGACCCATAAATGTGTTCATAAGGCTTATGATCACTCTCCTCATAGGGAACTTCTTAAGACCAACTAAAGCGCCAAGCGGCAGGCCTAACGCAACAGCGATCAAAAGGGCGATACCGGAAACCCATAATGAAAGGAATATTATTCCCAGCAGATTACTGTCAAGCCTGAAAATTAATGAGAACGCCTCTGTAAAACCGTCAAGTACAGGATTCATGTCAATTTCTAATTTCTGGCATTTGGAATAAAAAGCCGGTTGCCTTTTTTGTCCTTAAAATCCGAGATTGCATTTTGTCCCTGTTTTGATAAAAGCCAGTTAATGAACTTTTTTGCTTCATCATATTTAACATGCTTATGATTTTCAGGATTTACAGCCATTATTCCATATTGATTAAATAAAACAGGGTCTCTTTCAACAAGAACTGTCATCTCAAGGTTGTCTTTGTCCTTTAAAGCAAGCCATGTACCCCTGTCAGTAAGAGTGTATGCCCTTTTTTCATTTGCAATCCTCTGAGCCTTTGCCATTCCCTGTCCTACTTCAAGATACCATTTATTTGCGGCAGGATCTAAACCTGCTTTTTCCCAGATAAATAATTCCTTCATATGGGTACCTGACTTATCGCCCCTTGAAATAAAAAGGGCCCTGTTTTTTGCTATATGACTGAAAGCCCCGGCAGCAGACCCCATGCCTTTTATGCCGGCAGGGTCATCAGGCGGACCAATAACAACAAAATCATTGTACATGACATCATAACGATCAACAAAATACCCCTGCTTTACTGCTTTTAATTCCAGCTCCTTAGCATGGACAAACACCACATCCGAGTCACCCCTTTTACCGAGCTCTATGGCAGCACCTGTGCCAACAGCAACTATATCGACCCTGATCCCGTTTTTTTTCTCAAATATCGGCAAAAGATAATCAAACAGCCCTGAATTCTGCGTACTTGTAGTTGACGCACAGCGAATCCTTGTCGGTACGACCTGCCTGCCGGACAGGCTGGCTCGGTCCCGAGTTTCAGCAGATGCCGGAGAGCTCACGATAGTTAACAGAATTAAAATAGCCAGAAAAGAAAATAATTTAATATTCAATATGTCCTACCAGCACAAACAACAACAGTTTTCATCTGTGTAATCCATGCTTATATCTGTGAGATCAAACGTTATATCATAATGTCTAAAAATATTGATAAATATATTTTATTGCCACAAAAATTATCAACAGCCCCAAGAGAAGTTTTATAAGTTTCTGAGGAACAAATTTTTGGCACCTTGCCCCCAGATACATGCCTAAAAAACCGCCCGCCCCAAAAAGAAGTCCTAACAGCCAGTCAGGAGGTGCGGTCATGCCGCCTTTAACCGGAATGGTACTGTAGAATATAACACCTGAAACAGAGGTCAAAAGGGTACCCATCAAAGTCGCTCCTGCAATCGTATAAACCGGCAGATGAAAGAACGTAACCAGAAATGGCGCTATGATCGATCCGCCGCCAATACCATAAGTACCCCCGATAATTCCCACAAAAAATGCGAACAGGAATACGCCAGATGTATTAAAAGAAAATTTTTCTCCCCAGAACTCATACTCTGTTTTAGTAAGTGTAAAGGATATAGTTTTTATAGCAGCATAGGAAGGTATGCCGGATGTTATGCGGTTATTGCCCTGTTCCTTCTGAAGTTTAATTCTTTCCCGGAATTTCTCATCAATCGAACTTGACTTTGTTTTCCCGGCCTGTGCTTTTTTTATAACATCTAAAAAAAGGCACGTGCTGATATAGAACAAAACACAGCCCACAAATAATTTGAAGACCTTTGGATCAGGCATGTAGAGAACTCTTACGTAATAGCCAATAAGCACGCCTGGAAGTGTACCCAGGACAATTACCCAGGTAAGCGGCCATGCCATTCTTTTTTCTTTAATGTATCGGTAAACACCGCTTGGGATAGCCACAATATTAAAGACAAAGTTGGTAGAACTGACAGAAGGGCTCGTGAAGTTTAAAAAACTCATCTGAAAAGGAAGCAGAAGAAAAGCGCCTGAAACCCCGCTCATAGATGTGAAAAATGAAATACTAAATGCAACAAGAGGGGGAATCAGTATATTGGTTTTGACTCCTGAAACAGCAAAAAAAACTTCTAAAATATCCAGTTATTCCTCCGGAACAATTGATTACACCGGTTATGTTTAATATCGTTTTTATCTGGGTGATCAGTATTTTCTCATCTGTGAGATAAAACTCTTGTATGGTTTTTTATCAAGAGCTTAGTATCTAAGAGTTGCCTTGCACTTCTTGGGATTAAGCAAAAGTTCAAACCCTGCTTTTATACTTGCAACATGAATATCAGCAGCCATAAGCGCATCAATTGAGCAGCCTTCGCCTTCTGTAACAGCAATGCCAAGGCGCGCAACCCTTAACATCTTTCTGTCATTATTACCGTTACCAATTGCAACAACTGATTTAGCGCCAAGGTTTTGAACATATTCTTCCTTCTGAAGATCATGATAATCTCCTTTTAAAACATGTGTCTTACAGCGAACACCTTTTAGTTCAGACCTGGCCATTCCAAAAGTATCTGTTGTCAGTACATGGATATCAAGCAGTTCTGATATCTTGTTCAATTTTTCCTTTACCCCCGGCAGAAGCTTCCCGTTAACTGACAGGGTACCTGTATAATCAGAAACAAGGTGCTTTAGTTTGACCACACCAAAACCGGATATGTTTATTTCTATCATCTTCACCTCCCCGGAAAATATTCATAATAACTGATTACGTCTTAAAGGAAGACTTTAAATCGATACTGATATTATAAGGAAATCAGGAAGTATTGCAAAATCTGCCCATAAAAACAGTTTACCCCGTTAGAAAATCCCGTGTTAGCTTTCTTACTGTTAGAAGAGTGAAGGCTCTTCTAACGGGGTTTACTCTGCCATGTAATTTAATATTTATCCAGATCCTTTAAGTTAAAAGAACGTTTTTTTTTCTTTTCAGCGAGCATTCTTTTTGAAGCAAGCATTTTTTCCTTTGCACGCTTTGAACGTTTTCTTTTCTGCCTTCTTAATTTTTCAATACGCTGCTGTTCCTCGCTTTCCCGGCCTTTAATCAAACGCTCAATTTTTTTATAAAGAATAACCCTGGCATGATATCTGTTTAAACCCTGTGAACGTGTTTTTTGACATTTTACGCTGACATCGGTAGGCCCATGCTTAAGATAAACACAGGTAGACGTCTTGTTGACATTCTGTCCGCCTTTGCCCCGGGACCGGATAAAAGACTCCTCAATATCTTTTTCGTAAATTCCAAGACTGTTGAATTTTTCTCTGAGGGCCTTTTCTTTTTCAGACTTTACACCAAACATATTAATCCAGCTCTTAAAAAACCTGTTACAGGCACGATATTAAAACTTCTTTACGTTAAGTTTTTATTCCTTAGTAAAATTTACTTTACAGTTTTTTAACAGTCTTTGTGCTTTCTTTTGCAGATCGACTGCAAATTTATCATTGTTTTTCAGTCCGTTCTCTGCACTGTCCAGAATATCATAAAACAAATTCCATCCATTTTTTTCTTTCTGAAACTTTTCAGTTAAATGACCGGGGGTTTTTGTCAAATGCTGTATGGCTTTATGCAAACGCTTTCCGCCGCTCTGTAAAAATTTCAAACCCTTCTTGCTGTTTTCTTTAGTATTGTCATTGAAGAATGCAGCTGTTTTCAGGGCAAATTGCATATAGACAACAGTAAGAGGGACTTTTGAAACAAAACATCCTGTAAAAGGGTCTAAAGTATTCTTGATATCTTTAAAGGCCCAGGGTAAAGCTTTAACATAATATGAAAAAAGAAGAATTCTGATATAGTCGCCAATCAGCTTACCTGCGGCAGCCTGTTTTATAGCTTCCCCTGCAAACGCTTCTTTATCATGCCGCATAACCAGTCCGTATTCATGAAGATACCGTAGGTTCATTTCAGGATCGTCGAAAAGTACTGAAAGCATATAAGCCTGGTCCTCTGCACGACCTATAAAAGTCGGGGTGAATGGCCTGTATTTCCTGAGAGCATTTATTAGTATGCCGCATGTCCCGCCAGTTACATGTATACGCTGTATACACTGCCTTTTACCGTCAAGTTCTTCATTTGAATAACGTGTCATCATCTCAGCCTCAGTGGAAAGTGCCTGGGGCATAATGCTGAAAAATATCAGTTCATCAGCCTTTATCTGCCCTTTCGGAAAAAGCACATCCGGGTAGAACAGGGATTTCCTAATATCTTTTTTATTAACCAGAGAGCCTGCAATCATTCCAAGAAGCACTTTATTGCCCATACTGTCAATTCCCTCCGCACCCCATAATGGAGTTTTAAAATGCTCCAATGCAGAAAAACCGGTTTGATCCTTTATCTCGTTTTGAGGGAATATCTGATCAAGATCGATCTTGAATGTCCCCCTGGTTACCGGGTTAATAAAAATCTTCCAGTATGCAGATATGGCCCTGAGAAAGCTGTAATGCCTGCCATACTCTCCGTTGACCCCAAAAATTTCGTATAAAACTTTATAGTCACTAATACCCAGATATTGTTCTGCGGCCGGGCCAAGGACCTCGTTGATAATCTTGACTGTATCTGACTCAGTAAACACATATACATTCAGGTGCCGGATCTTTTTCTCTTTCTTAAATTCATCTTCCAGGTATTCTTTTACTATTCCTTTTAGCCCTTCATGTGTTACAGAAGCTGAAAGAACACATGTAAGCCTGTCATTTTCTTCAACAACTCCCTGTTTTTTCTCAAACTCAACTGCTTTATCCAGCTCTTCTAAACCATACAAAATCTCGTTATGTTCAGGGGCTATACCGACAGGAACAGGATGGTCATACCAGTATGACTGTTCTTCAGAGGCTATCTGTTTCAATTCGTGTTTAAGATTATCACTTACCATAAGGGAATCAAAATCTTGAGAGTCATGAGGTATTGTAACCAGAACATTTGAAGTAAACAAAACTTCTTTTACCGGATCTGTAACAGGCAGAGGATTCAGATTAGAAACCCTGACCTTCCTTTTAGCCCTGAGAGCTGTGATTTTTTCTTTTCTGCTGAATTCATCAGTCAATGAAACTCCCTCAGGGAAGAAAACACTAAAAATCTTCTCAACTGTTGCATTGATGTTTTTACGGCTCTCAGGATTAATAATCCATGTATAAAGATGTGTCAAATCACTTTTAAACTTTCCGTCAGTATTACACCTGTCAGCTATTTCCTGGCGTATAAGTTCAAGTCCTTCTTTATAAAACTGTACTGTCCTTTCCCACGAAGGACTGTTCCTTAGATCATTAAAATATACAGATACCTGTTTATGTAAAGGGTGGGATTTCCCTGATAACAAAATTAAAAAAGCAGCATTTAGATTCCTGGCGATTGAGGGATCATCCTTTTCTTCAGGGCTAAACTGTAAAAAGGCATTTATCCCTGATAAAGACTCATCATTTTCTTCAGCACCGATTATGTGTTTAATGATATTTTCAAATTTTTGTTCCATAATTGTTATTTCGGCATTAAGGACGGTGCATATGAAATTTACCAGTAAATTCCTCAACTGTCAACTTCATCTCAAAAGTCCGGAACCCCCCGCCCGGCTTTCAATTTTCCGTTTCATATATGTTTCACCTGCCATAATCTGCATGTTTTATATAGCAAAAAGCCCGACAGCGCTACATAACTGCACAGCAAACTTTAACAGCCAATACTCTTTGGATTTGCCAAAAATCCGTTAAATATGAGGATTATTATTTTTATGTTGACAAATAAAATATATTTTAGTAATGTTAGTATATTAGGTATTATTCTTCATTTAAATCCCTATTTATTTGAAAGGCACAACCTCCAAAACCCGTAAAGTATTTTTTTAGCAAAAACCTATTTAAAATAATTTTTCCCTAAAATATGTTTTCCTGCAAAACAAAGACGTTATATTCCTAGAATGAACAAAGCCAGAAATAATCAAGGAGTTAAAATGGGCAAAGTCAATAAAACCATATCAGATGGGATGAATATTACTGACCTCAAGGAAAAAACTATTGATGAACTTACAAAAACAGCCAAGGACATGAATGTTGAAGACGCAAGAGGTCTCAGGAAACAGGACCTTATATTTGCAATTCTTCAGGCACAGACCGAAAAGACCGGCCTTATTTTTGGTGAAGGTGTACTTGAGATCCTTCCTGACGGCTTTGGCTTTCTTCGGTCGTCTGACTATAGTTACCTGCCGGGTCCTGATGATATATATGTCTCACCTTCCCAGATCCGACGATTTAACCTGAGAACCGGCGATCTTGTCACAGGACAGATAAGACCTCCAAAAGAAAGTGAGAGGTACTTTGCACTGCTTAAAGTTGAAGCAATCAATCATGAATCCCCTGAAGAAAACATTGAAAGACCGCTTTTTGACAACCTCATCCCTTATTATCCTACAGAAAAGATAGAACTCGAACACAATAAAGGGGATTATTCTACCCGTGTAATGGACCTTGTTACACCTATCGGTATGGGACAGAGAGGGATGATAGTAGCCGCACCAAGAACAGGTAAAACCATGCTGCTTCAGTCAATTGCAAAAGCAGTGAAGGGAAATCATCCTGATACACATCTGATAATACTCCTTATAGATGAGAGACCTGAAGAAGTAACCGACTGGAAACGGCAGGTTTCTTCTGCTGAAATAATAAGTTCTACATTCGATGAACCGCCCCAAAGGCACTGCCAGGTATCTGAAATGGTTATTGACAGGGCAAAAAGACTTGTTGAGACCAAACGAAATGTTGTGATCCTCCTTGACTCAATTACCAGGCTTGCCAGGGCTTACAACGCTGTAATCCCCGCCAGCGGCAAGGTGCTTTCAGGAGGTCTTGACTCAAATGCCCTGCAGAGGCCGAAAAGGTTTTTTGGAACTGCAAGAAATATCGAGGATGGAGGAAGTCTGACAATCCTTGCAACCGCGCTTGTTGATACCGGAAGCAGGATGGACGATGTTATTTTCGAAGAATTCAAAGGCACAGGAAATATGGAACTCCATCTGGACAGGAAACTTGTTGATAAGAGGATTTTCCCGAGCATTGATATAAATGGCTCAGGTACAAGAAAAGAAGAGCTGCTTGTAGAAAAAGCTATTCTCAGCAGGATGTGGATTTTAAGAAAAGTGCTTCACTCCCTGAGCACAGTTGAAAGTATGGAATTCCTTCTCGGAAAGCTTACCGGGACAAAAAGCAATAAAGAGTTCCTGGAAATGATGAATAAATAATGTCATAAAATCCGAAATCCTAAGCACGAAATTCTAAACAAATCATAAATGTTAAACCTGATAATTAAAACTGTTTAGGATTTAGACCTGCCCGCCGTACAAGACTTTGGCAGGCGGGTATTAGAATTTAGATTTTTTCGTTGCCTTTCATTAACTGCCTGAAATCTTTTATTACACGGAATTCATTTGTTTTTTTATCTTCTTTTATCCTGGAGTTAGCCCCTGTCTTAAAAAGCAGATACCTGATCCCAAATTCTTTTGCTGCTTTCAGAACATCTTCTGTGTCATCGATAAAAAGTGTTTTTTCCTTATCAAACTTCAGCAGTTTCTGGGCTTTATGCCAGAAATCAAGGCTCTCCTTTGGATAACCGACATCAAACGAACAAAGTATTGAATTAAAATACTTGCCTATACGAGTTTTTTTAAATTTAATATTTACAGCCTTATAATGAGCATTTGTAACAAGGTGAACTTTTTTCCTTTGCTTTCTGAGCATCTGCAGGAATTCTTCAACATGAGGATGTACTTCAACAAGATGCCTCATCTGTTCAGTAAGCGCAGGGATATCAAGATTGAGCTCACTAGACCAGAAGTCAAGGTCAGTCCAGTTAAGTGTTTTTTCATGAGACTTGTATGTTTTATATAAAATATCTTTTGCAGCTCCAAAGGTTATATTGTGTTTTTCAGCATACTTCTCTGGCACAAGGTGCCCCCAGAAAAAATAATCAAAATACAGATCGAGCAGGGTACCGTCCATATCAAGTAAAACAAATTTTATATCTTTTAATGGTATAGATTCAGGCATTTTTCATATAATAAAAAAGTAGTTAAAATATTCTAACATTTTTCCCTGGAACTATAGTTAACATATTAGCCGCAGATTTTAGAGATAAGTTTGACGTCAGGTTCAGATATTGATAGAATCAAAATAAGGAGGGATAAGGAATAATGACAGATGACATTGATAAGACCCTTTCTAAAAAATACTGTGCCCGATTCGGCATGATAGCGGTAGATCTGAAAATAATAACGTCAGAACAGCTTAAAGAAGCCTTAAGCGAACAAATAGATGATGATATTTCCAACAGGCCCCATAGGGTGATTGGAAGAATACTTTTTGAAAAGGGCTGGATTAGTCTTGAGCAGATAGAAATAGTTCTGGATAATCTTTTCAAAAGAATCAAAGAGAACAGCTAAATACATATATATTTCACATCAACTATATAACTTTCCCAGCCCCTCAAATTGCTTCAAAAAAGCAGGATATATCGGACTGGAGCATACCGGAGGGCCATGAACACGCTAACCAAAAAAATAATCTTCACCTCAGTTTTAAGCATAGGTATGGCTTTCGCTGAAGCAGCTGTTGTTTTTTATCTCCGGGAAATCTATTATCCTGAGGGTTTCACATTTCCCCTTAAACCAGTCATTGACAATTTGATAGGTATTGAGCTTCTTCGTGAAGCAGCAACTATAATAATGCTCTTTTCAATTGCTGTGCTGGTTGGCAGAAAAACTTGGGAACAGTTTGCATATTTTCTGTTTTGCTTCGGGATATGGGATATTTTTTATTACATATGGCTCAAAGTCCTTCTCGACTGGCCTTCTTCATTAACTGAATGGGACATATTGTTTTTAATACCAATCCCATGGATAGGGCCGGTAATTGCCCCTGTTTCAATTTCAATCCTGATGATTATATTCGGATTATCCATTATTTGGTTATTTCACAAGGCCAGTGAGTTTAAACCGGCTTTAATATCCTACATTCTCGCAGCCGCTGCAACAGGATTAATACTCTTTTCTTTTATGAAAGATACCGGCGCTACTCTGTACCAGAAATATCCACAACCATACCTGTACGGATTGCTAATTTCCGGTGAGTTGCTTTATATAACAGCCTTTATCATTTCCTATCTAAAAAACAGCAGAAAACATCAAAATAAATCCGGCCCATGTTAATAAAAAAGATCTATACTCTTGGTACAGGACTTCGAAGCTTCGAAGATTTTATAGAAATAATCAACAGTTACAGCATTGAGGTTGTTATTGATGTAAGAAGTTACCCAACAAGCAAAATTGAGCACTTCAAAAAGACAAACCTTGAAAACTTACTTAAAAAAGAAATGCTCGATTACAACTTTCTCGGAAAAGAGCTTGGGGGATTTAGAAAAGGTGGATACCACAGTTACACAAGAACTAATGAGTTTCAAAAGGGAGTGGATAAACTGGAGGCAATTGCTGGTAAAAAAATATCTGTAATCATATGTTCAGAACATTTTCCGTGGAAATGCCACAGGCGCTTTATAGGGCTGGCTCTGCAGAGAAGAGGATGGACAGTTGAACATATTATTGACAAAGGTAAGATTTGGGCACCAAAATAAAAATCCGGGTAAAACGAAATTTAAACTGTTATAATCTTTGTATTAATAAATAGATAAGGCAAAGTCTTATAAACCCGTTTGGGGGACAAATAATGGCAGAAATTAAAAGCAGGTCAGATAAACCAGTCCCGGGAATTGATTATTCTGAACTTTTTATACCCGATGAACAGAATTTGGGAACCGGAACATTTAAAACTGTTCTGGAATCTGATGCAATGAAAAAAAATAATCCCATCATAAGTACAATAGTCAACGAGCCTGTGTTTAAGCTGTTTGTTAATATCAACCTTGCCATTGATGAAATTACAGTGCTGCTTGGCAAGGCCGACAAATCGCCACCAATATCACGTGATATATTTGAGATACCCAAAAGCTTTAAGGCCGATGGTGTTCACAAATTTAATGTGACCTTTAAAGAATGGAAAGTAACGTCATTGGAATTAAACGGAAACAGCCTGAAAAAAGCACCCTTGGAATAAAAATTAATATTTTATCACATTCCTTCTATTGATCCTTTAATTATCAATTCACTATATATTCATGAGATCATTAAAGAATATATTAATGCCCAGATAATAACTCCAATTACTATCTGCTTATCTCCAAGTATCCGGGCCAAAGAATCATCTCCATTTTTTTTACGCATAACCAGATAGATAAAGCGAGATACACCAAAGATAACTAAAGGAACCGTATATATAAGATTTGTCGTGCCGTGCAATTGAACAGACCATAGGCTTAATGTATAGAGAGAATATGTGATTATAGTTGCAACTGCCATAATTATGATAAATGTCCCAAGTGTTTCAATTGAGTAACTTTTCAAAACCTCTCTCTGCTTTTTGCTTGCAGGGCTGGTGGACAATTCGATATACCTTTTAGAAAAACCCATTAAAAGACTGAGCATAAAGCCTGTAACCACCATCCATTTGGAGATATAGATACCTATCCCGGTAGTTCCGGCAAAAATTCTCAGCATAAAACCTAATCCAATCTGAAACACATCAATTATGGGATATTTTTTTAAGTACAGAGAATAGGCAAGGTTATTTAACATATAAAGAGAGATTATGACTATGGCCATTATGCTAATGTAAAAAGAAATACTAATACTAAGAACACACAGTACGGTGGATAAAAAAAAGGCCGTCTTAAGCCGAATCAAACCGCTGGCCAGAGGCCGGTTTTTTTTAACATGGTGGGCTCTGTCTGCTTCAATATCATGATAATCATTAAA
>VAPC010010580.1_pt1 | contig 20365 bp, 22 predicted proteins | sample 3395121 | NCBI WGS metagenome assembly VAPC01 (sample SAMN08290434, study PRJNA428436) | hydrothermal vent metagenome | isolation source: Deep-sea hydrothermal vent chimney | place: Indian Ocean: Southwest Indian Ridge | depth 1711 m m
ACCCGCGACATGGGTGGCTCGAATTCGACCGTTGAAATGGGACGAGCGGTCGTCGTCGCAATGCGCGCGACCGCATAGACGAAAGCGAGGATCAGACATGAGCAGGGTCAAGGTTGGAGTAGCAGGGTTCGGTGTCATTGGGCAGCGCCTGGCAGACGGCGTAGCCCGCCAGGAGGACATGGAATTGGTGGGTGTCGCCGACATCGCTCCGACGCTTCCTGTCCGGGCTCTCGCCGAGCGCGGAATGCCCTACCGGATGTTCGCGGCGATGCCCGACTCGGCGGTACGGCTCGAAGATGCCGGCATTGTGGTCTCGGGCGGGTTCGATGACCTCCTCGGCGAGGTCGACATCATGCTCGATTCGGCACCGGGCGGCATTGGAGCGAAGAACAAAGAGAAGTATGAGGCAGCAGGTGTCAAAGCCGTCTTCCAGGGAGGCGAGGCGGGCGAGGTCGCAGACGTCTTCTTCCACGGCTACGCCAACTATGACGTAGGAATCGGTCGCGACTATCTCAAGCTCACGTCGTGCAACACCACCGGCCTGATCCGCACCATCGATTGCCTCGATCGCACCGTCGGCATCGAGAAGGCGGCGATCACCATCATCCGACGTGTGGCAGATCCGGGAGACACTCACCGGGGTCTGGTGGACAGCCTCCAGGTCGAGCCCATCCCGAATCACCAGGCTGTGGACCTGATGAACATCATGCCCCACGTCGATGCGACCGGGCTGCTGATCCACGCGCCGGTAACGCACGGCCACATCATCACGATTGTGGCGACACCCAAGGTACCGCTCACGAAGCCAGAGGTCGTCGATGCCTTCCAGGCTCATCCTCGGATCCGAGTCGTGCGCATCGCAGACGGGTTCGACACGAACACGTCGCTGTTCAACTACGCCCGCTACCTCGGGCACCCCCGCGGCGACATGTACGAGGTCGGCCTGTTCGAGGAGACCGTCGGTATGTCGGGGGACGACATCATGTTCGCGATCAACATCCCGCAGGAATCCGTGGTCATCCCCGAAACCATCGATGGCATCCGTGCCGCTCTCGAGATGCAGACGGATCGCCTCGAAGCGGTCGGACTGACCAACCGCTATCTCGGCATGGCATAGGTCGAAACGGCGGATCGCATCGGAGGCGGCAGAATGAAGATCGCATCGATCGACGATATCGACGCCCGGGGTCGAACCGTCCTGCTGCGAGTGGACATCAACTCCCCGCTCGACCGCACAACCAAGAAGATCCTCGATGACAACCGGCTCGACAAGAGCCTCCCAACGATCGTGGATCTTGCCGAGGCCGGAGCCAAACTGGTGATCATGGCCCACCAAGGCGACACCCAGGATTACCACAACCTGATCTCACTCCGCGAGCATGCCGAGAAGCTGTCCACGAAGCTGAATCGGCCGGTGGGCTTCATCGATGACGTTGCGGGGCCGGCGGCCCGGGCAGCTATCGAAGAACTTGATGATGGGGACATCCTGCTCTTGGACAATCTGCGCTACCTGACCGAAGAGGTCTCGACATTCGAGGATGCTGTGAAGCTCGCCCCCTCCGACATGGTCGATACCTACCTCGTTCGGAATCTGGCACCCCTAGCGGATGTGTACGTGAACGACGCGTTTGCGGCGGCCCATCGGAACTCGCCTTCGATGGTTGCCTTCCAGGAGCTGCTCCCATCTGTCGGTGGGCGACTGCTGATCGACGAGGCCAGCGCTCTCGCCGGAATTGCCGTCGAGCCGTCCCGGCCGTGCGTCTTCCTTCTCGGGGGACTCAGGATCTCCGATGCGTTCGCAATGATGTCGAACGTCCTCGTGGATGGCACGGCCGACCGGATCTTGACGTCGGGCATCACCGCACACATCATGTTGGCTGCGTGCGGCGTCGATCTGGGAGCACCATCGGCGTCGTTCATCACAGACCGGTCGCTCGACGGGTTCATCCCGCAGGCGACCGAGCTACTGTCGTCGTACGGAGATCGAATCGAGATACCCGTTGATCTCGCGTTCGAGGAAGGCGGGAATCGCCGCGAGATCGCCGTTGCCGACCTCCCTGTGGATCACCTCCTCATCGATATCGGGAGCCGCACCGTGACGCACTACGAATCATTGATTGCCCGCGCCGCGACGCTCTTTGTCAATGGTCCGGCGGGGGTCTACGAGTCCCCGATCGGCGAATACGGCACGCGGGAGCTGTGGAAGGCGGTTGCCGCAGCGAAGGCCGAGTCGGTGATTGGTGGCGGCGACACCGTCGCGTGCGCCCGACGCTTCGTAGATCTGGCGGACATCAGCTTCATCAGTACGGGGGGCGGAGCCCTCATCAGGTATCTCAGTGGCCAGCGACTGCCACTCCTCGACGCGATGGAGAGAGCAGCAGCGAGACTGGGTCCACATTGAGCCGCGACTCGGAGACGGCAACATCGGACGCGGCCATTGTGGCCGCTCGGGAACTCTTCCTTCGGGATGACAACTACTACGGATGCGCTGAAGCGACGCTGGTAGCCGTGCAGCAGCGCTACGGATTCGACGACGCCATCTCCGTGCCCGCTCGGCACGACGCCTTCATCGAGAGCGGTGTCTGGCGCGAGACGTGCATGAGACAGACCGAGCTCTCGGTCGCCCGGTTCTGGAGACTCGCCTAGCTCGACGCCTGGGACGAAGCCATTCGGGCGCTCGACTCGTGGCTGCGAAGGGGATCAACGGCGGGGACTGATCGCTTCACGCCGCACGACGTGTGTGGTTTCGGACCACGGAAACGGCTACTTACAGGCTGTGCACACTGCCCGTTGTGCGCCGCCTGGATCGAGCACGGGGGCGCAGTTTCTTGCCCCCAGCCCGATTGCTCGACCTTGACCGACCTCCCGGACCACGACTATCATGGATACTCGATAATCGATTATCTGGTCGCTTCTGCGGCCGGCCCGGCTCACGGAGGCACAAGTGGGACTCAAGGCCGTCAAACGAGAGGAAGCCCGGGTCTTCAACCTGCCGGGTCGCGACTGGCTGCACTACATCGGACCCGAGACCAGTGGGGCCAAGAACATCACGGTCGGCTACTCCGTGTTTCCCGGCGGGTCTGCGCCTGAGGGACACGAGCACCCGACCCAGGAGGAGGTCATCTACATCATTTCCGGAACCGGCGAGCTCGTCACTCCCGAGGGGACCGCGACCCTCGAACCCGGAACCGTCGTGTACATCCCCGTTGGACTCCATCATCAAACGGTCGCGCACGGTCCTGATCCCCTGGAGATGGTGACGTCGTTCTCTCCCCCGGTGGTGCCAGGTTCGTACGAAGAAGATAGCTGAACAATCAAGAAACGGAAGGTGATGTTGATGACTCAGACCATGACAACCTTCAGTCCGAAGGACATGGAGGAGTTCGCCCGCCAGGCAAGGGTTCGCATCCTCGAGGCGGTCAAACACGCGAACGGCGGACACGTGGGCGGACCGTACTCGGCCACCGACATACTTGCAGCCCTCTACTTCGGGATACTGAACGTCCGCCCCGATGAGCCCGACTGGCCCGACCGCGATCGATTCGTCCTGTCGAAGGGGCATAGCGCGATCGCGCTCTATGCAATGCTCGCGCTCCGCGGCTACTTCCCCGTCGAGGAGCTCCTGACCTTCGACGCGATCAACTCGCGCTTACAGGGTCATCCGGACATGACCATCACTCCCGGTATCGACATATCGTCCGGATCGCTCGGCCTCGGCTTTGCCGGAGCACTTGGTATCGCCCTCGGAGCGCGCGCCACCGACCGTGACTTCACCACATTCGTCATGCTCGGCGACGGCGAATGCAACGAGGGGATCGTGTGGGAAGGTGCGCACGTCGCCGCCAGGTACGGCCTCGACAACGTCGTTGCCGTCGTGGACCACAACAAGCTGCAGCAGTTCGGCTGGGCTGGAGAATCGTTGGACGACCGCATCACACCATATACCGGCAGTCAGCTCGCCGATCGCTGGCGGGCGTTCGGTTGGGATGTGATGGAGATGGACGGACACGACATTCCGGACATCCTCGCGACGCTCGAGGCGGCAAGGCAGGTCGAGGGGGCACCCGTAGCGGTGATCGCCCACACGGTGAAGGGCAAGGGCGTCTCCTACATGGAGGGCGATTACACGTGGCACAGCAGGGTACCCAGCGACAAGGAATTCGCTCTCGCGATGCAAGAGCTCGGTGAATCCGAAGGAGGAGCGACATGACAGCGCTTGCTCCAGGGAAGTCCCTTCGCCTGGCGTTTGGTGAGACCATCACCGACCTGGCGGCCACCAACCAACGCATCGTCGTTCTCGACGGCGATACCGGTAGCTCCACCTACTCCTCGCTCTTCGAAGCCGAGTACCCTGACCGTTTCTTCCAAATGGGTATTACCGAACAGAACATGCTCGGCATGGCCGCCGGCATGGCGTCCCTTGGCCTCGTGCCAATTGTGAGCACGTTCTCATGCTTCATCGTGTCCAGGGCGCACGACTCGATTCGCGTTCTCATCGCCCAACCAGAGGCGAACGTGAAGATGATGGGGGGCTATGCAGGCCTGCTTGCAGGTATGACAGGGAAGACCCACCTGATGTTTGACGACATCTCGATCATGCGGGCGATGGCCAACATGACGGTCGTGGCGCCGGCCGATGAAGTCGAGACCCGCAGCGCACTGAAGGCGATCATCGACTACGACGGACCCGTCTATTTCCGGCTGACTCGCCCGAACTCGCCCATCCTGTTCGATGATGACTACGAGTTCGAGCTCGGCAGGGCCGTCACGATCCGCGACGGTTCCGATGTGACCGTCTTCTCCAGCGGGACACAGACGAGCAGAGCGTACGAGGCCGCCGAGGCGTTGGCGCTCGACGAGATCGACGTGCATCTCGTACACGTTCCGACGATCAAGCCGCTCGACGTCGACGCTGTGGTGACCGCCGCAACGAAGACGGGTCTGGTCGTTACAACGGAGGAGCACACCATCGTCGGTGGTCTCGGTGGAGCCATTGCCGAGGCACTGGCTGTGAATGCCCCGACACGGATGATCCTTCACGGATTACAGGACGTTTTCGGGGAGTCGGGACCCGACGGACTCCTCCTCGACAAATATGGAATCTCCGCCGAGAAGACGGCAGCGGCTATACGCGACACAGTTCAGAATCACAAGACACACTCATGACAGATTCGATGAAGGGACGGCGATGAGCCAAACCGACATGTTCAAGCTCGATGGGAAGGTCGTCATCCTGGCCGGCGGGAGCGGCGGCATCGGATCTGCGCTCGCGGCAGGCGTGAGCGAGGCAGGTGCGAAGGTGGCGATCGTCGCTCGCGATGGCGATGCACTTGCAAGAACGCGCGATCGCATGCGGGAGGCCGGGTCCGACCCACTCACCATCGCTGCCGACCTCACGAAGAAGGAGGACGCCGACCGGGCCGTTGCCGAAACGATTGAGCACTTCGGACGTCTCGACATCATCATCAACGCCGTCGGCGGCGGTGCAGGCAAGGTCTTGTTCGAAGCCCAGGACTATCCGATCCCCGAGTGGGACTGGATCATGGAGATCAACGTGCGCGCAACGGTCCTCCCCACGCAAGCAGCCGTGAAGGCGATGATCGAGGCAGGGAACGGCGGTAGGGTGATCAACATCTCCTCGGTCCGTGCAGCTCTCGGTATCAATGCCGGATATTCGGCGTACGTCGCGGCCAAGGGTGCGATCAATTCGCTGACGCGTCAATGGGCTACCGAATGGGCGAAGTATGGAATCACCGTCAACGCCATCGCCCCGACATTTGTCGACACGCCCCAGGTAGCGATGCTCCTCGACGACCCGGACTTCAAGGCGGGTGTCATCAGCCGCATTCCGATAGGTCGCGTGGGCGAACCCAGCGATCTCATCGGGCCGGTTCTGCTGTTCGCCTCGGATGCGTCGTCATTCGTAACGGGTCAGATCCTCGGAATCGACGGCGGACTGACAGCAACGCAATAGAAAAGGAAGCTAGACGCAACATGGAGAATGTCACACCCACCATCTTCACCGAGACGAAGGTCCGAGGATGCAATCCGAGTTTCGTCGTGACTTCGGATGGCGTCGTCATCATCGACACTCCGCAGTTGCCGACAAAGGCTGTCGAGATGCGAGAGATGGCCGAATTGCACGGGCAACTCCGCTACCTCATCAATACTGAGCATCACGTCGATCACATCTTCGGCAACTACTACTTCAAGGGGGGCCCGACGGTCGTCCACCATCAGGGCGTCTACGACAACTTCATGGTGGTCGGACCCGAGTTGGATCCGTTTGCGTACGCGAAGGAGGCCCTACCGACCGATGATCCGGAAGGCGAGGCGATCTTCCCGGATCGCGACGTGTACTACTCGGATCCGAACAAGGGCCAGATCGTGTTCACCGGGGATCTCACGCTGCGGGTTGGGGACCACACCTTTGAGCTGATCCACACGCCCGGCCACACGCCGGGTCAGATCGCGGTGTACGTCCCTCAAGAACGTGCTGTATTCGTCGGAGACACGATATTCAGTGAGTGCCAGACGTGGCTGATGACGTCGAATGTGGAGGAGTGGCTGACCGCTCTGGACACAATCGGTGACCTGGAGGTCGATCACATCATTCCCGGTCACGGTCCGGTCACCACGAAGGCCTATCTTGCGACCCAGCGGGCCATGTTGATGGAGTGGAAGACGGCTGTCGCTGTGGCAGTCGCAAGGGGTTGGACACGAGAAGAGACGATCGAGCGGGTCGAGTTCAAGGATCGCTTCCCGGTCGACATCGGGCAGGAGTACATGATGGACTACATCAACTCGTACAACGCCGGATCCCTCTACGACAAGCTCACGACCTAGGCGCGAGAGCATCACAGTACGCACCGTTGCATGGCGCGGCGTAACACCTGCGTTGATCGCAACGATCGTCGCAATGCTGCCGAGCTTTCTGACCGCCGCTCTCGTTCTCCAGATCGGGATCGACATCGGCCTGACCTTGACGGGACTGGGTGTTCTCATCAGCACATTCTTTGGCATGGCTGCGCTGGTCTCGCCGGCGGCGGGACGCATCTCGGAACGAGTGGGATGGGCGAATGGGCTTCGCTGCGCCACACTGCTTTCAGCGCTCGCTCTTGGGACGATCGGCTGGCTCGCCGATTCCATACTGATGTTCGCCCTCGGCCTCGCGGTCGCCGGTGTCGCTAGTTCCCTGGCGCAGACGGCATCCAATCTCACCATCGCTCGGTGTGTGATCACTTCTCGTCACGGATGGGTGTTCGGTATCAAGCACGCATGTGTACCTGCAGCAATGTTCCTGGCGGGTCTGGCGGTCCCGACGATCGCCCTGACCGTCGGCTGGCGTTGGGCCTTCGGTGCCGCGGCGATTCTGGCCGTACTCGCGGCGGCACTCGTCCCACGGCACGAAGAGCGGTCTACCATCGCGCCACAACTGCGGCAGCCCGGTGCATCGGTTGGCAAACCAAGGACGCCGATGCGCCTCCTGATCGTCCTTGCTGTTGCCGTCGGCCTAGGAATCGGAGCGATCGATCCGCTCGGTTCGTTCTTCGTCGGCTACTCCGTGTCAATCGGTGTCGAGGAACAGGTCGCCGGACTCCTCCTTGCGGCAGGAGGCTTCTGCGGGATCATCACGAGGCTCGTCGCCGGAAGGCTCATCGACCGAATGGTGCAGGCAGACCTCACCGTGATCGCCTCGATGATCACCATTGGAGCGGTTGGAATCATCACCCTGAACCTCGGTGGATTCCCGGGATTGATCATCGGCGGCTTGCTGGGATTCACCGCAGGTTGGGGATGGTCCGGTCTCTTCACATTCGCGGTTGTGAAGGACAATCCAGAGGCACCGGCCGCCGCATGGGGCATCGCCCAGACGGGGAAGTTCATGGGCGCAGCGGTTGGGCCGATTCTCTTCGGCTTCGTTGCGGATCGCATCTCGTTCGGCGCTGCATACTGGATGTCGACGATCGCGCTTCTCTGCGCAGCAGGGTTGATGATCTATGTCCGAAACCACCGACCTACCGGATCTAGCTGGGGCGCCTAGCCAACGCGACAGTCATCAGCAATGCCCTATGTGGCCGCAGGCGCTTTCGGGTTGCGTTGCACGACGGCAACCATCCACCATTGGAGCCCCAACACTTTGCTCGTTTACGAGCGTGGGGCGCGCTCATCGGCGGCTCACCTTGTTCCCCGAGGCCCCTGGATTGGGTCATATGGGCTAGACCTTTCGCCTGACACCGATTAATCTTCGATAATCGATGATATATAGTTGAAGCTCGATCGCCGACTGGGAGAGTGCCTGTGGGCGATACCCACTTTTGACTGCCCGGGGAGGTCCCCATAACTGACATGCCAGGTAACGCCGGCGCCGCTCCAAGCTCTGACCTTGGAATCGAGTCCACCGTTCGGCTAGACATGTACTCGGCCATGTGGAGGGCGCGCGTCTTTGAGAAACGCGCCTACGACCTGTTCATGACGGGTCTCGTCAAGGGGACGACCCACCTCGGTACCGGACAGGAAGCAATAGCTGCCGGATTCTCGACGGCGATGCGTGACGACGACATGGTGTTCTGCACATATCGGGGTCACAATCACACGTTGCTCCGCGGGGCACCTATGGATTCGCTCATGGGCGAACTGCTCGGACGCGAGAGCGGATGCTGTGGCGGCAAGGGCGGTTCGATGCACCTCACCGACGTCGAGCAGCACGCGATGGGCTCCTATGCGATTGTCGGGGCACACCTCCCGGTCGCCGCCGGTGCGGCTTGGGCCTCCATGGAGCGAGGCACCGGACAGGTAACCGTCTGCTTCTTCGGAGACGGCGCGACCAACATCGGGGCATTCCACGAATCGCTCAACATCGCGGCAGTCTGGAGTCTCCCGGTCGTGTACGTGTGCGAGAACAACCTCTACATGGAGTACACCCCGATCTCGTCCGTCACCGCTGTGCCGAATCCAGCCGCCGATCGCGCAGCAGCGTACGGGCTGGACCGCATCATCGTGGACGGGAATGACGTAGACGCGGTCTACCGTACAGCTCTTGTCGCTCTCGAGCGGGCCCGCTCCGGCGATGGGCCCTCCCTCATCGAGGCCCAGACCTACCGGCACCACGGCCACTCGAGGGCTGATCCGGGAAAGTACCGCCCGGCCGATGAGGTCGAGGCCTGGATGAACAAGGATCCACTGATCGTCTACCGGGAGAGATTGGAGAACATGGGTTTCGCCGCTACCGACCTCGACCGGATCGAGGAGGCGGCACGCGCCGAGATCGATGCCGCCACCGCCGCAGCCAAGGAAGCCCCCGAGCCAGGCGAGTCGACTCTGATGACCGACCTGTGGGCCGACGGAGGTGCATCATGGCGACGATGACCTATCGCGATGCAGTAGCCCGAGGCATCGCCCAAGAGATGGCGCGCGACGACCGCGTAGTCCTCATCGGAGAGGATGTCGCCGAGGCCGGTGGCGTCTTCAAGACCACAAAGGGACTCCTCGAACAGTTCGGGCCGCAACGGGTTCGTAACACACCGATCTCCGAGGAAGCGATCACCGGCATGGTGATGGGCGCCGCAATGAACGGCCTACGTCCCATCGGCGAGATCATGTTCAGCGACTTCCTCGCCACATGCTGGGACATCGTGGTCAACCAGATCGCCAAGACGCGGTACATGACCGGCGGCCAGGTCGAACTCCCCCTCGTTCTGCGCTCGGCCAACGGCGGCGGAGCGCGCTTCGGCGGCCAGCACAGCCAAAGTGTCGAGAACTGGGCGATGGCCATCCCTGGCCTCAAGGTTGTTGCTCCATCGACCCCGGCCGATGTGGTGGGCTTGATGGCTGCTGCCATCCGCGACCCTGACCCCGTGGTGTTCCTCGAGCACAAGGCGCTGTTCGCCACGAAGGGGGAAGTACCGGACGGAGAACTAGTCGACACGCTCGGCCTTGCCAAGACACTCCGCCAAGGAGATCACGCCACGATCGTCGCGCTCGCAGCCATGGTGCCGAAAGCCATCGAAGCCGCAGACACTCTCAGCAGCGAGGGGATCACCACCGACGTGATCGACCTCAGAACCCTGGTCCCGCTTGACGTCACCACGGTTGCGACATCGGTGGCCAAGACCAACAGGCTCTTCACCGTTGAAGAGAACCCACGATTGTGTGGATGGGGTGCCGAGATCGCATCGATCGTAGCGGACGAATGCTTCTGGGACCTCGACGGCCCCATTGTGCGAATCACCACACCGCACATCCCGCTCCCTGCAGCGGATGCCATCGAAGACCTCGCCATCCCATCGGTAAGGCGCATCGCCGAGACGGTTCGGACCTCGCTGGGTTGACGGTTCGGAGCGCAACGAGCGCTCGAAGGCAACGGAGCTAATCGGAACGCGGGAGGTATCGATCGTGATCCTCGAAGATGTCGAGGCCGCGTGTCCCTGCCTCGACCCAGGTGGTGTGGGGAACGCCTCCTGGCACAAAATAGGTGTCCCCCCGGTGGCACACCTTCATCTCGCCACCCACCTGCATCCTCACGGTTCCGCTCAACACGATTCCCCACTGATCTCCGTGAACGTGTTCGGGAACGACGACATCGCGGTCAGTAGCCTCGTAGAACATCACCAGACCCCGATCGCCCGACGAGAGATACGCATCGAGGTCGACAGTCGCGTCCGGGGGCGGCAGTGCCTTGACGAAGTCTGGGAATTCATTCTCCACAGTGTTCTGCGACCGTCATGAGTAGTGAGACACGGGTTCGGGCCGTCGGCTCTCGGGGGAACGCGCCAGCGCTTCCAAGATGGCTACGTTGCCAAGCCGTTTCTCGTTGCTGAACCGGTAGTCGCGCAGGCCGGCGACCGCGTCGGCCCAATGTTCGTACGCTGCACGCACCGGACTGGTGGGCTCGAGATCGATCCCGATCTTCTCGCTGTCTTTCAGGATCTTGGTTACCTGACTCCCCCACCAACCGAGGCCGACCTGGGCAGCCTTCATGATACCGACTCCTTAGGCCTTCGACCCCGTCTGGGCCAAGCTGCGGGACAGGAGTAGTCTAGCTCTCGAAGTAGATGATCGATAATCGTTTAAGCCTCGGGGTCCTTGGTATGGTGTAACAACCCGTACACCGCGTCACCACGCCGAAAGGTACAATGAGCGACTCGCACCTCCACCTCTATCCCCATCGGAAGGGAGAACCGCTTCCACCTCCCCCACCCGATCGCTACAGCCTCGACCACGTTGCCCGATATGTGGAGATGGCTGCTAGACGCCAGGTCACCGAGCTCACCTTCACAGAGCACCTCTATCGATGTGAGGAGTCGGTCGATGCTATAGGCAATGTTTGGGAGCGCGCCTCCGACCCGACGATCCGAGCCAATACGAAGCGCGGCCTGCTCGCTGATCGGACCATGTCGCTGGAGCGATACGTCGAGGTCATCCTGGCCGCCAAGAGCGCCGGCCTCCCGGTGCTGCTCGGTCTCGAGGTCGACTTCTTCCCTGACAACATCGACGCCGTGCTGGAGCTCATTGAGCCCTACCCCTGGGACCTGCTCCTCGGGTCGATCCACTGGATTGACGGTTGGTGGTTCGACCGATCACATTCCGAGTTCGAGTGGGAACGCCTCGGTCCGCGCCGCGTGTATGAACGCTACTTCGAACTCCTGTCCGAGATGGCTGCATCCGGCAAGGTGGACGTCATCACCCACCCCGATCGGGTCAAATACCTACGGAAGCCCTTCCGAACCGAGCCGATCGACCTCTATGCCGCCTTCCTCGAGGCTGCCCAGCAGACCAATGTTGTCATCGAGATCAACACGGGCGGACTCCGTCACCCTGTGCACGAGATCTACCCATCACCCACATTCATCCGCATGATCCACGAGGCGGATCTCGCGATCACGTTCGCAAGCGACGCACACACGCCCGAACAGGCAGCCTGGGGGCTCGATCTGGCCAGAATCGAGGCGGCAGAGGCTGGTTTCACTCACCGGGCCCGGTTCGTGGGCCGCAACAAGACCATGCTTCCCTTCGACGTGCCCCCTGCCTCCTTCACCGACTGAGGGACACACATTGCGACTCTCATTCAAGACCCGACCCCAGCACAGCGATTGGCAGCCCATCGTGGACTTCTGGAAGGAGGGTGACCGAATCGAGCTGTACGACGCCGGCTGGACATTCGATCACATCGACCCCATCTTCAGCAACCGTCACGGGGCCGTGTTCGAAGGCTGGACCATGCTGGCCGCACTGAGCGGTTTGGTACACCGCCTCCGTCTCGGCGTGCTGGTTACCGGCAACACCTACCGCCATCCGGCCGTCCTTGCCAACATGGCAGCAACGCTCGACGTCACTTCAGGCGGACGGCTGGAGATCGGTCTCGGCACGGGATGGGCGGAGGCCGAGCACGTCGCCTACGACATCCCACTTCCCCCCTCTTGGAAAGAGCGATTCGACCGCCTCGAGGAGACCTGTGAGATCCTCCACCTCCTCTTCACCCAGGAAGTCACCACCTTCGACGGCCCCTTTCACCACCTCGAAGGGGCGAGGGCACTTCCCAAGCCGATCCAGCAGCCTCATCCGCCAATCACCATCGGCGGCACCGGCGAGAAACGGACTCTGCGCATCGCCGCTCTCTGGGCGGACCAGTGGAACCTTCCCGGGGGAGACCCAGAAACTCTCCGGCACAAGGTAGACGTGCTCCACCGCCACTGCGCAGACGTTGGGCGTGACGCCGCAGACATCGAAGTGTCGGTGAAAGTGAAGGCGGACGGTGACCCGGGGGCGTTCGCCGATCTCGTGGGACAGTTCCGCGACGCGGGAGCCCATCACGTCATCGCGATGTTCGAAGCGCCGTTCGACCCGGCAAGACTCGGCGCAATCAGTGATCGCGTCGGTCCGGTTATTTCCTGACGACCTGTCCTCAGGGCTCGATGATCACTTTCAAGGCACCGTCGCGCCGCTCGTTGAACGTATCGATCGCCGTTTGGAATTCGTCCAGCGCGAACGTGTGCGTATGCAGTTCGCTGACCCTGATGCGCCCGTCGGACACCAACGGTATCGCTCGGCGCATACCGCCTGCGGTTGCACGCACGCCCACGAGCTCCTTCTCGTAGAGCACGAGATCTTGGAGCGACAGGGAGACGTCCTCGACAGGGATTCCGACCGAGGCGCACCGTCCACCCTTATGGAGCATTGCGAGCGCCCAACGGTACGAGTCGGGGACCCCGGCGCAGTCGAGTGCCACATCGGGTCCCACGCCTCCGGTCATCCCCCGAATCGTTTCGACCGGTTCACTCGCGGTGTAGTCGACTGTCTCGTATCCCAGCTCGGCTGCCTTCTCGAGGCGCTCTCCCCGACCGACCACGATCACCCGTCCCGCGCCGAGCGCACGCGCAGCGTCACACGCCAGCAGTCCCACCGGCCCCGGACCGAGCACCACGACAGTGTCACCGGCCCTTATGTTCCCCCGCTCTGCGGCGTGGAGGGCGATGGCAGCGGGATCGAGCAGAGCGCCCTGGTGAAAGCTCAGCTCGTCAGGAAGGGCGAATACGGACTTGATCCCGTGCACGACGTACTCGGCGAAGGCGCCCTGCCAGTTGTGGCCGTACTGGCGGTGCACCTCGGTGTTGCCGTAGTTCTCGCAAAGGTTGTATCTGCCATCGACGCACTTCTTGCAGAAACCGCACGCGTCGTGCGACGTTCCAGCCACCCGGTCACCAACGGCGAAGCCGAAAACGGCCGCGCCCTCACCAAGCTCACACACCACCCCGGCCCACTCGTGTCCTGGAATGAACGGGTACGACGGTGGCCAGAAGCCCGGGTAGTCGCCCCGCAGAAGATGGGCATCCGTGCCACAGATGGTGATTGCCTTCACCCGACAAAGGACCTCCTGGGGTCCCGGGGTCGGCTTGTCGACCTCCTCGATGGAGAACTCGTTGGGGGCAGTGAGCACCAGGGCTTTCATGAATGGTGTCCTCTCAAATCATCGCCAAGGGATCCACCATCGAACCGGTGGCCCCTCGAATCTTCAGCGGTAGCATCACGAAGAGGAACTCGTACACCTGATCGCGCGCGATGTCCTCCAGGTAGATGCTCTCCAACAGGTAGATCCCGTTCTCAATAAGCAGCTTGGTGTGCACCGGCTGCGGGTTCGCGGGAGTACCGCGATCTGGTGTCGGCATGACCTCATAGGTCTCAGTGTCGGTGCCAGTGGCGACCACGCCCTTATCCAACAGCCACTCAGCGGCAGAGAGGTCGGGGCCGGCTGTCTTGTGGGCCTCCATTGCCTTGGCATCCGGCCAATACTTGAGATAGCCGGTGCGAATGAGCACGACGTCCCACGGTCGGACCTCGACGCCCTGTGCATCGGCGATCGCCTGCAACTCGTCTGCACCGACCGGTTCGCTCGCCGGCAACGCATCCACACCGCGGTACGTGGGCGGGTCGAGCAGGATGCCCCTCGTGAAGAAGGGCGGGAGATGCGAGGCATCGCCGACGATCGGACCGTGATCCGTGAGGTGCTCCGCAGTGTTGCCGCCGCCGTACCAATGGTTGTCGTCGCCGATGGTCATGTGGGCGAGACCATCGATGTGTGCCCCAGAGTGCGAGCATGCCATCAGATACTCGGCCATGTAGCCAAGACCGACCTCGTTTGGCGGTCCCCACGGCTGTATCCCACCCGCCTTGATCCCTGGAGGCGTCCGATAGTTGAGCAATTGAAACGGCGGATGCCCCGGGAAGAGTGGCATTCCGGTGAATCGGGGGGTCGACAGCGAGTAGGAGTGACCCTCCTTCACCATCTGGGCCGCCTCGACAACCTTCTCAGCTGGCATGTCCCTCACGGGGCCAACGTCTTGGATCTCGCTCATGTTTGCTCCCTCATTGCTTCCCACACTCGCTGCGGCGTCAGTGGTAGATCGCGGATCGTCAGGCCGGTGGCCTCGCGGACCGCGGCACCGACGGCTGGAGCGGTGCACAACAGGCTTCCCTCACTGACGCCTTTGGCGCCGTAGGGGCCGGGTCCATCGCTGTTCTCAATGCTGTCGCTGACCAGCTCGGCCGGCAGATCTTTGCTCGTGGGGATCCGATAGTCGATGGCGCCCATGTTCCTTATGCGCCCCATCTCGTCGTGGATCATCACTTCCATGAGTGTGTGCCCAAGACCCATGATCGCCGCGCCTTCGTCCTGTCCGTGCACCTGCTGCGGGTTGAGCGCGGTCCCGACATCACCGACGGTCACATGCTTGATGATCTGGATCTCTCCCGTCTCATCGTCAACCTCGGCTTCAATGGCCGTACAGTTGAACTCGAAGAACGCAGCCGAACCCGCGAGCGGATGGTCGGGCTCCTTGTCCTTTCGCATTTCGCCGTTGCCGATGACCTCGCCACCGAGGGAGCCGAGACCTTCCTGAACCACCTCGACGATCGGCAGTTCCTCACCGGTGAAACGGACGGTGCCGCCATCGACGTCGATGTCGGCCTCGTCCATCCCGTGGATTCGGGAGGCCATAGCCCTCACCTTGCCGTGGATGTCCTTGCAGGCCCGATAGATCGACGTACCCATGAGCACGGTCGACCGGCTGGCGGACGTCTGCTGATCGTACGGTACGATCGCTGTGTCGCCCATGATGACGCTGATGCGCTCGATGGGAATTCCCATCTCCTGAGCGACGATCTGGGAGAGCACGGTCCTGGCGCCCTGTCCCATGTCGGACGTACCGCAGAAGACAAGCGCGCTTCCATCTGCGAGTAGTCGCACCGTCGAATAGGAGAGACCGGTGGTCGGCCCGGACTTCAAACCGAGAGCGATGCCCCGGCCGCGCCCCTCCGACAGCGGGGCGTCCCAACCGATCAGCTCGGCAGCCTTGTCGACCGTCTGTCTCCAATCGCCGTCCGCGGGCGTGTCACCGGGGATGAACTCGACACCCTTCTCCGGCAGATTGCGCCGCCTGATCTCGAGGCGATCGATGCCGAGACCGAGGGCCGCCTCATCGAGCGTGCACTCGCGCGCCCATGTGATCTGTGGTACGCCGAATCCGCGGAAGGCGGTAGTTGGCGTAGTGTTCGAGAGGATCGTCCTTCCCGCGATCTTGACGACTGGGACCCGGTACGGTCCGGCAGCCACGTAGGACGCCTTGCTCGCGACACGGTCCGCGATGTCGACGTATGCGCCGATGAGGTAATCCGTCTCGGTATCGTTGAAGACCATGTCACCGTCATTGGTCAGCCCCAGCCTCACCCGAACCCGGGTCGATGACCGCCGGACGGCCTGGAAAGTCTCTTCGAGCGACATGATCAAGCGAACCGGCCTGCCGGTCTTCATCGCCATGTAGGCGACCAGTGGCTCGAGCTTCGGATGCTGCTTGCCGCCGAAACCGCCACCGGGATCAGGAGCGAAGATCCGCAGCTTGGAGAGCGGCAGGTCGAGAAGCTTCGCCAGAGTCTTCTGGAGCTGGAACGGGTGCTGAATCGTGCTCCATACCTTGAGCTCGTCGCCCTCCGGTGCAACCATGAACGCATGTGGCTCGATGGCAAAGTGGGTGACCATGGGGAACTCGTACTTCCGCTCGATCACATAGTCCGCCTCCCCTTCGATCGCACCGATGTCGCCCCAGCCGAAGTTGAACTCGGTCTTGATGTTGGAGTGAGCGAAAGGTTCGTTCGGCCGCAACGACGGATGCTGGACCAGGTCCGCGTCCGGATCGAGCGCTGCGTCGATGGAGAACACTCCGGGCAGCACTTCGTACTCGACCTCGACAAGAGCAACAGCCTCCTCTGCAGCCTCCTTCGTGTCTGCGGCAACAGCGGCAATCGGTTCACCGTGGTACTTCACCTCGCCGTCGGCGAGGATCGGGCGGTCCTCGTACTGGGGCCCGAATCGCGGCATCGGATGCGGAAGGTCCTTCGGAGTCAAGATGAGCTGGACGCCGGGAACCTGCTCTGCCTTGGTGGTGTCAATCGAGATGATCCGTGCTCGACCCTCATCGATCTTCACCAGCTTGGCCTGCAGTTCGTCAACGAGATGGATGTCGGCGACGTACTGCTGCGCGCCGGTAACTCGATCCCGTCCCCCGACCCGGTTCGGCGAAGAGCCTACGGATCCGTTTGCAGTCATTCCCTCCCCGCTTTCGCGGCCAGCATGACCGCCTCGGTGATCTGCAGATACCCTGCACAGCGGCAGAGGTTCCCACCGAGCGCCTCGTGCACGTCTTCGATGGAGGGATCCAAATTGCGCTGCAGGAAGGCATGGGCCGACATCAGCTGCCCGGGAATGCAGAACCCACACTGCGGGGCGCTGACGTCGAGGAATGCCTGCTGAAGTGTGCTCAGGCGTCCGTCCGTGGCCAGACCCTCAACGCTGATCACGTCCCGCCCGTCGATTTCGACGGCCAATATGAGACACGAGTTCATCGGCATTCCGTCCACGACGACCGTGCACGCGCCACACTCGCCCACCACGCAGCACTCCTTGGTGCCGGTAAGCCCGAGCTGATCGCGCAAGACGTCGAGCAAGGTGTGGTTGGCGGCAACCTCGAACGCGCGGTCGCGACCGTTGATGTTTGCCTCGATGTGGATCACTTCGCTCATGACACTCCCTGCAGTTCCTGCAGGCGTCTCAGAGCCCTGCGGACGGCGCGGGCACCGAGCACCCGCAGCATCGCCCGCCGATAGTCCGGACTCGCACGCAGCGACCTCACCGATGGAGTCGCATCCGCGAAGATCTCCTCGAAAACCGCCGCCTTGGCCTCGTCGGAGGCGTCCGGGTCGGCGAGAACGCCCGACTCGTCTGTTCTCAGCCACGCGCGCGGTCCAACACTGCCGAATGCAACACGAGTGATGCCGGCGTCGTCGACGGTCGCACACAGGGTGACCGATGCCAGGTCGGTCCCCTTCCGGCGCGTCATGCGCTCATAGGCGCTGCCAAGCGGACGCGACGGCAGCCTCAACTCCAACGCGACTGCAATCTCACCGTCCTGGAGGGCCGTCCGGCCCGGGCCGACGATGAATTCGTCGATCTCCACCCTGCGGGTTCCATCGGGCCCGGCCACCACGATGATCGCGTCGTACGCGAGAAGAGGCGGTGCCGTGTCGGCAGCCGGCGATCCGTTGCAGATGTTGCCGAGCAACGTGGCCCGATTCCTGATCTGGACCGAACCAACAACAACCGCTGCCTCGGCCAGAGCCGGGAAGTGTTTGTTGATGCCCTCGTCGTCGACCGTCTCGGCCATCGTGGCCGTGGCGCTCAGCGTCACCGTGTCACCGGCCCACATGAGGGACGGGTAGAACTCGGTGATCCGTTTCAGATCGACGACAACCTTCGGCTGGCTTTGCCCGTCCCTCATTGCAATCACCAGATCGGTTCCGCCTGCGAGTACCTCAACTTCCGAGCCACTCGCGGCAAGCAGCCGAAGCGCGTCGTCCAGCGACTCAGGGCGTTCGTAGGAGAACTCCTTCATGTCGTCACTCTCTCTTGTTCGTCAGATGACCTTGTCGGCCTCGTCCATCAGGACTTGCGGCGTCGATGCCCGGATGAAGAAGAACGGCCGGTTGCAGAACCGTTCGACATAGTCGGCGCGCGCCTTACGCAGCTCGAGAGTATCGGTCAGTGGCATGGGCCAGTCCGGCGCCAGCAGCTCGTTGGTCAGGAAGTAGTTCTGCAGCGAGTGGAACGCCTGGAACTGCTTCTCGAAGTCGCCCATCTCGACCGTGCTCGGGTCGAAGTTGCCGTCGATCGCTGGAACGATGACAACGTCCACGTTGCTCGGCTCGTCGTAGTCCTCCCACGTCGGCATCTCGCCGAAGAAGATCTCTACGCCACGATCGGGAGCAGCCTTGTCGGCTCGCTCGGTTCCTTTTGCACGACTCTTGATGAATACCGTCTTGGAGCCCATCACGACGATGCCGCTCTCATCAATAACCGTCGTCTCCGTCGAAACGAGCTCACCACCGCGACGGCACGCCTCGATCTGGGCCATGCTCTTGCCGTGGTTGGACTCGCCGCCGAGGAAGAGCACGGTCTTGCCCTTGTAGCGCACTGCCGCCGAGTGGAATGGATGCAGGCCTTCGGCCTCCATCCGGAGGGCGAGAACGGTCACAATTGCCTTCTGGATCGGTCCCTCGGCCCAGTCGCCCTCGAACCGAAGCGTTCGGCCGTCCCACGCCACCGACTTGTGGGCTGCGTCGCGATCCCAGACTATGTCGGGTTCGCCGAGCGTGACCTCGGGTTCCAGTTGCACGGCGGCAAGGCGGTAGTTGAGAAAATCCATGTTGTCGAGTACGTGCTCGGGCACCTCGGAGCCGACTACGTCAACCCTCAATCGCGCGGTACCGGCCGACATCTCCTCGGAGAGTATTGCCATTCTGGTCTCCTCAATCTGTTATTGACGTTTCGTGTTGTCTACCCAAACACCCCTCGTCCGTATGGTGGTCGCAGTGAACGCGTCGCGCCCTTCATCCCCACCAACGGCGCACACGGTGGGTTCCCGTGGAGTGCGTGTCAAGGTCGTGTTCCGCGACACCGCCGGTCGCGGGGAACTCGTACTTCTACTCGCCCACTCCGTCCCCGCGGACCTCTCGATATTCTCCCTAACCCTTCGCATCCCCATCCTGCGCCTGATCCAGGCCTTCAAGCAGGTCGGCCGCCTCCGCTGCGTGGCGACGACTCGTCTCCGCCGCCCCGTCGGGATCCTGCTCTCGGATGGCTTCGAGTATCGGTTTGTGCCTCTCCGACAGCCAATGCAAATCGATGCCTGGCACCGAAGCAGTGACATAGGTGCGGGCAAATGGCTCGAGCATCGACCATTGGCGCTGCAAGGTCGGATTCTGGGACGCCGCCACGACCGTGGCGTGGAACCGGGCGTTGTACATCGCATGATCGTGGGCGTTACCCCGGTCGGCCGCGTCCTCCATCGCGCCATACAACTCTTCGAGATCGGCAACACATTGCTCGCTACGGCGCTCTGCGGCCAGCCGTCCGGCCAGCGCCTCGAGTTCGGCACGCACTTCAATGGCTTCGGTGAGTTCCTTCCGGGTTGGTTGTCGAACCCTCGCACCTTTGTGCGGCTTCATCTCGACGAAGCCAAGGATTGCGAGATCCCGCAATGCCTCCCTCACCGGAGCTTGACTCACACCAAGGTCGCGGGCGACCCGAGTCTCGATGATGCGAGACCCGGGCGCCAGTTCTCCTTCGAGAATCCACGTGAGAATGCGATCCTTGACCTGCCCGGAGAGAACCTCTCTCTCCACAAGCTCCGGTTTCCGTTGTTGTCGCTTTTTCATATCTGGTGTCGAGTTCTCAGGGAACCCGCTCCTCTCCCTATAGAATCTCGACCAAGCCGCTTGTTCCGTCAACTCGCAGGCGATCGCCGGTCTTGATAGATCG
>VAPC010212840.1_pt1 | contig 20149 bp, 27 predicted proteins | sample 3395121 | NCBI WGS metagenome assembly VAPC01 (sample SAMN08290434, study PRJNA428436) | hydrothermal vent metagenome | isolation source: Deep-sea hydrothermal vent chimney | place: Indian Ocean: Southwest Indian Ridge | depth 1711 m m
GGTGTTCCCGTAGAGGCTATAAAGCGAAGCCTTAATGTGGATATGTCAGGGCTTACATTTAGTAACTTACTTCATTATTACTCTTCACCATTAATAAATCACCCTAAAAATAATTCCTTAAATCCTGAATGGTTAGATAGTGAAGGTGCAGAAATACAAGTACCACCGGACAACTTTAAGTATAGGGGAAGGTTCCCTGGAGGAGAGTGGGTTAAGGTAGCCGAATGAAGTCCATACAACCTTTCATAGATCTAGGCTGGCATACTGTTCCATTAACAGGTGAATTAGCTAGGTTATCTGATGGTACAAAGACAATCCCAGGTTTTTGTAAAGGATGGAAAGAGAAATATAGCAAAGAAATAAATACAGTACCGGCTAAATTAGGTGGAGTTCTTACCGGTGGATTATCTAATATTATAGCTATTGACTGTGATAATCAGGCAACTTTCGACCTTTTTCTTGCCCAATGCCCAGAGTATAAATTTATATTCTTTTCAAGAGATAAGCCTAAAGGTGGTGGAACTCTCATATTTGAGTTAGATAAAGAATTAGCTATCTCCACATTTTCGATTCGCGATGGCCTTATAGATATTGACATCTATACAGATAATGGCTTCGTTTACCTACCTTCAGATAGCAACACCACAAAAGTTGAGTGGTTAGCAGAAACCCTTAACGAATTACCCTTAGTTTTACCAATACCTCAAAGTATAAAAGTATTATTAACAACCTTACATAGGCAGTACACATTATCAAAAGAAGGCATAGCCCCTATAAAAAGAGCCTTAGCTACTCAACAGTCTGTAAATTATTTAGCTCCTCAAATTGAACTTTTTATTGCTAAGGGGTTTAATACTTCATTATTTAGAGTAATCACACCTAGAGATTTTAGAGATATTGAGCAGTATATTAGAGAAGGCTATTTACATCCTAATAATGTACCTGATCATAGGGGCAGTGAGTACCTTTCAAAAGTATCAGCTATATTAGGTGCTGACCCATCTATAGATTCCAAACTTTACTATCAAGCAATAAAAGCTATAAATGATCTGTGGTCTGCCCCTATGGATGCAAAACGTCTTGATGCTACTATAGTTAAGAGAATGCTAGAGGGTGGTGTAACAATAGATGGTGTTAATATATGGAAATATGATGATACATGGAAGTCTAAAGGGTTAACATTTTCGAATAAATTGGGTGAATCAATAGAGGTATTTTTTGATGATGTACGGCGATTATATTATATGGTTAATCATACTAAGGGAGATGTATCCTCTTTTAATCGAGACAATGACATATACTCATACATAGAGACAGTAGGTAGTAAAGGCCTACCACCTAGAAAAGAACTTAAAGTTGTTATGCCTATAGTTAGAACAATTAGTAAACCGTCACTACCTTTTGGTAGTTTTATGTTAGATGAGTATACTAGAAGCTTTAATATGTTCAAACAGACACCTGCATTAGCTATACTTAATAACCCAGAAACATATAAGAAACACTATACTAAACCAACAATCTTACTAAACTATTTAGATAATCTTATACCTGATAAAGACTCTAGAGATTTTGTATTAAGGTTTTTACGGCATAAATTAATGACCTTTGAATATAGCCCAATAGTCTTGTATTTTCTAGGAGTACCAGGATCAGGTAAAGATACGTTTATTGATATATTATCGATAATTATGGGTTCTCAACATATAGCTAAACCCTCAGTTAAGGAATTTCTGGAACAATACAACGGTTGGTTAATTGATAGCTATTTTGTACAGCTTGATGAATATGGTAATCAGTTAGTAAGGGCTAATGAGAAAGCTGAAGCATTAGGTAAGCTACTAGCTTATACAGGGAAGTCTGAAATTCAGATAAGGCAGATGAGGACTGATGGCTACCCAACCCACCATTTTGCAACATTCGTATTAACAGCTAACTCAAACCCTCTGATGGTAACTGAAGATGATAGAAGAGTACATTTAATTGAAACACCAAATAAACTTCAAGATCAAAAATGGGTAAAAGAATTAGGCGGAGTAGCTAAAGTACATGACACTATACTAGCACAAGTAAATGACTTTTGTTATTACTTAGCTACTAAAGTAGGTGTTATAGCATCACAAGATTATGTATCCCCTCCAGAGTCTATAGAAAAATGCCGAATAATTGCAGATAAATTAGGGGCTGGTGCTAAATTAGTTTATATGCTACGAAAGTGCTTATTTACTGAGCTAGAAGAATTAGCATATGAGCATTCTGTAGATGATCTATTTGACTCTATAGAAATGAGTCAAATATCTGAGGATAGTCTATATGATATTTATACCGCTATGACAGACGGATTAGGTACTAAAAGAGCACTAAGCAAGTTCATGATGGATGGGGGATTTGCTAAGTTCCCAACTACTGCAAATAGAACTAAAGTTTATATGTTTAAGATACCAATGTTATCTAGATTTAAGCCTAGTCAATTTATCTAAATAAAGGAAATTAAAATGTATATAGAACCTCTAAACATTGTGATTATTTTAATAGCTATAGTTATTTTCATAGCCTATTCATTTTGGAAACTTTTCTCATTAACTAAACAACATCATAAGGACAAAGTTATACTATTTGCAAATCTAAAGTATTATTCTTGTATGCACAGTTCACAAAATGTTGTAGAAGTTGAAAAACTTAGAAAGAAGTATAATATACCTAAGTAAAGTAATAGAAAATAGAGTAGATTTAAGGGGGTTTTAAATGGTTCACTATATAGTTAAAGATCCGAAAGGTAAGTTTATTGGTGATAGTCTTTCCAATACAAAATGGCAGGCAGTACTATATTTTATATTTAATCGAAAATGTAGGGATTTAAAGTGTTTTGGAAAAAATGGACATGAAGTAGTAAAAGTCTATATTAATGAGATAAAAGAAAATGACAAAATTTGAAATGTATTTCTTAATGATTTTTGCACTACTTATAACCTTTAATTTTTGGCTATCTTATATACTTAACTTAAAGATCAGAGAGATAGACAGGTTAAAAGTTATTAATCATAGATTGAAAGGTAAGAATGAGTAAATGAAAATGCTAGAACTGATATATTACGGAATTATAGTGTTTATAATCTTTGGATTATTAGCTCTAAGCTATATTTAGAGTGATGCAAAGATTACAAATAAAAATCCATATACTTAATAAAGAAGGTACTTGGTAATATGTATGAGTTTAAAATAGAGGTAACTAATGGGAAATTAGATGCAACATACAACCCTTTTAACGTTAAATACTTGGTAATAATATATAATTACGATAAAAGTAAGGAAGTTAATGAGTTTAATAACTTTAAATATGTTTTAAAGTTTATTGATAAACAATATAAACTCAGATCAAGAACAGGTGTATTAGTATATATGCATTTACCTGAAGTTATAAACAATTATTTAGTTAAAAAAGATATAATCAATGTATCAGGAATAGTTAAGATAACTAAAGCACAATGGTTAAGCCTTCCAGGTATAGGGGAAGAAACAATAAAAAAACTAACTAAAGAGTTAGCTAAACATAGGAGGTATTTAAAATGTTAATAGGTAAGAAGTGTATGGTAGGTAATGGATATCATAAAAAACATGTTGATTATTCAGCTTATAAAGCAATTATAGTATCATTACCAATAATGGACTCGTATGATAACTTAATTATTGCAGTTTTAGAAAAAGGGGAAATTCGAAGAGTGTATACAGAAAATATCACTATGGTCGAATTAGATGATTAGTGAATTTAAAACGTTTCTAGATGATTCTAAAAGTCAGTCTATGTATATTACAGGAGCTGCAGGAACAGGTAAGACTCATTCACTTAATGAGCTAGTCAGTTACTGTATAGATGCTAATATTTCTTATATCGTGTGCGCATTTACTCATAAAGCATGTAGGGTATTAGCTAATGAGTTACCTATAAGCTCTAATATCTTAACATTGCACAAGTACCTTAAAAAACGCCCTGTAGTAAACTCAAATGCTATTAAGATACGACATATAGAGACATCTATACAGCAAGGACAACCAGATAAGAAATCCATAATGTTTTTAGATGAGTTTTCCATGGTAGGTGAAAAAGATTATATGGATATTATTGCATTACAAGATAGTGATAATAAGATGAAGGTAGTGTATATAGGAGACTTAAACCAACTACCTCCAGTAGGAGATAGACAAACAATAAACCCTTCTTTACCTTACTGGGTAAAACTAGTACATCTTTACAGAACTGATAAACCAGGATTACTAAGCGTATTAAATAATTTAGTTAGATATATACAAGGAGAAACACCAAAACATTTAAAACCAAATGACAGTTTTATGCGAACAGACACCTTAGGTTTAGTATCTGCATTCGTTAATCACCATAAAGTTGGACACGATGTTATTATGTTAGCATATACTAATGCACGTGTTGAGGAGTTAAATTGCGGTATACATAAGACATTAGAAGAAGGTGATAATCTTAGATTTTCTCCTACTTTGCATAAATACATACGTACTATAGGCTCAATTTTTGAGAATAGTGAAGTAAATGAAATAACTTTAGCTTATAATGAGGATACGCTAGCTTCAAATTCAAAATATCAAACTCTTGAACATTTAAAAACTATGAAAGATATAATGTTTGTAGAGTTTGCAGATGCTGAAGACAGTAAAATATCTAATATCTATGCTTGTATTCACGGACATTACCAACATAAAGCAGCACTTAATGAGTATAAACATTTAGCAATAGAAGCTAACAAAGCTATAAGAGATAAGTATGGCATCAAAGCGAATATATGGGCTGAAGAAAATAAAGGTACTAAATTAGCTAAGAAAAGGTCTAAAGCTTGGAAAGATTATCTGACATTTAAGGAGTGTGTAATTTGTATAGATTACCCTTATGTAACTACGGTACATAAGTCACAAGGTAGTACATATGATTATGTCTGTATCGATACAAATAATATAGCTATATGCGCAGAGCATAACTATAAACTTTACTTAAAGCTACTCTATGTAGCTATCAGTAGAGCTTCAATAGGTGTATATACTAACTAGTAAAAAAGAGAATTAAAATGCCAATGTTTAGAAAAAAGCCTACAGTACAAGAAGCGTACCAATTTATTTACGATACCACATGTATCCAGTTCTTAAGAGATTGGATGGGTAAGGCTTTTGTAAATTTTGGAAAAGGTGATAATAATGATGCTAAAGCATGGCTACATGTAAAAACTTTAGAGGATGGAGATAAAGGAGAAGTAAAGCATGTTGCAACAGAGGGTGATTGGATAATTAAGAGTGTTAAGGGGGAATTTTACCCTTGCAAACCTGAAATATTCAAAGAAGTCTATAACGAAGTATTAGCTAAAGAAAAGACATTACATAATAGTGATATATCAGGGGCACGAAAAAATGTACCCGACATAGAAGTTTATGGTAATGGGGATATTTTTAAACTCTTATCAAAGGCCAGCTCAAAGACTGAGGGATGGATGAAGTCAACGAAAGCTATGGAAATTAGGGGTGTTGGCTGTATTGTGCAGGTAACAACACAGCAAGGGGATAATATCGCAGAAGCATTAACATTTGTTCCTGGGGTAGAAATTAGCTTAAGTAGAGATAACGGAAAAAACAATTACAAACTAATAGCTATATAGGGATGAAAGAATGAGTAACCTTTACAGTTTTCTTTATCCCAAGGCAATAAAAATTGTTTAATAACCTAAGATAAAAGGAGAGTATATGAATGACGTTTTAATTGTACCTAACACTATATGGAAACATACTAATGGTAATCTTTATAGAGTGTTATTTTTAGTTAATCACACATCACTAGGTAGAAGTAGGGATAAGTACCCTCCATCCGTTGTATATGAAGGTGTAAAGAATAAACTTAAGTGGTGTAGAACTATAGAATCTTGGGATAGATCTATGCAGAAAGTAACATGAAGATTGACATAAAGTGCCCTTGTGGTAATAAAGAACACTTAAGAACATTAGATGAAGGAGTATATAACAAACCAAAAACTGAGGGTAAGCCTATCTATCTGTTTATCGAAAGAATAGACGAGATACGGATAAAGTGCTTATCTTGTGATAGAGAGAGTATTCTATAAACAAGATAACTAAATATAACTTAAAGGAAATGATCATGGCAGAAACTAAACCTATTAAAACATCAGTTGGTGAGCTACGGTGGGTATTTTTTACAGGTAGAGGAAAAGAAGGTAAGGGACAGAAAAAAGGGACATTTAAGTATGTAGCTTCAAGATATATGAAGTCTGATGATCCTGAATGTTTAGCCTTTAAAAAGAAAATTAGGGACTTTTGGAATGATAACAAACCCAAAGGGGTTAAGTGTAAATCATTAGGCTTTAGGGATGAAGTATTAGTAGATGAAGATTATGAACCTATTTTAGATAAGGGTGGAAGGGAACAACTTACAGGTGAGACAAGTTTTAATTTTTGGACAGGTGTAACTTGGCCTGATGGTAAACCTAAGGTTGTCGATATCTATAGTGCAGGTAATAAAGCTGAAGGTATCGTGGCAGCTAAAATATCTCTAAAAGGCAAGTCCATAGGTAATGGAACTATAGGTGCTATAGCAGGTACTATGGGTCTATATGCTGGGGAAGCTCATGGGGTTTCGTTATACTTAGACGCTATTCAGATACATAAACTTGTAGAGTACTCAAAAGACCCAGGATTCGAAGCATCTGATGAAGGTGGGTATGAGGGAGAAGTTGAGACTGAAAGTGAGACAAGTTTTGAACCTGAAGAAGAGTCAAAAGAAGAAGCTAAACCTCGTATCTAAACATTAACTATAGAATCGTCATAAGGATATGACGATGGGAGCAATAGCTATGACCACACCATATAGAGTAGTCACATTTAAAGAACTACTAACTGCCACTAACAATTTAGATATGGTGTTTGTAGATACTGAAACAGTTGAGCTATATGGTGAGATTAGGTTACTACAGGTTTATCATAAGTCTTTAAACACTGTCCTAATAGTTGATAGACCTAACCCAATGCAACTAGCTGGATGGTTAATTAACCGCAAACATGCATGGCATAATGCAGCCTATGATATATCAGCCATCCAAAAACATTCATCAAACTCTTTTTTACCTACTGATTATGAAGATACATTTTTACTAAGTCGGTTGACATTTTGTAAAGAGCAAAAGTTTTCTCTTGATGCAGTCTTTACCTATGTATTAGGTCATGATCCATACGAGGCTCAAGGATTAGACAAAAAGAAACTTCAGAAATCAGACTGGTCAGGCCATATAACCGAAGATCAGTACCTATATGCAGCTACTGATGTATACCATATGCCAGCTCTATATGAAAAAGTAAAAGGTGCTAAATCTTCAGTTAGCTACAGATTAGATATGAAAACCTTAGATTATTGTTTAAGGTTTCAAACTAATGGTCTATCTACTGATCAAGATAGAATAGCTAAGAGGATAATAACTAATACTAAACGGATAGATGAGATAGGCTTAGATATAAATGTTAACTCATGGCAGCAAGTCCGTAAATATTTGAATAGTACAGAATCAGATGCTTTAGCCTTAGCTAAGATGACAATATTAGGAGGGGATCAAGGATTAAAAGCCTCTGATGTTAGAGAGACTAGAGGGCTATTAAGGCAGATAACCTTCCTTAATAAGTGGATGGAAGATCGTATCTATGGATATTTTAGGCCTAGTGCTAGATCAGGACGGCTAACATGCAGTGACCAAAACTTACAACAGCTGCCTAGAAAACTTAAAGGTATGTTTTCAGCTACTGATGGTAAGGTATATATAAGAGCCGATTTTTCACAACTAGAGCTTAGAGGAGGTTGTGGAATAATTGGTGATCGTATAATGGAAACCTTATTCCGTAATAAAGAAGATTTACACGACTTTACAGCCACAGCACTATTTGGCATTAATTTTACACCTTTACAAAGGCAAATAGCTAAAAAGTGTAACTTTAACCTCCTTTATGGGGGCTCAGCTAATATGCTAGGTAAAATATTAATAGCAGAAGCGGATATATTACTATCCGCTAGAGAACTAAATAGACATCGTAATAAATGGCTTAACTTATTTCCAGGTGTAAAAAGATGGCAGCAAGTACGAACATCAGATTGGAGAAGTGGAAGATTAGGTGGGACACCTTTTGGTCGTAAGTACTTAGGTAACTTATACACTGATCAAATGAATTTAGAAGTTCAAGGGTTTGGTTCTGAAGTGGCTAAGTTAGCTTTGCATTATATGTATGACAAGATACTAAATGTTAGTTCAGGTGCATTACTTTGTAACGTTGTCGCTGATGACTATATGGTAGAAGCTCCTGATGATCCAGAATGCTACAAACCTATAGCTAAGGTAATAGCTAGCTCAATGCAGGAGGCATGGCATGAAGCATCAGCTACATTGAAGATACCTGATCTACCTATGCCTGTGGATGTCACTGTAGGGTATAATTGGGGAGATATGGAGGCAGGCGAGAATATAATATATGAACTTAATCAAGCAGCTTAGAGGATAAAATTATGTTTTTTTGTAGGCATAAGTATGGAGATTATAGAACAGTGGTTTTTACAGATTGCTGTGGTGATCAAGGACAAGTTGTAAAGAAATGTAAAAAATGTGGTAAGTATAAAGTGATACCTAGAGAGTTAGAATCTGCAATTTCCGTAATGCTAGAAAGGAATAAAAACAGTGGATAACGCAATATTCAACATTAGTGACTTAGATAAGTTAGAAATGTACGTAGAAGCTTCAGACTATGGTAGATGTGTTGATGTATCAGCTAAAGGTATTATGAACCTACCAGTTCTCAAAGAGGCTAAAGAGGTAAGGTTTCATGTTGCTAGAATACCTTTAGCTAACCTATCTGACTTTATAAGTAAATTAGAAAAATTCAAACCTTAAAGGGGTTAGTATGTTAGCAGATTACGAGCAGTTTTATGCTGGTTTAGTTAGTGAAGTGTTATACACAGGGGAGCTAAGAAAAGGTAGGAATGGTAATACCAGGGCAAAGTTCTGTAAGTCTTTTAGTATGGATAGTTTAGATCTACCTGTGTTGGCAGGTAGGCGTATCTATTATAAAGGCGTATTAGGTGAATTAGCAGCTATGCTAAGAAAACCTAAGAGTACTGCAGACTTTGAAAAGTTTGGGTGTAATTATTGGGATAAATGGGCAGAGCCTGATAAAAGTATAGTTGTAGATTATGGTAATGCTTGGAGAGACTTTAATGGTTATGACCAATTAGCAACTTTAAAAAAGTCTTTAACAGAAAACCCCACAGGTAGAAGGCATCTTATATCCGGTTGGCGTCCTGATAGATTAGCTGAGCTAAGTTTGCCTTGTTGTCATTTGCTATATCAGTGGTATGTCACTAATGATTTAGAGCTTGAAATGATATGGTATCAACGATCGGTAGATCTTATGGTAGGACTGCCATCAAATATGATTCTAGCATCCACATGGAACCAATTATTAGCTAATGAATTAGGCTTTAAACCAGGTAGGGTTCATATGGTTTTAGGGGATTGTCATATCTATGAAGGTCATTTAAAAGAGGTGAAAAAATATTTAGCTAATGTAAATGAGTTACTATCCTGGAAACATTCTAGAAAACCTCCTGAAATCTACCTAAACTTGAAGAAAGGGGCTATTACAGAAGAATTTGACCCTACCTTAGAAGGTAGTATAGATGAGTGTTATGATCCTAAGAAACCAATAAATTTTGAGGTGTACGCATGAGAAGAGTTAAAGTATTTAAAAAGGTTTTACTAGCAAAAGCCTGTAAGGAAAACAAGTACATTACTGCCTATGCAGAGCAACTAGACTATCAAGGTTACTTTCATGGTATAGGTAATGAGGGTGCTATAGATGAAGATGGAGGAGAAATGTTTATGGTAGCTGCTATTGAGGATATGGAAGGTCAAATGCATATACCTCTGCTATCTAATGTACGCTTTTTAGATCCCCCACAAGAGCAAAACACTACACTAGCTAACCTGGAGAAATCACAAAAAGATAATGAAATAAGGTACTTAACGCCTAATGGTTTAGCTAAACTAACAGCTAAACTAGGTTCCTTATAATGAAGCCTTGCCACCCTATACAGTATGGGGATATAACAGAGTGTAAAGCTTGTGGGCTAGTATGGGATACTAATGACCCGTGTGAGCCTGACTGTGAAGCTGAGATGATATACTCAATAATTGAGCGTGTTATTAACTGGAATAAAGAGAGGTATAATCAGGAATATGTACAAGCATTGCAAAATACCTTAATTAAGGACGCAGTAGCTAAGTTTCCTTACTCTGAAGAGAAGGTAGCTAAAGTAAAAGTGTTATGTGATATTATCTATATAGCTATAGGCGCTTTATGGAAATTAGGACTAGATGAAGACAAGATTAGAGACAGTCTCTTAGTTATCTGTAACTCTAATGATACTAAGCATCCTGAAAAGACTCCAAGATATAAGAAAGCCAATATAGATAAGGGTGTAAGCTATATGCCACCTGAGAAAGACTTAGCTAAGGTTATTAATCGTGATAACTAAACTAGGTGAATCCTATAAGTCTGAAAAACTAATTGCACTGCAACTCGAAAACCTTAAAAAGGATGAGGAGATAATGGACAACTTCAAGAGGTTATATATGAAACAAAAAGAATCAGATAAGGGAGTCACAGTTACAGGAAATGATAATATGCATGTATCTAATGACTTTTGTACTATAGGGGGTGCAAGTTCAAAGACTATAATTGACTGTAGCGTACTTAGTGGGGATATTCACATACCACCTAATAATATTGAAAAAGTTAAAGATTTTAATGGGGGTTGTAAAACTATCAATGTAGACCCATCAACTATTGAAGTTGGTGGGGTAGATGCAAAAGAGTTATTACAAAACTGTAAGACTCATCAAGATTTGTGTATTAAAGAACTTAAAGGACATGAGTATCTAATAGGTAAGAGTTATACAAAAGAGGAAGCTCAAAAAATTAAACACCCTAGATCTTTAAGAACAAAGAAGAGTATGCAAAAGTATCAAGACGATAAAGACGCTTTACTATATAACGCAGCTATAAATAGTGCTGAAGACTCTGTAGCTAAACCAAACATAAGGGAAACAAAAATGACCAAACAATTAAGTATTGAAGATACATTGAAAGAACGCGGTAGTAGATACGGATGTTTTAAAGATCTAGCAGAAATCTCAGGAAATTTGCGGAATGTTATGGAACTTTCCCCTAATTGGAAGGGGTTGTCTTTAGACAAGCAAGAAGCCTTAATTATCATCATGCACAAGGTTGCTAGGATTCTTAATGGTGATCCTGAGTATGCTGATTCATGGCATGATATTGCAGGGTATGCAACCTTAGTAGAAAATGAATTAAACAAGGAACCTTAAAATGCTGTATATGATAGCTTGTGTAGGTAAGAAGAACGAAATAGGGTATAAGAATAAACTCTTATGGAATATACCTGAGGATATGGAAAGATTTAAACGAATAACAATGGGCGACACTTTAATTATGGGGCGTAAAACTTATGAGTCTATAGGTAGAGAATTACCTGGAAGGACTAATATAGTTATGTCTAGAAATATAGAATATATCACTCATATGTCACCTATACATATGAGTGATATGCAAGCCACTATTTTATGGGCAATAAAGCAGAGTAAGCTGTATAATATAGGGATTATCGGTGGATCTGAAATATATGAAGCTTTCATTGATTATGTAGACAAGGTTTACTTAACTGAGGTACATCATAGCCCTAAGACAGCTGACAGTTATTTTCCGGTTAGTATTTGGAATAGATATGTTTGGGAACAGTCTGAGAACTACAGAATAACTTCCCGTCTAACACAGGATAATAAAGGTAAAATAGAACCAGAAGACGTAAATGTAGATTTTTCAACTTACACAAGAAAGAGGGAAGATAATGGATTTAAGAAAGTATGATGGTAAAAAGATACGTATACGACCAAGTTCTATAGATGGCTTTTTCTCTTGTTCAGCTCAATGGGCAGATATCTTTATTGGAGGTCTAGAGTCACCTACGGGGTCTAGAGCAGCTATAGGTACTGCTATTCATGCAGGAGCTGAGACATTTTGGACTGATGCTATGATATCACGTAAGAAGGATTTTAACCTAAGCAAAATACAAGATGCTTGTATGATTAGCTTTCATGAAGAGGAGAGAAAGGGTATTAAGTGGGGTAAAGGGGACACTCTAGCTTCATGTGAAAAAGAGATTAAAGCAGGGATATTGGTATATCTAAATGATATAGCCCCTAATGTTGATATACCTATAGCAGTTGAGAAACGTTTTACAGTAGATATAGATCACCCTATGGTGGCTGATATCTCAGGGACTATAGATTATTTAGGTATTGTCAGTATAGATGATATAAAAACATCCAAACGTAAGATAGTAGCTAATAGCCACACTACACAGCAATCTATCTATAGGTGGTTAGTTGAGTCTTCAGGTATAACTATAGAAGAGTCTAGGATACAAGGTATTGTTTTAACTAAAACACCTTATTATCAAATATTAGAACTTAACCCTAATATTGACAGAGCAAAACACTTAGTTAATATAATGCTTGATACTCTTCAAGAGTTTTATGAGGGAGGGAATCCTGAAGTGTTATTTAGAGGAAATACAAAACATCAGTATTGTAGCAGGATGTTTTGTGCTAGCTTTGACAGTTGCGACTATATCTCAGAAGCTTGCCCGTTCTAATGAAACCTCTACCACATCAAATAGAAGGAGCTAAAGATATTGTAGCTAAACTTCGCAAGTATATGCTCTGTTATATAGCTTGGGAAGAAAGGACAATGAAGTCCCTAACTGCTATATTAGCAGTTGAGCAATTACACGTTAACACCTGTTTAATAGTCACAAAGAAAGGCAAGCCCTTAGAGGGGTGGTTAGAGACTTTACAGTACCCTCATAGTAAAGAGTATACAGTAATAAACTACCATAAACTAAAGGATATTAAGTTTCAACCTGACATTATTATAATTGATGAAGCGCATAACTATATCTCTGGAATGCCTAGACAGTCTGAAATGAATAAACAACTTTTTAGACTGTCCAGAAAAATCCCTTTAATATATATATCAGCTACACCTTATTCTCAAGGATTAGCTATGTTATACCATCAGTTCTATTTAAGTTCATGGAGTCCTTGGAAGTCTTATTCTTCATATATGTCCTGGTTTACCTCTTATGGTATACCTTATACAACTTATGTGTATAAAAGAGCAGTTCCTAAATATGATAAGGTAGATGATGAGAGAGTGTTAGCTAGTGTTAGTCATTTATTTATAGGTACTAAAACTAGGGTTGAATTAGGGTTTGAGCAAGAGCCTGAAGATGTCCTACACTGGATAGAGTTACATGAGGACACTAAGTATGTTTATAATGTTATAGCTAAGAAAAGAGTATATACATTTAAGTCAGGGACTAAGCTTGTAGCTGATACAATAACTAGGGTCAGATACTCATTACACATGTTAGAAGGAGGAGTATTAAAGACATCTAAACTATTAGCACCTGCAATTAAAGGTACACGTATGCTTAAAGCTAAGCCAGCTAAATACTCGCATAAATATGAAATATTAGGAAATACTGAAAAAGTTGACTACATTAAGAAAATGTGGGGGGATGCTAACGACGTTGTTATTATGTACCATTTTAAGGCAGAAAAGTTGAAGCTAGAACAAGAATTTAAACATGTCACGTTATTACAAGCTACGAGTAATGCAGAAGGAATAGACTTAAGCATGTTTAAACATTTAGTTATATATAGTCAAGATTATTCAACAGCCAGACATTCACAACGTAGAGCTAGACAAGCTAATATAGCTAGGAGAGAGGTAATAAAGGTTCACTTTCTACTAGTTAAAAGTGGTGTTAGTGAGGCAGTCTATAAGACTGTATCGATTAACAAACTTAATTACATTGACTCTTTATACAAGAGTCACAAACTTTAGAGGTTTTTATGTCTAGAATACTATGGATTTTAGTTAATGTTATACTCCTGTATATTAACTGGTATATAGTCTACACTTTTATACTTAATTCCCCTATATCAGAGTGGTGGACTTTTCCTAGTCTACTTAGTTTATTCATATGTCAGGTTACCGCTTTTTGCTATTTAATTGATGATATGTTATAACTACATATAAACTTTAGGGGATAATATGTATAAATTATTTTTAATTTTGGTTAACCTAATAGTACTTTATTTTACTTCGTATATATTTATAATATATATAGGTGCTTATCCAACTGCTGAATGGTGGCAATCACCTCTTTTTGTAACTCTAGTCCTATTCCAAAGTTACCCTGCTATTATTTTAACAGGTACTATACAATGATAAACTACTGTCTAATTCTGATCAGTCTTATAATTCTATATATAAACTCATATATACTTGAGACTTATATATTTAATAATATTGAGAACTGGGCAACTACACCGATAGTTGTTACATTAATTACAATTCAAGTAATCCCTATAATTAAACTAATTAAAAGGTTTTAATATGTCTGAAACTGACTTACAGCTACAGATAATGAATTTAGTTCAAAGTAGAGGAGGGTATTCTATCAATGTTATGTCTGCCTCTAAGGATGGAGTTCATGACACTATACATTGCTATAAGGGTAGGTTCTTATCTATAGAAGTTAAAATAGGTAAGAATCAACCCTCAGACCTTCAATTAGTAAACGGTTTAGCTACTATACAATCTGGAGGTATAGCAGCATGTGTATGGGATTTAGAGACTGTTAAGTACTTATTAGATACTTTAGATGAGAAAGTTAATCTAATAAGTACTCCTAAAGGTTTTAATAAATTCTTTGAGATGTTTAAACAGACTCCCAAGTTGCCTCGTCTATAGCTCGATATGATATAGCAGCTCCCACTGCTAGGGATGCAGCTATATTAACTAATGCTACATCTAGGAAATCCCCTAAAGCTGGGAATACGTCCACAGCATTAGCCCCTCTATTTTTAATATGTATCACCATTCCAGCTTGTGCAGGAGGTAGCTTCACTGAATCGCCAGTAGTAGCTACAGTAGTGATTTTATTCATTTCTCTATTCAATAATACAGCGCTACCCTGGCCACCAGTAGCAAAAGCAGTAAGTGAAGGGTTTACTGATCCTCTATGTGTCCTTACCCATCTACCTGTGGATACTCCAGCTACTTGGATAACATTTACACCATCGTCTGCAGTAGACACGTTAATATCCCAGTAGAACACACCTTCTACATTATCCCCTTGGGAAGTACCACCTCGTGTGAGTGCCATCGTGTAGAGTATAGATTGTTTAGTTCTTAGCTCAGCTATGTCTGCAACCACTACAGCTAAGCTAAGAGCTGTGATAGGTAAGCTCCCACTCTTACGTGTTTGAGTAGCTTGTTGAGCTACTCCTTCACCCCTAAGTAGTAAATCTTCTTCACCAGCTAATACACGTGTGAAAGTTCTAACTGTTCCCATAATGTTCCCCAATTAATTGTTGTACGTCAAAGCAAGGGCATTCTTTAGTTACTCCAGGTAAATCCCTATGCCCTACTACTGTAGCTATAGGCTCTAATTTCTTAATCATATCTATAAATACTACTAAAGCATTGTACTGTTTTATGGTAAAATTAGCTTCAGCTTCATCATTATTTCCTTTACCTCCAACTAAACATACCCCTACAGCAATATCATTCCAACCCTTAGCATGTGCTCCAGGTCTGCTTAAGGGTCTGCCATATTCAATAGCTCCATGCCTATTAATGACAAAGTGATAGCCTATATCAGACCAACCATTACCTTCTACATGCCATTTCCGTATTTCTTTAGCTCCTATATCCATATCAGAATATGTATCACTACAGTGTACTATTATCATAGTCTTATTCATGTCAGCACCTCTATTGAAATAACATAACCTCATCACCAACTGTTATACCTATAAAACCTAATTCTTTTAATTTAGCCTTTATAGTAGGATCCTTTAGTAATAAGTCGTCTGTGAACTTTTCAACATTAATTAGGTTTTCTATATCTGAAACTTTAGCTATGCGTTCAGGTCTAACTAACATATTAGTCAATCTATTCTTAGAAGTACCACTAAAGAACTCTTCATTGGTTTTGAAGTATACCCCTTTACCTAAGCTACCTTTAGTAGCTTCAAATGCTTTAGAGTCTACAGCACCCGTAACAACCTTCACACCCTCTGAAGGCTTTCCGAATTGTTGCATAGATATTCTCAACTGCTTTAAGTCTTCTCTAATGGTAGGATCTTTAGGCATATCCTTAACCATCTTATCTATGCTTTTAATGTTCATAGGGCTATCGAAAGTCTTAGCTATGTTAGTCACTAAAGCTGATGCTCTACCAGCTTCTCCAGGAAGATATCTACGCACATAATTAGTGGTTTTACTAGCTAATGCCATTTTAGCTCTAACTATAGGGTCAGCTGTAAAGGCTGATTTAAACGCTTCTATGGATATCTGATCAGTGGCTACTCCTACATTAGGGTCAGCCTTGAGTACTGTGGCCATATCCGTTATAACTTTAGCCATTGTTCTAGCTTTCGTAGTGGTAAAGTTTAAGGGTTTTAATTTCTCTGCCAGTCTAGGATAGTGAATAGCTTGGATATCGGCAGCATCCCCAACTTTAAAGTCACCAACAAACTTGTTGATTATACTATCCTCAGTAATACCCTTAACTGAACTTGGTAGCTTCTCAACTACTTCCATGAATGTATCATCTATATCCCCTATATGCTTAGCTAAGGTGTTCACAATGGCTTCATTATCCTTACCACCTGATGTTAGAGCTTTAAACAAAATATTTTCTTTTACTTCTTTATACTTACCATACTGTTTATTGGTGGCGTCCCATAATTTTAGCCAATCCTCACCTCTTGGTGCATCCTTCATAACTCTAGTTATTTCATCATCTATAGTTTTAATAACTGCTTTAGCTCCACCTCGATCAGCAAAGGTTTTAAGGGTTTTACTTGAAGTCAGTTGGTTAACTGCTACTCTTAACTCTAGCAAATCAGCAAAGGTTCTTTTGCTATTACCTGTAACTTTTATAGGTGTTGTTACTGTAGCTGCAGTACTCCTTGCACCATCTTTCCCACTAATAGTCCCTATAGGTTTGGTGACAGAGCTATTAACATCGAATGCACCTAAGTCCCTTATGTTGTTAACTATACCCTCTAACTTAGTTGCTGCAAACCCACCAGCCCCTTTCTCCATCCTTTGTAATACTGGTTCAATAGCTAATTTGTCATAGTCAAAGGTGTAAGTCCCCATTGAGTCTATTTCTTTTATAGCTATGTCTTTGACAGCAGAGTAGTCAGAAACAACCTTTTCAGTATACTTAGTTAACTCTTCAGATACTATAGTAGCTATATTAGCATCCGTAGCATTAGATGTTGCATCTATAACAGCTTTAGCTCGTTGGTTTACCTCTTCTGCTACGTTTACTGAACTTATAGGCTTGTGTTTAGTAGCTATCTCAACCGCCCCAGTTAACCGAGGTTCAGTACGTGGAAGCACCCTGAGCATTACATCGTCTATATTCTCTCCCTTACCTATTCTAAGGTCAACAACTTTCTGCATTTGAGCTATTTTATCTTCTGCCACTTCTCTAGTCATTCCGGTGACTTGTAGCATTGCGTCTATGGCTCCAGCCCTATTACCCTTTAATAGAAAGTCATTAGCAGTTTTTAGAATAAGGGCTGAACCTTTAAAGAGTACTGTACCAGCTAAACCTAGAGCTGACTCAAACACAAGAGCTTCAGTCATTTGATCTTTTAATATAGCTGTGTTAATTTGTTGCCTAAGGGACACCGCATTACGTACTGCATCCACACCAGTACCTAAGGCTGCAGTAGCTCCTGCAGCTATAGACCCACCTACAAATCCCACTAATGGTTTAGCATACCATGCAGATAAGGGCACAGATTCAGCAGATGCTACCCCTCCAACTGCAAAAGCTGTAACTGATGCAGAGATATTGAGTCTATTAGCTATGACACCTTCCACTAGTTGGTCATATATTGGTATATCTAATGCAACTTCTTCACCCTTTGCATTCTTAACCATTACTGTTGAAGTATTAGTAGATGGATTTATAATTACTTTAGACTCCATACCAAATTTATTAAATGCTGCAGATAATTGGTTGTCTAGTTCTACGTTAGCTAATTTAGCTCGATTACGTGCTACTTTATCCCCTAAAAAGCCTTTAACTGTGTCTAGAGTAGTTGAAAATCTACTGTTAAGTTGAGAGTTCATAGCTTCCAACTCTGCAATATTAAACTCTTTAGGGTCTATAAATGAATCTAAGACTGCTTGTTGTAATTGCTGTCTCTCTTCTTCAGGTGTAGCTATACTCATGGAGGCTGCAGTTCTAGTTTCCTGAATATTTCCCTCTTCAGGAGGTAGTAAAGGGATTTCACTCTGTATTCCTTTGCCAACACCCTCCTCAAATACTGCCTCTATTTGCATATTAGAGAATCCCCTAGAGGATAAAGTCTCTTTAATACGCTCGTCATCGACACCACCTGTTAGACCTATATCCCTTATAGTTTTACCTGCAGCTATTAAAGAAGGGGTAATATTCATAGCTCCTAAGTTCTTACTTGTTAGAAAAGCTTTTATATCAGCTACGTTATCCCCCTGCTTAATTCTAGACATAACAAAAGCGCCACCTTTAGCACTTTCTTCAGGTTTAAATTCTGTCTTTCGCTGTTCAAACTCAATGTTCACTTCATCTACAATAGCTTGACCTTCAGGGCTTTTCTGAAACTCCTCAAACTGTGACAGAACTTGCTGTTCATCTTCAGCTTGAGTTCCTGCACTTGCTACACCAGGAGATACAGCAGAAGCAACCAATAAAGCTTTCTTTTTCTCTTTACCGAAAGCTATAAGATCGTTGATTGTCTGCCCTGGTTTAAGGTTAGCTAAGGCTCCTTTAACCCTCTTCTGCTCATCCACAGTTAGGGTGGAGAAGTTTCCTTTAAGTGCCTTAGTATCCGCCTTTTTAAACTTGTCACCTATTACACCTTCTCTGACCTTGATCAGTAGGTCTGATATATCTACGTCAGAGTCCTGTATTTTCTTTTTAGCTAATTTAGCTGCAGCACTGCCTTTACCATCCTTTATAACTATCTTAGGGTTATTAGGGGGGTTTCCCTTACCTTTTAGCAATATTTTAGGGTTTGAAGGTGGGCTGCCCTTACCTTTTAGCAGTATTTTAGGGTTGTCATCTAATCCAGGAGTCCCTTTAATCAGTTTCTTAGGGTTAGAGGGTGCCTCATCTAGGAACTTGACAGTTTTAACTACTGCTTTATTTAATAGATTACCCATTAGCTATCTCCTGTGAAGAAGGGAGTTGACTACTTGCATCAGGATTACCAGAAGCAAATCCTGAAGCCTGAGCCTCTGCATCCTTATCACCTCCCAAAGCTGTAGCTGTGTCCTCAAATATCTTAGCTATCTCAGGACTGTTTTTAGTTTTCATATTACGAACAGATTTAGCTACTATATTCATATACCCTGATGGGTTTACCTGAGACAAAAGCTGTCCAGCATTCCCTGATATTATACCTTCTAACATTAATTGGTTCTTTTCATCTGTATCATCGAAAGCTACAGCATTGATCTCTATGTCAACTTCAGTAAATGCTATCTCTGTTCCAGCTTCAGGTATTGGAGCTATAACAAAATTGCCATCAACTATTAAAGGTTCGCCAGTCTCAGGATCTGTAACTTCTTCAAACTGGGTTTCCATAATGGGAGCACCTGTTTCGTCATATTCCCCATTCCATATCTCTAAAGGCTTATTTATTTCACTCCACCTGAAACCTACAGTCTCATCAGCTATTCTAATCACCTGATTAGCTGTATAATATTGTTGAACTAAATAAATAGCATCCATACCCATGTTAGTATAGAATTGCTCAATACTATTAGTTAAGTATCTAAGGGCAGTGATTGTAGCACTCTTCTGTAGCTTAACTTTTCTACCTGAATCAGAAGCTTGAGCTAAACCTAAGAAGCTATCATTAACACTTAA
>VAPC010803848.1_pt1 | contig 20014 bp, 20 predicted proteins | sample 3395121 | NCBI WGS metagenome assembly VAPC01 (sample SAMN08290434, study PRJNA428436) | hydrothermal vent metagenome | isolation source: Deep-sea hydrothermal vent chimney | place: Indian Ocean: Southwest Indian Ridge | depth 1711 m m
CAACATGAACAACTTCCAATCCCTTTTTAACATCATCAGGAAGATTTTCCACATCTACTCTATTTTTGAGCGGCAGGACAATGATTTTTACTCCTGCCTGGCGAGCAGCTAACAGCTTTTCCTTTATTCCGCCGACCGGGAGGATTCTGCCGGTTAAAGTCAATTCTCCTGTTATAGCCACATCCCTTCTGGCGGGGTGAGCTGTCAAAAGTGAAATCAGGGCAATTGCAATAGTTGCACCAGCAGAGGGCCCGTCTTTTGGAATAGCTCCGGCAGGAACATGAACATGAATGTCCTGTTTTTCGAAGAAATCATACGGAATATTTAGAGAGCCTGCATTGCTCCTTATATAGCTTAGTGCCGCCTGTGCAGATTCCCGCATCACATCCCCCAAAGAGCCTGTCAGGATAAGCTCTCCGCTTCCCTTCATTCTGGCTGCCTCTACAAAGATAATTGCCCCGCCCACTTCTGTCCAGACAAGACCTGTTGTAACGCCTACACGGTTCTCTTCATCCGCGACCTCAAAGTAGTATTTTCTCGGTCCGAGATATTTTTCAACAAGCTCAGGCGTCACTATTATTTTTTGAAGCGCATTCTTTTGATAAACAAAACCCGTAGCTATCTTTCGGCAGACAGTGGCAATCTGTCTTTCCAGGTTTCTTATACCTGCCTCCCTTGTATGTTCGTGAATGATTTTTGTTACAGCATCAACAGTAAACTCAGGGGGATTGTCTGATAAGCCTTTTTCGTGAATCTGCTTGGGGACCAGATACCGCAGTGCAATCTCTTTTTTTTCATCCTCTGTATATCCTGAGAACTCGATAACTTCCATGCGGTCTCTCAGGGTATCCTGCATATTGTCAGCAATATTAGCAGTTACAATAAATATCACACCTGAGAGATCAAAAGGTACATCGAGATAGTGGTCAATGAAGTTATTATTCTGCTCAGGATCAAGCGCCTCCAATAAGGCCGATGATGGATCACCTTTAAAATCCTGTCCTATTTTGTCTATCTCATCTAACATAAGTACAGGATTAGAAACGTCTGTCCGGTGTATTTCATCAATAATACGTCCCGGCAGAGCGCCGGCATATGTCCTTCTATGACCCATTATCTCAGCCTCATCCTTCATGCCTCCCACTGAAATCCTTGCAAATTTTCTCCCCAGGGCATCGGCAACTGCCTTGCCGATAGAGGTCTTCCCTGTGCCGGGAGGACCTGTAAAACAGAGAACAGAGCTTTTTGTAGAAATGGTTAATGACTTTTTTTCGAGTGCCTTCTGGACAGTCGCTCTCACCTCTTCAAACTTAAAAGGCTTTTTAAGATAATGGAACGCCCCCTTCTTTATAGCCTTTATGGCAGAATTAACCGATGCATAGCCTGTGATCATAATAGCCTGAATGTCCGCATTTTTGTTTTTTGCCTTTTCAATGACATCAATTCCATCAATGTCTTGCATCTTCAGGTCGGTCATGACGAGATCAAATTCAAAGGCATCTAATTTATTGAAAGCCTCTGCACCGCTTAATGCAGTAGTTACTGAATAGCCTTCTTTCCGCAGAAAACGATCCAGGTTTTTTACAACAATCTTCTCATCATCTACCACTAAAATTCTTGGTTTTTTGTTCCTTACCAATATCTTTACAGACAAATGCTCAAGAATCCTTTCCTTGATCTCACTCAAACCAAAATGTCTCTCATTTAGAATATTTTCCGCCCTCTCCAGGTCAAGATTGTCCTCTGTCTTTTTATCCCATGGAAGACCGATAAGATAGTCAATATAAGTAAGCACTATCGTATATTCAGCAGTACTCGGACTTATTTTGGATAACATCTCCAGTTCTTTGTTGGCGAGCTGCTGGACATTGGAAGGCATATTGGCTGAAGCAATCGTCTGCCTCAACTCCTCAACTGTCTCAGCCTGGAGTTTTTCCTCTGATTTCTTAAATATACTCATTTTTTAAGCACAGATATATCAGCGATCATCTGCGACTTTCTTTCTGCGATAATCCCTGCCTGCCGGCAGGCAGGCTCGCTATTGCATTTAATCTGCGGTCATCTGTGATTCTTTCAACAGTATAACAATTATTCTTTGAGTAAGTAAATTTTTGAACACAGATGAGCACAGAGTGCATCTGTGAAAATCCGTGTTCTAACTAAAAATGTTGCAAACTGTAACCAGGACATCTATTCCCGCAACAGCTCTGCAACCCCTTAATTTTATTAATAGTTTTATTTCTATGGCTTCCCCGGTTGCAAAGTGCAACAAATATGACATCCTGGTTCTATTAACTATAAGCTTAAAATCTACTTGAAAATCAATAGGTTATCTTAAATCATCTCCTCTGGCATAAAAATTGATGTTAAATTAGGGTAATTAAGCAAAAATATTAACCATAATACATGGAGAGGATCATGAAAAATTTTTTAAAAAAATTAGAAGACATTTACTCAACAGTTGCCTTTGCCGAAGCAGGAGAGTTTGAAACAGCAAAAGAGATCATGAGGGAAGAAAAGAAGACTCAAAAGAGAGAACGCATTACTCCGAGACCCCGCAAGCAGTTACGGGCTCCTGGAATTAAAAGGTAAAAAAGAACGTTAAGAGCATGAAAAAGTGGCTGAAGAAACTTGAAGATATAATGGCTGCTGTCGCATTTGCAGAAGCTGGAGAATTTGAAACAGCAAAAGAAACATTAAAAGAACAACGCAAAATATTACTCGCCCTGTCAGGTACAACATCAGATACAAATGCATTCAGGTACGCACTTAATACGTGTAAGCGTATAGGGGCAGAGCTTGAAATAATTTACGATTCCAACCAGGCAAAAGGCTCGCTAAAACAACTTCAGCCTGAACTGAAAAAACGGGGAATAGCGTACAGCTCAATTAGAAGAAACGGCTGTTTGGAAGAAGAGATTCAAAACTATACAAGCATTAACCAAAATATACTCTTTGTTGTTGTGGAAGTTCCATCGGAAGTCAGCATCAACAGTAAAAAGGCGAATAAGAATTTTGAAGAATCATGGAAAAATCTAAAATGCCCGCTTGTAACAGTTTCAAAACCCTCTGCGGCATAATGACCCCAATTTTCCCAAATACTTACTGACTCAATTTAATATGCTCCCTGATAAAATCCTCAATGAACATGTCTGTAACGGCATCGTTAAACATTGCCATGTCGAGCTGTTTTGTGTAAGCGGTCAGCTTGCCTAATACTTCCAGTTTTTCTTCAATTGAGGATTGCTTATATTTGGTAACCACAGCGCTCATCACATCCTCTGTCACTTTCACCTTGAAATCCATTGCCTTAATAATCTCGGTTATCAACCTTACCCTTCTCAGTTTTCTGTCCTGCGCAGCTCCCCCGCCTTTGAAAAAGAACTTTATATAATTGTCATTGATATTGTCTCCTGCATAAGCCTCTATCATGGAAAAGTGAAAACCGAGCCTTATGCTGAAATTCATATGATTCGCAGAGATTATCGCATAGCTCTTCTCCTGTGTTTTAAGAAACTGCTTCTTTGATAAAGAGGATATTTGCGCTGCTGAACCGACAAACCCCTGCGGTCCTCCGGGAGTCGGACCGGGCCACCTCATACTTGTCAATCCTTTAAGAAATGCAGAGAACGGAACTGAAATAATATCGTCAGGCGCTGCCTTTGATCTTTTGATCTTGCCCCTGACCCCGCCTTCAATGTCTATCAAACGGGCGTCAACAGGAATCCCTAATTTCAAAATTATGGCCTGTAACTCTATATCCTTTGTCTCCCCTGCCTCTGCAAAAGCAATTGCAGACATAAAATCCTCAAGGCTGTCGATTTCAAATCCTTTCCCTGTCTGGAATATCTCAGCCATTGCCATTTCGTGAGCAAATCTCGTTATATCGTGAAAGGTACTACATTGCTCCGGCTTAAAATTCTCTTTATCCGGATCTATTAAGCTTAAAGGGGATATCCATTTCAATACTTTGTCTAATGTTGAAAAGAGCTGTGTCCCTTTAAAAGGTTCTTTCTTGTTCTCGGCATATTCCAGAAGTTCATTAACCTTACCTTCATAGATATTACAATGTATGGCATCCACTGTTATCTCCTGCCCGTTTTTAATAAGACCTGTCGCTGCTTCAGTATCGAGGATTGTAGGCACCTGATATTCCCTCGAAAGAGATGCCATATGCCCTGTAGTTCCGCCTATATCTGTAATAATTGCCGAAGCCTTATTCATCACAGTTACAAATTTGGTATTGGTGTGTTTTGCCACAAGCACCGCACCATCCGGGAAATCCTTCAGTTCCTTTTCGTTTTTAAGGACAAACGCCCTGCCGTAACCTATTCCTTTACAGGCAATAACCCCCCTGTTAAGAAGTAGCGGATAGCCTTTCACCTTTTGTGGAATCTCCGTACCTGGGGATTGTGAATTAAGGATTCTCAACGGACGGGTCTGGAGTATGTATATCTGGCTGTCATGGTCAACTGCCCATTCTATGTCCTGAGGTTTTCCGTAATAATTTTCAAGAACGGTGGCGCAGTGATAGAGAATCATCATCTGTTCATCAGTGAGGCACTGAATGTTTTCCAGCCCGGGGGGAATAGGAATCTCTTTTGTATCTGCTTCATCATCACAGATAAGCATTTTATGTTTCTTTTCAATATTTTTTTCCAGACATACTCCGGTGGACTTCTCAACAATATAAGAATCAGGATCTATCGAACCATCTACAACGGATTTTCCAAGTCCCCACAGGGCGTTTATTATTACAATACCCCTGTCAGGGTCATTCGGATCCTGCGTATATATTACACCTGCAGACATTGCATCTATCATTTTCAGGACGCCTACAGCCATGACCAATTCTTCCTCGGAAAACCCCTTTGTCTTATAATAGAAGATGGCTCGCGGGTTGAAGAGACTTGCCACAACCTCTTTATACGCCCTGACAATGGAATCTCCTCTCACATTCAGAAGAGTGGCATACTGACCTGCAAAGCTGAACTCTCCGTCTTCCCGCACAGCGCTGCTTCTGACAGACACAGGCACATCGCTGCCGGTCTCTTTGCAGAGGGCGGAATATGCTCTTTGTATATCATCTTCTAATTCCAGAGGCAGCCAGGCTTTAATAATGCTTTGTTGTATAACTTGACTAACATTATTCAGTTCCTCTAAATTTTCTACTCTGAGAGATGACAGGGTTTCAGTTATCTTTTCCGTCAACTCGTTATGCTCAAGAAACTTTTTAAATGCATATGCAGTAATGACAAAACCTTCGGGTACAAGTACATTCAGGTCCTTTTTAATCTGACCTAAATGTGCTATCTTGCCACCTGCTATGTTTGACATTGAAGATGTAAGGTTATTGATGGGGATGGTAAGATCGCTTGGAGGAATTTCGAATTTACTGGAAAGAACCTTTTCAATTTTTTTGTTGATTTCATCGTAAGCAGAATTGAGGGTTTTATATTTGCCTTCTGAGAGAACGTTCAGATTTTTGATAATGCCGGAAACCTTTTCAGCAATTAATCTGGAAGTCGTTCCTATATAGTGTTTGTCGAACACAGTTTCGCCCGAGTGTTTCTCCTCCATATCAGCCATAAGACCAAGGACATTATTGTTTTCACTAAGAAGGTTCTGGAAAACACCATACCTCTCTTTCAGAGCTTCTTTCAGGTTTGCTTCTTTCGGAGATTTTTTGAAAAAGTTGAAAAAATTTTTCATATTTGCCGGACGAAGGTTAACTATTTAATTTATTTATTTAATTATAACTTTTAAGAAAACTCTTGACAAGTGAAATAATTAATTATAATATTATAATGTTATCATGAAATATGTTATAATGTTATAACCTTATTGAGGATATTTATGGAAAACCCGATTGACAGGCAAAAATCCGAAAAACTCTACGTCCAGCTTTACGAAATTTTAAAAAATAAGATTGAAAGCGGACAATGGGCTGTAGGTGCGCAGATACCGGTTGAAGAAAATCTGTGCAAAACATACGAGGTAAGCAAGGCAACTGTCAGACTCGCAATTCTCGAACTTGTAAGACAGGGATATCTGATGAGACAGCAGGGCAAAGGCACATTTGTATGCAAAAGGGTTATACCCCAGGGACTGTCAATGTTCACCAGTTTCAAAGAGCTGATGCTTGAGGCGGGAGTGGATTTTTCGACTACAGTGCTTGCTCAAACCATAATAATGCCTACAGATGATCTGGATGCAAAGCTCGATATCCCGGAAGACAAACATATTATTTATATTAAAAGACTCCGGACAGTCGATAATGAACCTATATTGCTTCAGGAAACGTTTATACCCCATGACATATGCCCTCCCCTTATACAAGAAGATGTTGCAAACAATTCATTGTTTGAGCTCTTCGAAAAGAAACACGGGATAAAGATCACAAAGGTAAAAGATTATATTATGATCACATATCTTAATTCAGATGAAAGCAAACTCATGGGGTTGCCGGAGGGTTCCCCTGCGCTGCTCTTAGAGCAGCACTTTTATTCAGGAGATACTCACATTATGTATATGCGTTCAATCAAACAACCCGGCAGATTCAGGTTTTATATAGAATTTGACAGAAAGGCGGGTTAAGAAAATGACGATTTTCGAATGACGATTGACAATTGACCCGCTTCGCGAGGCGAGCGATTGAAAGATAAAACATTTAAAAAATTAAATCGTAAATCGTAAATCGAAAATTAAAAGAAGGAGGTCTTATGTCAAACAGCAAAGTGGTAAAGGATGTGATGATCGATGTCTTTGAGTTCCCGCACATTCCGTACTGGTTCTCAATAAAACAGGCCATCGGGATTACCAAGAAGGCGCTTCTCACAAGTGATAAATGCCTTCATCCGCTGATCATACTTGTCTTTGATGAGAAGTATAATCTCGTAGGCACCCTGACACTCAAGGATATCCTCAGCGGGCTTGAACCAAGATTTTTAAAGGCCTCCACCAAGGCACAGGTTCCTAAAGAAACTAAGCCGGGCCTGGCCTTGATCTGGGATACCCTTTTTGATAAGGAAGCCAAGGCTGCGGCAGAGCGTCCGGTAAGCGAGGCAATGTCCCCTGCAGAATCTTTTGTGAAGCCGGATGACCCCCTTACCAAGGCGGCGTATCTGATGATACACAATGATCTGATTCTGATTCCTGTCCTTGAGGACAAGAAGAAGTTTGTCGGTCTCGTAAGAATGATAGAAATATTCAATGAACTTTCTGACGCTATTTTTAAGTACTAAAGGAGGAATATATAATGACAGATAAAGATATTAACACTTCACAGGGTTTGCCTGAGCCGCCGCCTGGGGGTATTGAAGTCGCGACTCCAAAGGCTCCTGTTAACTGGAAAAGAATATTTTTTATGTTTCTCGGATTGGCATTCTTCTTTATATTTAATTATATGGATCCTTTACCAGATGCAATTGACCCCATGGGAGAGCATTTTCCGCTTTCCAGGGAAGGCAAGGCGGCAATTGCGCTTTTCCTCCTTGCCGGCACATGGTGGATTTTTGAGGTCGTTCCAATCGGCGTGACAAGTCTTGCAATTGGGACCTTTCAGACATTATTTATGATAAGAAGTGCAAAAGCCGCTTTTAATGACTTTATGGACCCGTCCGTCATGTTTATCTTTAGCTCAATCGTTATTGGCATGGCATTTACCAAGAGTGGGTTAACCAAACGGCTGGCATACAAGATGCTTTCGATAGTCGGAGAAAGAACCAGTATGATCTACTTAGGTTGTTTTGTTGTGACTGCGGCGCTTACACACGTGATGGCTCATACTGCGGTTGCAGCTACAATATTCCCGCTTCTTATGGCAATTTATGCATTATACGGTGAAGGGGACAAACCGACTAAATTCGGCAAGGGTCTATTTATTGGCATGGCTTTCATTGCAGGTGCCGGAAGTATGGTAACCCTTTTAGGCGCTGCACGCGGCGCTGTAGCAATAGGTTTTTTCAATGATATTGTCGGCAGAGATATAAGCTTTTTTGAATTGACCAAATATATGTTCCCGGTCGGATGGCTCATGGTATTTATACTCTGGGGATATTTTATGGTCATATATAAACCAGAAAAAAAGGTTATTCCCGGTCTTAAGGAAAAGGCAAAAAAACTTTATGCTGAACTTGGACCCTTGTCACAGAAAGAGATACTCGTAAGTATCATCGTTCTCGGGGTAATCGTCGTCATGTCAGCCAAAGCCTTCATCCCGGCATTAGCGCCCATTAATAAAACAGCAATCGTCCTTGTCTCAACACTGATGTTCTTTTTGTTCAAGATAATGGATGTTATAGACCTGGAAGAGATTCCCTGGAACATTATACTCCTTTTCGCAGGTGCAATGAGCATCGGCTTCTGTCTCTGGGAGACAGGGGCTGCCAAATGGATGGCTATTAACTGGCTGACACTGTTCAAGGATGCAAACTGGTTCATCTTTGTATTAGGCATCTCATTCTTTGTCATGGTTATGACCAACTTTATCATGAACGTGGCTGCTATTGCCATCTCGCTTCCTGTAGCCCTTGTTATCGCTCCATATCTCGGTGTGGCGCCGGAAATTGTTTTGTTTGCTTCTCTGGTTGTATCGGCATGTCCGTTTCTTTTGCTTGTCGGCGCAGCGCCTAATGCCATTGCATATGATTCAAAGCAGTTTACTACAGGGCAATTCTTTATGGCAGGAATTCCAGCCAGCGTAATCCTGATGGCAGTTACGGCTTTTGCTGCTGCTGTAATATGGCCTTTAATGGGTATGCCGATTACTTTAAATTAATAATAAGGATTGGCTGATTCTTTATGTGATAGGCATCCCTCACAGGTTCTTGTTTATTTAAGAGAGGGGCATTAATATGGACTTCACACAAAAACTCAATAAAGTCTTTCCGGGGTCTTATCCCGAGGAGGAGTTTATTGAAAGGACATACAAGGCTGTCAGCCCAAAGGGTTTTACAGCAGACAATTCAATCGCATGCGTAGGTGTCTGCCGTGATGAAATTACTCAGTCTCTTGTTGAAAGCATAAAAAAGATATGGGGAGAAGCATTTAACTTCTCAAGCCTTGCCGGTATGCTTTTCCTCGGTAAAACAGGTTTTTCCGCTGCCGAGCACCACGCCCCCAATGAAGACGGGAAAGAACGATACATCTATTATGCCCTTCCGCATATCGCAATAGATGAAGAGGGGGAAATAGGACTCTGTACCAGGGTGCACAGAAAAGGTAAATCAGGCGCATGCGGAGCCCTTCAGGGTTTCCAGAAGGAGATGGCAGGGGGCAAACTCAGGCTGGGACTGGATATTGACGATATAGAGCAAAGTCTTATAAAAATGAAGATGTTGCAGGAGATTCAATACGGACAGGTCCCTGACCTTCTCGAGCTGACAAAGATTGCACTAAAGGTTATTCAGGAAGATTTAAAACGAATGATTACTCTGACTGTTGATACAAGCCGTAGCGACTATGCTGTTTTTACAGGCATTCAAATACACGGGCCTGGAGCTAACTTTGTATGGCCTTCATTATGTTACACAATAGTTAAAGGCAATAAAATGGATATTAACCTGGATTAAGAGGCGGGGTAACAGTTTAGCTATCAGAAGAAATAGCTAAACTTCAATGAAAAAAGCAAAGTTTAAATTGAAAAATGCAAAGTTATTGAATATAAACATCCTTATTTTGTCCAGCCTCAGGTCGATACGACTCCCGATGCGGGTCTACACTGAGGGTCGCTTCGACTTCGCTGAGACTCGCTTCGAGCGGATTCGCTGGGGCGAACAATTTGCACCTTGCATTTTTTTTGTTTAGCCGTTACTTCTAACGGCTAAACAGTTACAGGGGTGGATTTGTGAGTTTTGTGTTAACTGCAATAATAATGTTTGCATTCTGGATGCTCCTGTCCGGGGAATTTACCTTTGTCCTCATTCTGTCAGGTATCATATCGAGCCTCCTGGTCTCATACTGGTCACACGACCTTTTGATAGGACAAGCTAATATAAAATTGGGCACAATAAGGATTATCAGGTTTGCCAAATACCTGCCATGGCTTTTGGGGCAAATTGCCCTGGCAAATTTTGATTTGGTTTATCGCACCCTCCATCCCAAGATGCCCATTGACCCCAGGATAATCAGTTTTAAAAATGAGTATAAAGCCGAGATAATAATGACCATCCTCGCTAATTCCATAACCCTGACACCCGGCACAGTTACCATTGAGGTAAACAAGGATGAATTTGTTGTCCATGCCATAGGAAAGAGACCCGCAGAAAGCCTTATGGCTGGGGAAATGCAGGCAAGGGTTAAAAAAATAGAAGGAGAAAATAATGTTTGATATAGCAGCCACAGTTATAGTCTTAGCAGCCGTTTTAGTTCTTTACAGGGCGATAAAGGGACCAAGGATATATGACAGAGTACTTGCAGTAAATGTCATAGGCACTAAGACAGTGGTATTGCTTGCATTGACAGGGTTTATTTATGAGCGTCCCCATTTCCTTGACATTGCCCTTGTATATGCACTTATAAACTTTATCGCAACAATAGCATTTCTTAAATACAGGGAAACCGGAGGATTGGACTGAAAAAATTGTCAATTGTCAATTATCAATTGAAAATTACATTATGGATATTAGAATAATAATAACAGGCATTTTACTGGCTTTTGGTTGTTTTTTCATAGTTGTAGCCTCCATAGGGATTGTAAGGTTCCCTGATTTTTATTCGAGAATGCATCCCGCGGGAAAATCTGATACCCTCGGGCAGTTACTTGTCCTCTTAGGTCTCATGATATATGAGGGGTTTTCCCTTGTGAGCGTCAAGCTTCTGATAATAATAATTCTTATCTTTATCGTAAATCCGACGGCAACACACGCACTGGCAAAGGCCGCTTATTTGTCAGGCGTGAAACCCTGGGAAAAAGAAGAAGGAGAAAGCAAATGATCGACTTTATACTCCTGTTTTTCCTCGTGGTCTGCGCAATTGCAGCGATCCGTACGAAAGACCTGCTCAGCGCGATCATGATACTCGGCGCATACAGTCTTATAATGGCGGTTGTATGGACAAGGATGAATGCCGTTGATGTCGCCTTTACAGAGGCTTCTGTCGGCGCAGGGATTACGTCCGTACTGCTGCTGGCGGCATTGAGCAGGACACAAAGAGGAGAAGATGACAGAAGACGGCAGACAGAAGACAGAAGACAGCCTGCGACAAGGACTTCGAGTGAGCCTCAGCCGAACTCCTCAGTCGAGTCGAACGGGGAAGATACAAGACAGAACACGGAAGACAGAAGACAGGGGCCGGAGGAGAGAAGACAGAAGACAGAATTCAGAACTCAGACAAAAAAGTCCGGAATATCTGCTCACTCGTTACTATCATTAATTATAGTCATTGTGACCGGCGCTGTACTGATATATGGCACTATTGACATGCCCAACTTCGGCGACCCTGATGCACCTGCAAACCTCCATGTGGCACCAAGGTATATAGAGAAGTCACACGAGGAAACAGGGGTAGAGAATTTTGTCACCGCTGTACTGGCGAGTTATAGAGGTTATGATACCCTCGGAGAGGTAACAGTCATATTCACTGCAGGAATATGCGTAATACTGCTTCTTAGAAGAAAGCGGGAGCAATGAAAGAAGATATAGCCAGAGAACATATAATCAGAAGAGTTATTTCAAGGATATTGATTCCTTTTATACAACTCTTTGCTCTTTATATTATAGCCCACGGCGAGCTTGGCCCTGGCGGCGGATTTCAGGGTGGTGTGATTTTAGGCTCAAGCATAATCCTTTTTGTAATCGCATTTGGTATGGAGGAAGGGAGAAAGAGACTATCTCAGAAGATGAATGACCTGTTAAGTTCAACAGGAGTTTTAATATATGGAGGAATAGGGCTGCTGTGCATATTAGCAGGCGGGGCATATCTTGAATACGATAAGCTTCCGCTCGGCACACCAAAGCTTGCAAGCCATTTAGGTATTTACGGTATTGAAATAGGCGTTGGGATTACGGTTGCAGCTGTGATGATAACCATATTCTTTGAGACAGCAAGGCGACAGGATGATTGAGCTTATCATAGGAAAATACAACTACTGGATTGCTATAACACTCATGATGATAGGGCTTTACACAATGATAGCAAAGGGAAACCTGATAAAAAAGATTATAGGCATGAATATCTTTCAGACTGCAGTTTTTCTATTCTATATATCCATTGCAAAGGTAAAGGGTGGAACAGCTCCGATCGAATGGGATAAGGCAGTCCTATACGACAACCCACTTCCACATGTCCTCATCCTTACAGCAATTGTCGTTTCAGTCAGCACAACTGCAGTTGCCCTTGCTTTGGTCATAAGGATATATAAGGGATACGGGACAATGGAAGAAGACGTAATACTGGAGATGAGGGAAGACAGAACACATAATCAAGGGAACCGATGAATATAGCAGAGCATCTTCCAATCCTGGTCATCGTAATACCGCTAATTTCAGCAATTATAATCCCGATTGCAGGCAGGATAAACAGGCTTTATTGCTGGTATATCGCAGTGGCCGTAACTTTCTCCTGCTTTTTAATCTCCTCTTCACTGCTAAATACGGTTATAAATACAGGCAGGATAAGCTACTGGCTTGGAGGCTGGGAGCCTCCCTGGGGCATTGAGTATGCAATAGATTATCTCAATGGCTTTGTCCTTGTTATTGTTTCATTTATAGTCTTTATTGTTTCGCTATATGCAAGGAAAAGCGTTGAAACAGAGATTGATGAAAACAAAACAACAGCTTTCTACTCCATATATATGCTCTTTTCTGCAGGGCTTATGGGAATAATCACCACAGGCGATATATTTAATCTCTATGTATTCATAGAGATTGCATCCCTCGCCGGCTATGCACTCATCGCATCCGGCAGAAAAAGGGATGCCCTTATGGCAAGCTATAATTATCTGATACTTGGCACAATCGCCGCCACATTCATCCTTCTTGGTATAGGCTACCTGTACATGGTAACAGGCACTCTCAATATGGCTGATTTAAGAGAGAAGCTGCCGGCGCTTTATAACTCAAAGGTTGTGCTTACAGCCTTCGCATTTTTTACAGTGGGCTTAAGTTTAAAGCTTGCGTTATTCCCCCTGCATATCTGGCTTCCCAATGCATATACCCATGCCCCGTCAGTTGTGAGCGCCGTAATGGCTGCAACCGCTACAAAGGTTGGCGCTTATGCCATGCTAAGGATTATGTTTACCGTGTTTAAGGTGGAGTTTGATCTGGAGGTTGTACCTGTTACAAAGATATTACTTGTTCTCTCCTCGATTGCAATAATAGCAGGCTCTGTGCTTGCTATCGCCCAGACAAATATCAAAAAAATGCTTGCATACTCAAGTGTCGGGCAGATAGGCTACATAGTTTTAGGCGCTGCCCTTGTCAACCACACGGCTATGACAGGAAGCCTTCTTCATATTCTGAACCATGCCTTAATGAAGGGAACCTTATTCCTTGTGGTAGGAGCGGTTGTTTATAAGACAGGGATAGATGACATATCCGGATTAAGGGGGATGGGCAGAAAGATGCCTTTCAGTATGGCAGCCTTTACTATCGGAGGTCTTTCAATGATAGGCATCCCGTTTACAGTCGGCTTTGTCAGCAAGTGGTATATTGCTATTGGCGCTTTAAAGGCTGATATGTGGTTTATTGTTCCTGTAATCCTTTTGAGCTCTTTGCTGACAACAGTCTATTTCTGGAGAATCATTGAAAGCATATACTTTCCTCAAAAGTCAGAAGTCAGAAGTCAGGAAGAAAAGATAGAAGATAAGAAGATAAGAAGATGGGAAGATGGGAAATCTCAACCTCTCAACTTCTCAACCTCTCAACCTCTCAACCTCTTTTCTAACTCCAAACTCCGAGACGACGCCCCACTAGGCATGCTTATTCCCACCCTTATACTTGCAGGGCTTTGTATATTTTTTGGCATTGCCACCTTTATACCTATATCAGTAGCAGAAAAAACGGCAGCCATGCTCCTGGGGGGGATGTAATGGAAGTAGTTCAGTCTGCGATACCTCTTTATGCCATAGCTGTATCACTTATTGCGGTTGTCCTTATCGGTGTTTCAGGAAGACAACCGAATTTGAGGGAGTTCTGGACCATTGCAGCCTCGGTCCTCAAGTTCTCTCTTGTAGCGTCCATGCTTCCCACAATCCTTGATGGCAAGGTTATTGAATATACACTTTTCACACTTTTCCCCGGGCTTGACATAAGTTTCAGGGTTGATGCACTGGGGATTTTCTTTGCGCTTACTGCATCTTTTCTCTGGATAATCACCTCGTTTTATTCTATCGGTTATGTCAGGGCGGAAAAGGAACACGCCCAGACCCGGTACTTCATGTACTTTGCAGTCGCGCTTTCAGCAACGATGGGTGTTGCTTTCTCTGCAAACCTGCTCACCATGTTTGTATTTTATGAGGCGCTTACCCTCTGCACCTTTCCGCTTGTGGGGCATAAGGAGACACCGGAGGCAATGGCAGGGGCAAGAAAATACCTTACATATCTCCTGGGTACATCACTTACTTTTTTGATGTTTGCCGTGGTCTTAACATATACCGCTGCAGGCACGCTTGACTTCTCTCCCGGGGGAATACTGGCGGGCACAGCTTCCAAGACAGTGTTGACCGTAATATTTATCCTCTTCATGGCAGGCATAACCAAGGCTGCAATGATGCCCCTGCACTCATGGCTTCCTGCGGCGATGGTTGCTCCAACACCTGTAAGTGCCCTGCTGCATGCTGTTGCTGTTGTAAAGACAGGTGTCTTTGTTGTTGTGAAGGTTGTGCTCCATATATTTGGAGTTGAGTTGCTCTCTCAACTCGGTCTTGGCACAGCCCTTGCCTATTTTGCCTCTTTCACCATAATAGTTGCCTCAATCATTGCCCTGAGGCAGGATAATTTAAAAGCACGGCTTGCATATTCAACTGTGAGCCAGCTTTCTTATATCATACTTGGGGTTGCACTCCTTACACCATCAGGCATTACAGGCAGCATAATGCACATAGTGCTTCATGCATTTGGTAAGATAACCCTCTTTTTTACAGCAGGGGCAATTTATGTGGCTACCCATAAGACAAAAATAAGCGAGCTTGACGGAATAGGGAAACAGATGCCTTTCACAATGGCAGCCTTTACATTGGCCGCACTTTCTATGATAGGCATCCCACCCCTCGGGGGTTTCATAAGTAAATGGTATTTAGTCATCGGCTCTATAGAGGCAAAACAGATACCAATAATTGTTGTTTTGGCTGCAAGCACAATTCTTAATGCATGTTATTTTCTGCCCATAGTGTATGCGGCATTCTTTAAGGAACCTCTAATCCATGAGAAGTCAGAAGTTAAAAGTCAGAAGTTAAAAATTCCCAAATCCGAATTTAAAATACATGAGGCCCCTGCCTTTATGGTAGTGACTTTGGTGCTTACAGCCATAGGGACACTGGTATTATTCTTTGCACCATCGGTCTTTCTTGACCTCGCAAGGATGGCTGTTACAGGTGTAACAGGAGGAAATTGAGATGAAAAAAGAATCCAGTTTTTTCGACAGGCCTGAAAATATTAAAAAAATGAGGCTGATTTTCTATGCAACGCTTTTAATTCTTGTGGCCATTGATTTCTTTATACATAAGCATCCCCACTTTTCATGGGAAGGGATAATAGGATTTTATGCTGTATATGGACTCATCTCCTGTGCTCTGATAATTGCTGTATCAAAAATACTTGGCAAGCTCTGGTTACAAAAAGGGGAAGATTATTATGACTAACTGGGTGCCACCAGCATTTTTATTTATATTTGGGGCATTCCTCATACCACTTATACGGGGTAAGGTGAGGCAGGTATTTCTGTTCCTTATCCCTTCCATTGCTTTCATAAATCTCCTTAATATGCCTGAGGGTACAAACTATGTATTTAATTTCCTCGGGTATGAACTTATCTTTGGCAGGGTTGACAAACTAAGCATGGTCTTCGGTTATATCTTTGTCATCATGGCGTTTGCAGGGGTGCTCTATTCTATTCACCTGAAAGAGAAGGGAGAGCATATCGCTGCCTTCTTGTATATTGGAAGCTCTCTCGGGGTTGTCTTTGCAGGAGATTATCTCTCTCTTTTTATCTTCTGGGAGATTATGGCTGTTACCTCAACCTATCTTATATGGGCACGAAGAACAACGGCTGCTAAGGATGCTGGTTTCAGATATATCCTTATGCATCTTTTTGGCGGACTACTTTTGCTTGTAGGGATTATCATACATGTATCCAGCACAGGCTCTTTAAGATTTGACTACCTTGGATTAAGCGGGCTTTCCTCATATTTAATCCTGCTTGGGTTTGCCTTGAATGCAGCCATCCCGCCCCTGTCTGCATGGCTTTCTGATTCCTATCCAGAAGCAACAGTGGCAGGTACGGTATTTTTAAGTGCCTATACAACCAAGACTGCTGTCTATGTGCTTGCGAGGGCATTCCCTGGAGCCGAAATACTCATCTGGGCAGGGACGATAATGACGATATATGGAATTATCTATGCAATTTTAGAAAATGATATGAGAAGGGTGTTAGCATACAGCATTATAAACCAGGTTGGCTTTATGGTGGCTGGTATTGGCATTGGCACAGAACTTTCCATAAATGGTGCGGTATCACACGCCTTTGCCCATATACTTTACAAGGCTCTGCTGATGATGTCTGCTGGATCAGTTCTTTACATGACTGGAAGAAGCAAGTGTACAGAACTGGGCGGTTTGTATAAGACCATGCCCCTGACACTTTTATTCTGCATTGTTGGCGCCGCCTCTATATCCGCCTTCCCGTTGACCGGGGGGTTTGTGAGCAAGTCCATGATAATCTCTGCGGCTGGTGATGGGCACATGACCGTCATATGGCATCTTCTCATGCTTGCCTCGGCCGGGGTGTTCCTGCATGCAGGAATAAAATTCCCGTGGTTTGTCTTTTTTGCCAAGGACTCAGGGCTCAGGCCCAAGGAGCCACCCCTTAACATGCTGCTTGCGATGGGTTTTTTAGCATTTCTATGTATCTTTATTGGTGTATTTCCTGACGTGCTTTACAGGATACTGCCTTACCCGGTCGATTTTATCCCTTACACCGCAAGTCATGTGGTAAGTTCGCTACAGATATTGCTGTTTTCCGCGCTTGCGTTCTTTATTCTCCTCAAGTTTCTCCAGAGGACAAATACAATAAGCCTTGATACTGACTGGCTTTACAGGAAAGGCGCAAGGGCATTTATGTGGTTTGTGAACAATCCCATGGCCGAGTTAAGCGCAAAGATCAACAAAGTTGCCTTTGATATTATCCCCTCATCTTTAATATGGGCCAGCAAAAACCCCTTTGCCGTCCTGAAGATTGCTTCAGACACTCTGCTTTTACGATTCAGCGGTCCGGAGAAAAGGGCAGAGATTGAGCAGAGAATAAAAAAAGAAAAGGATATCTACCCGGGTGACATAATCAAACATTGGCCTATAGGCTCAACAGTTCTATGGATAACGCTGTTTTTGCTGGCGTATTTGCTGGTCAATTATTTGTATTAGCTTGATGCACAGGACATGCCAATGTTGTGCCCTTTATTTCTCACCGCTATTCCCGGACTTTTACATACAATGCAGCGTTCTTTCTTTATTAACATCTGAAAAATATTGTATTCTTATAATACTGAGGCAATAAATGCAGTTAAAAATCTGGCATAAAATGATTATAGGAATCACTATACCCTCTCTGATCGCCCTTTTCGGCGGTTTACTGACTTACGGATATATAAATGATGTAAAAAACAGGCATGGTTTTGTTGAGACTGCAGATGATTTAAAAGAACACGTGCTTGAAATCAGACGAAACGAAAAAAATTTTCTTCATTATAAAAACGATAAACAGCTAAAGAATCTCAATGTTGCAATCTCGGTCCTCACTGATTCAATTAAGGGTATCTCTCCGAAAACCATTGAAGAAATAGGTAAAGAGGACTTTTCCCTGCTCCGCAAATACATTCAAACATACTTAAATCTAATAGACGCCTTATATAAAAGTTATCAGCACGAAATCAAGGTTGTTGAGGAAGTAAGGGCTGAAGGCAGGAAATTAGAGACTTTTGTAGCAACAGGGAAACGTGCAAAAGACCTTACAACAAGCTTCATCCTCCATCTAAGGCTTTTAGAAAAAAACTACATGCTTTTTCGTGACAGGAAATCTTTTCTCAAATTAGACAGCACACTCTCGCAATTAGAAAATATAACCCCTTTTTGTTATAAGTGTAACCTGTATATCGAAGCCCTTCGCAGTCTCTTCAGAATCTATGAAAAAAGCGATTCAATAGTAAATGATTTACAGATTGCCGGAGACAAACTTGAAGAAGTCACATGGAAAATAGCCGCCCGTGAAAGACAAAAGATTAGCTCTTTTCTTACCTTTACAAAGCGCCTTTTACTCGTAGCCCTTGCCTTGCTCTGCACTTTAGGACCGCTGTTTGTATATAAAACTGCCACTTATATAGCTACACCAATTAAAAGGCTTGCTGAAATTGCAAAGAAAATTTCACAAGGAGATATAACAGTGAGAGCTCCTCTTAAAGAACATGATGAGACCTATTCCCTTGCCCTTTCCTTTAACACCATGCTTGACCACTTATATCTAACTCACCAATCGCTGGAAAAAAGCCTTGAACTTCTCCGCGAAAAACAAAAGGAGATAGAGAAACGTGCATCGCTTGGCTTTCTTATTTCGGGGGTTACCCATGAATTGAACAATCCTTTGAATAACATTTCACTGACAGCCGAAACAATGAAAGAGGATTTGGAAGAACTTACCCATGAAGAGCTCCATGAATATCTGCAGGATATACTTACCCAGAGCGAGCGAGCAAAGTATATTATAGAAGATCTGCTCGATTTTGCCGGTGCACGAAAATCTACCAATATGGAGAAGCTGGATATTGTCAATGCTGTAGAAAAATCGATAAATCTTGTTGCAAACGAGCTGAGAGTCAACAATATCAAATTAGAAATATCTATACCTAAGAAGGTTTTTTTCATCAAAGGCACCCGTACTAAATTAGAAGAAGTTTTTGTTAATATAATGGTGAATGCAATACACGCCATAAAGGACAAGGGCACGTTGACACTCAGTGTACATCCCGATGGGGAAGAAAAGAATATATATATAAAAATCAGCGATACCGGTCATGGGATACCCGAAGAGCATCTGAAGAATATCTTCGAGCCTTTCTTCACAACCAAAGACGTGGGAGAGGGCACGGGGCTTGGACTGTCCGTCAGTCAGGGAATAATAAACGATCACAATGGGGAGATCGATGTTGAAAGTGAAGTAGGCGCCGGCACTACTTTTACTATAAAATTACCGCTTTATGAGGAAGCCACACCCACAGAGTCACCCCTTAAACACGGGGGAAATTAAAAGGATAAGAATGAACACCAGGCTTCGCATCATGATCGTGGACGACGAGCCGATTGTAGGTAAGAGGCTGAAACGGCTGCTTGAGAAAGAGGGTTATGATGTCGAGGTTTTTACAAGGGGCTCGATAGCTGTCGAGGAACTTGTGAAAAAAACCTTTGACATTATTATCACTGACCTCAAGATGGGCAGGGTAGACGGCATCAGGATAATGGAGGCCGCAAGAGAAAGAAATCCTGACACAAAGGTGATTATTATTACGGGACTGAGCAAGGTTGAAATAGCAAACGAAGCTCTCAACAAGGGGGCATTTGATTTTATCATGAAGCCATTCAGGATTGAGGATGTCAGGCGGATTGTCAGAAGGGCTGAAATGGAATTAAGGAAGAATTATAGCGGATAAGATTTCATCGGCGACTTTGTAACCATTCTCTATACAATCATTCATGCTGATACCTCTGTATGCGTTACCGGCAAGATATAATCCAGGATGGGATTTGAGTAACTCACCAATGCTTTTCAACTTTTCGCCGTGACCGAGCAGATACTGGGGAATCGCTCTCTC
>VAPC010095763.1_pt1 | contig 20005 bp, 27 predicted proteins | sample 3395121 | NCBI WGS metagenome assembly VAPC01 (sample SAMN08290434, study PRJNA428436) | hydrothermal vent metagenome | isolation source: Deep-sea hydrothermal vent chimney | place: Indian Ocean: Southwest Indian Ridge | depth 1711 m m
CCTGTGCCGGGTGTACCGCCTGATCCAAACGATCTGTCTACGTATGGCGTGCCGTCCTGCAGGACACCGGAGGACAGGGATGAGTGTGTGGCATCCGGACCATGGTCCAGACAAAGATGGACTGCCAATAACGTCGCAAGTACTTGTGATTATGAGTTCTCATTAACTCCTGCTGTTCCTGTTACACTTAACCCGGGTACTTACTGGGTTGAAATATATAGTCACGCTATTGGCAGAACATGGATTTGGAGGTGGGCTCATCCGGATCCGGTTACAGGAATTGAAGGCGCGGCCTGGATGTATGATCCTCCCACAGTGCCGCCACACCCTTGCTCAACAAACTGGTGTTATGATACTTATGGAAGTCTGGCTACGGAAATCGTTGTGCAGGACCTTGATGACCCTTATGACGTAGATCCTGACGGAGACAAGATCGGTGATGCATGTGACAATTGTCCATTCGATGAAAACCGTGACCAGGCGGATAGTGACGTTGATGATGTTGGAGATGTATGTGATAATTGTCCTGTTTTTAATCCCGGTCAGGATAATAATGATAATGACAGCCTTGGCGATGCCTGTGATAATTGCGCGTTTGCTGCTAATGAAGGACAGGAAGACGGTGACGGCGATGGTACCGGAGATGTTTGTGACAACTGCATATCTGCTTATAATGAGGGACAGGAAGATAGTGACCGTGACGGCGTAGGCGATGTATGTGATAACTGCGTTACTGCTTATAATCCGTTCCAGGAAGACACTGATCTCAACGGGGTGGGAGATGCCTGTGGTCCGGAATGGAATATAAACGGAGTCATTCAACAGCACGCGGACGGTGACAGATGTTTTATAGCAACAGCAGCATACGGCAGTTACATGGCTGATGATGTAGTGGTATTAAGGGAATTCAGGGATAAATACCTGCTTACAAATACCGCGGGAAGAAAGTTTGTTGAACTTTATTACAAATATTCACCGCCGATCGCTGATTATATATCCAAACATGAAACATTAAGGACCGCTGCAAGAACTGCAATATCACCGATTGTCTTTAGTGTCAAGCATCCCGCAGCAGTATTTATGATGCATTTAATGATGATCAGCGTGCTTGTGGCTGTATATGTTCGAAGGAAGCGGGATATGTAAGCGGTGTATAACATTTTTTATAAGGAGGGCGTGTTAGCCCTCCTTTTTTTTATGTCAATGGAGGTATATTCAGCCGCTATATTGTTAAGATTGTGTGATATGCGGCTGTCAGCGGGAGTTTGACTGCAGTTTGCGCATGGTTTAAAATGAGACGACAATATCGACATGTGTGCCTTAAAGGAGTGGAATGAAAAGTAATAAACTCTTTGTCGGGAATCTGAATAAATCCATCACCTGTGAAAAACTGAGAGAGATATTCTCCGATTATGGTGAAGTCAGAAAGGCTGATATTATTGATGATAGAGGTTTCGGATTTGTCGAGATGTCTGACCCGGCTGATGCTGAAAGAGCAATGGAGAGGTTGAACGGCTGTGAACTTGAAGACAGTATTATAAAGGTTGAGGAGGCCAGGCCTCCCAGATATGAGGTTGACGCAGAGAGTATTTCGGGTGTTGAATTATTGGAAGAAGAGCCGAATGATTGATGGTATTCATCTATTGACAACCCCCTAAAAGTGTGATAACTATAAATTGGGCAAATATCATTCTAAGGCAATATCGTAATAATCATTAACCTGGGGGTGTTGTTATGGTCAAGACAAATTGCTGGGAAATGAAGGAGTGCGGCCGTAATCCGGGAGGCGCAAAGGTAGCCGAATTTGGATTGTGTCCTGCTGCCACAGATACATCGTGTAACGGCCTGAATGATGGAAAGAACGCCGGACGCATTTGTTGGGCAGTGGCTGGAACATTCTGCGGCGGCGAAAAGCAGGGAACATTTGCGCAAAAAAGGCTTAACTGCATGACCTGTGACTTCTTTCTGCAGGTTAAAGATGAAGAAGGGGGCCAGAGGTTCAGGCTTATGAAACCCGGGCAGGTTTACACACCGGCGGAATAATCCAGTAAAGATCATTCACAGTCTGCAAAGTAACTGTGCTGGGCAGATCAGGTGCCGGGCTCATTGTGATGCTGCCATGTACTGCGTCGGTTATCTGTTGATAATCCCGGAACTCTTATTCAATCCAACCCGCTGATAAATAACGAAAAAACCTTCCGGCATGGCAATGCTGGCGGTACATGCCGGCAATCAGAAAGTTTTATGTATTTATTAATTTATTAAAATGGACACCCAGGGAATTACGTGATATAAATATAACAGGATTAGTAAACTGAACAGGAAACAAGATGGAAAAGAGGGTTTCCAAAAGAATTCCGGCGAATGCAGTGCTGAGTTTTCCATGCTGCCAGTCGTTTCGTTATGGCACTGCAACCAATATTTCCGAAAAAGGTATTATGATACAGACAGAACCGTGCTTTCCCATGTCATCAAGACTGAACGTGTTTATTTCATCAGGTAAAGAGATATTAAAGGTCCCGGTCAGAATTGCAAGGATTGTTAAGAAAGGCAATCATTACAAAGGGATTGCGGTCGAGGTTGTGGGTTTACCAAAAAAATATCAGGAATTTCTTTTCAGGCTCGGCAGTGGCTGTAAATCATAAGTATATCATATAGAAATGCTTTTTCTGTCCCGCGATTAATTATTTCAGATTATGTTTAAATCCCGTGTTGAAATCTGTGTCAATTCACAGCGGAATATATTACCGTCCAGTTCCGGCTGTACAAAAAGAAATAATATTGGCTATACTAAAAAATAATGTTTGAAACAGGAAAAAAGAACTGCTGGGAAGTCAAACAGTGTGGAAGAGAGTACGGTGGACGAAATACGCATGACTGCGGCGTATGCCCTGCTTGTTCGTATGAAAAACTTGACGGAGTGCATGGAGGGAAAAACGCAGGAAGGTCATGCTGGGTTGTAGCCGGCAGTATGTGCGGCGGAGAAATACAGGGAACGTATGCGCAGAAACACAGAAATTGCCATACGTGTGATTTTTATATGAAGGTGAAATCAGAGGAGCACGCAGATTTTCAGTTTTCGGTAGTTCTGCTGGCACGAGTACAGGCGGACTGATCCGCCCTTTTTTCTATCTATCCACAGCTCCCCTTATCGGCACTGCATGTAGGTTGCTGGCCCCCGGTGACAACAAATCCCTGTCTTGAGCCGTCGTCCGTGAAATCAAGCTTCATTCCTTTTAGTTTATCCGTGGCATCTTTATCAATGAAGACCTTAAGTCCGTTATTTTCAATGACCTTGTCACCTTCAGCAGGTTTCTCGCTCAGGTCCATTCCAAACGACGGGCCGCAGCAGCTGCTGCCTGCAATATAGATCCTTAGCCCCCATTCAGACTTTCCTTCCTGAGATAGTATCTGTTTGGCCTTTTCAACGGCCACAGCCGTAATAGCAATCATTATGAGTCCCCCTTAATTAATTTACTGAACATGAAGATTACATGCGTATATTTTTAGACTAAAGCAAATTATGAGAAAAAAGCAAACATACGGCGAAACAGGACTAAGCAGTTCATGAAAAAAAAGTGGCAGATTGATTATAATTCGGTATTCCCGGAGCATAAAAAAATGAACGATGAAGAACTGATAATATCGGAAAAAGTGCATGAGATTTTCAAAGAACGGCATTTGACTCTTTCAGTTGCTGAATCATGCACGGGCGGATTAATAAGCCATTACATTACTGCCGTAGCCGGAGCGAGTATTTTTTTTAAGGCCGGCATTATTGCATATTCGGGTCAGACCAAAAAAGATATCCTGAAAATTTCTGCTGATACATTAGCGCTCTGTGGAATGGTGAGCAGGCAGACCGCCCTGGAGATGGCTGATAATGCCCGTACTCTTGCTAAAACAGATTACTCTCTGGCAACAACCGGCAATCTGGGTCCTGAAGTTATAGAAGATAAGGAACAGGGGAGGGTCTTTATTGCAGTAAGCGGGAAGGGGAAGAACACTGTCAGGGAGCTGAAACTCGCTGGAGACAGAATGGCAAACAAGGAACAGGCATCACTGGCGGCACTCAGGCTTCTGGTTGAATTTGTGGAGGAAAATGAAAAAGATTCCTGAACCGGTAAAGAATGAGATCGAGACACTTGTTAAGGACCTGAACTATCATTGCTATCAATACCATGTTCTGGATTCACCTGTTATTTCAGATGCAGAGTATGACCGGCTCTTCAGGCGGCTGAAGGACCTTGAAGCGCAGCACGATTTTATTTTGCCTGATTCGCCTACGCGGAGGGTCGGCGCCCCGCCTCTGGATAAGTTTGTCAAAATAAGACACAGGGAAACCATGCTTTCGCTTGATAATGCTTTTTCCAGAGACGAAGTCAGAGAGTTTGACGGGAGAGTGAAGAGGTTCCTCGGATCAGAAGTGGATGTGGAATACACGGTTGAGCCGAAATATGACGGCCTTGCCATTGAGCTTTCTTACAGTAAGGGGCTTTTATACAGGGCATCAACAAGAGGCGACGGCCATGAGGGTGAAGATGTTACCTCCAATGTCAGGACAATTAACGCCGTGCCTTTAAGGATAGAGGGTGTGGACGTGCCGGGGGAGATAGATATCCGCGGAGAGGTCTATATAAACAAGGATGAATTTGAAAAACTCAATAAAGAGAGGCTGAAGGAGGATGAGCCTGCATTTGCCAATCCGAGAAACGCCGCTGCCGGGTCAATAAGGCAGCTCGATCCGTCTGTAACGGCATCGAGAAAGCTTCATCTTTCATGCTACGGTCTTGGATTTCTAAAGGGAGCCGCTTTTGAAACGCAGATCGAGTTTATTGAATGGCTGGAAAAAGCAAGATTCCCGGTGCCGTCTATCTTAAGGCCTGTCATAGGAATTGAAGAGGCAATCAGGGTTATTGACGAGATCGAAAATAAAAGAGAGGGCTTTGCGTTTGAGACGGACGGCGCTGTCATTAAGGTGAATGAGTTCAGACTCCAGGACAGACTTGGAGTTAAAACAAGGGAACCGCGCTGGGCAACGGCATATAAGTTTGCTGCGCAACAGGGGGTAACAAAAATACTGGACATTCAGCTTAGTGTCGGGAGACTGGGCACGATAACACCCCTTGCCCTTCTGGAACCGGTAAAGATCGGCGGTGTGACCGTATCGCGGTCAACGCTTCACAACTGGGACGAAATTGAAAGGAAGGACATCCGTATCGGAGATACGGTCATAGTTGAAAGAGCGGGCGATGTAATACCGCATGTTGTCGCTGTTAAGAAAAAGGGCGGTTCAGGTAAATTCCCCCTGCCTGAGAAATGTCCTGTCTGCGGTTCTTCCGTGGAACTGGATGAGGGCGGAATCACTTATCGGTGCGTCGGGTTGAACTGTCCTGCGCAGGTACAGGAGAGAATAAAGCATTTTGCTTCAAGGGCTGCCATGGACATTGAAGGCCTTGGAGAGAAGAACGCTGAACTTCTTTATTCAAAGGGCCTTGTAAGCCACTTTACCGATATTTATAAATTGACAGAGGAAGACCTGCTCGGACTGCCGAGGTTCGCTGAAAAATCAGCCCGGAACCTGATAGATGCCATTGAGAAAAGTAAAGAAACAACTCTTGCAAGGTTCCTGTATTCACTTGGAATAGTGCATGTCGGTGAATATGCCTCAAAACTCCTTGCCCGCAACTTTGAGAAGCTGGAGGATCTTTATGAAGTCGGGACTGAAAGGATCGAGGGGATAAAGCAGTTGGGGAAAAAGACAGCAGTTTCAATATCAAGGTTTTTCAGTGACGCCCGCAATATCGAAACCCTGCAGTTACTTGGCCTGCAAATATCCAACCCTGATTATGAAGGGAAAAACAGGGGAGAACTGCGTTTTGACGGCATGACCTTTGTGATAACAGGCACTCTTTCCAAACCAAGAGGCGAAGTACGGGAACTTATTGAAAAGAACGGGGGACGCGTGTCGGGTTCCGTAACCAAAAAAACTCGTTATCTTGTTGCAGGCAGTGATGCCGGTTCAAAACTGCAAAAAGCAAAAGACCTTGGAGTCAAGACGATCTCATACGATCAACTAATGGAGATGCTGCAATCTTAAACTATACCTGTTCAGCCCCCGGCCATAAAGAATTATGAAAGATATCCAGATGCTGATACTAATGTTCTCTTTTGCCGCGTATATTTTCGCGCTGGCAAAAAGACCGCTTGTCTACGCCGGGCTCGCTCTTCAGGTCATATATATTATTTCAAGGGGATTTGAACTTGGAAGGATTCCTCTTGTAGGGCCGCATGACACTCTGGTATTTCTCTCCGCATCTATCGTTGCTTTTTTTGTTGTGTTCAGGCTCGTTCTGAAAGAACACCTTCCGTTCCATAACGCGACGGCAATAACAGCCGCTGTGTTTACCGCGGGCGCACTGAGTGCAAAGGCGTATAATATGCCGCTGCCCCCGGTATTAAAGACTTTCTGGTTTGAAGTTCATGTCGTTTTGGCGTTCCTTTCATACGCGCTTTTCGGTATAGCGGCAATACTCGGTTATCTGTACATCAGGAAGAAGGACAGCAGGCTTGAGGGACTGCAGTACCGGGCGGTGCTTATGGGCTACTGCCTGTTCTCAATGTCCATGATCTTCGGAGGTATCTGGGCATATCTTGCGTGGGGCACTTATTGGCTATGGACTCCCAAGGAACTATGGACAAGCATTCTCTGGTCCTTTTACGGCCTCTATCTGCACGCGCGATTAAGACAGTGGTGGACGGGTAAGCCTCTTGCTTATTTAAGCATTGCCGGTTTTGCTGTGGTTATGTTTACCTATCTGGGAGTAAGCCTCTTAATGAAAAGTTCTCATAGTTTTTGATTATGATCTGGTTAAAGCGATTAACAGGTTTTTTTCTGTCTCTCAGGACAGCTATATGGCTGATCTGCCTGCTTATTATTTTTATGTTTGTTGGAGCGCTGATCATGCCTGCCAGTCCTGAGTTTCAGCAGATACATTCTGTGCCGATGTTTGACTGGCTGCAGAAACAGGACCTGAGCGTGACATGGTGGCTATGGGGCGTACTCGTTCTTCTCGCTGTGCTTACAGTTAACACCCTGTTTTGCAGTGTAGAGTCAATAATAAAAAAGAGGAAAGTGACGCAGTGGCTTTTGCTGATCTCTCCGCAGATAATTCATATTGGATTTCTTCTGATCCTTCTTGCACACCTGTTAAGTGCAGCCGGAGCTTCCATGGGCACGAGAGGCGTAAGGGAAGGGTCTGAACTGGAGATAGTGGGCGGTATTTCCCTGCATATCGGCAAAATACTTATTCATGTTGATTCCAAAGGATATGTCTCCGACTGGTCAGTGGATATAGAGTATTTTTCGGGCGGCGAAGTGATACAAAAGGATGTAATAAGGCCTAACAGCCCTTCTCTGATGTCAGGACTGAATGTAAATGTTAAAGACCTCAGGACATCTCCTTATAACTCGGTGCTTCTTCAGGTCAGCAGGGAGCCCGGAGCCGCATGGGCGCTGGCTGGAGGGATACTGTTTATCGCTGGTATCGTAATACTGGTTGTTCTCAGGATCAGGATGGAAGACAGATATGGGAAGGTGAATTAATGCCCACGGTTGTCCTGAAAAGGTCGGCTTATGATTATGAAAAACTGAAACCGGCTTTCTTTGAGATAATGGACGCAATAGGCGGTTCTGTAATCGCAAAAAACAGCCGTGTGGTTATTAAACCGAACCTGCTGGGTTCTGCTTCGCCTGACAGAGCCATGATCACCCATCCTCTGGTAGTCAGGGCCGCGGTAGAGTATGTTCTTCAAAAAGGAGGTTTGCCCCAGGTCTCTGACAGCCCTGCCACCGGGCAATTTGAAAAGATACTTGAGGACGGCGGTTTCACCGGCGCACTGGAGGGACTGGATGCTGAAATGAAGGAGTTCAGCGCTTCGGTGCCCGTAGATATTGGGGAACCGTTTAAGAAAATTGAGATCGCAAGAGATGCTGTCGAAGCTGACGTTATCATTAATCTGCCTAAACTAAAGACCCATTCCCAGATGCTTCTTACTCTTGGCGTTAAAAATCTGTTCGGGTGCGTAGTGGGCCTGAGAAAGCCTGAATGGCATTTCAGGGCGGGTGTAGACAGGGATCTGTTTGCGAGACTGCTCGTGCAGATAAGCAGTGTTTTGAAACCATGTCTTACTGTGATTGACGGGATTCTGGCAATGGAGGGCCAGGGGCCCGGTAAAAGCGGAACACCGAAAGAGCTCGGGATCCTGATTGGCAGCAGCGATCCTGTATCTTTGGACATTGCGGTCTGCCGGATACTGGGGATATTGCCGCAAAGGGTCTTTACCAACAGAATAGCTGTGGAGATGGGGCTGGATAAGGGGCCTCCCGAGATTAAGGGTGATGATATCCCGTCAATTGATGTTAAACTCCCGGAGATCACTCCCCTGGTTTTCGGGCCTGAACCTTTGCACGGGTTTATGCGCAGGCATCTTGTGCAGAGGCCTGAAACTGATAATAACTCCTGCAAACTGTGCGGGGAGTGCTGGGAATACTGCCCGGCGTCTGCGATCTCTCATAATAAAAAGAAAAAGCGAATCCTGTTTGACTATGATAAATGCATCAGATGTTACTGCTGTATAGAAGTATGTCCCTACGGAGCGCTGAGCACACGCGAGACCCTGCCCGGAAAAATAATGAGATGGATTTTAACGAAAAAACATTTCCGTCATCAATCAGGCAGTTTGTAATCAGCGCCCGCGAACTGAATATTTGCAGGGTCGTCGCACCGCGGCGGTGATACGGCATGCACACCTCCGCATTTGGGGCATTGACCCACAAATGTTTTTAAAGTAAACGGTTCTCCACATCCCTGACATTTTGTTTCAAGGCCGCCGTTTGGAAGCGGCTGGTTTCTTACGGAACCGTCGTGGGCATTGTATACGAACTCGACCAGTTCCCTGCCTTCCGCAAAAGGCCCTGCACCGCTTCCACAGCTATCGCATGATCCCATAGAAAATTACCTCCGGTGATTTGAGTTGCTTTATTAATATAACTGATTATGGACGGCACTTCAACCTCTGTCAGAGTATTAAGCAGTATCCGTTTTCATCCAGCCATTGCCTGTGGTCCTGATAACGCGGCATTACAGACTCAAAGAAGCTCCAGAAATTTCCGGAATGGTTTTTAATCCTGATGTGCAGAAGTTCGTGAACAACAATATAATCTATGACATTAAGAGGCGCCATGACAAGCCTCCATGTAAATGACAACCTGTTGTTATGTGAGCAGGAACCCCAGCGGTACTCAGCGTTAGTGATTCTTACAGCTTTGGGGAAAAGATCGAGCCGCCGGCTGTGGAATTCAACGCGGTCAGATATCACCTTATGGGATTTTTTCCTGTACCAGCCGATAAAGAGTTTTTTAGCGCTGTCTTTATGGTTTTCATTAAGCATAAACCCGTTATTGGTAAGCTCCAGCAGATGTTTACCCTTTTTCGGTTTCGGCATGTTCAGCCGGTAGCGCTTACCCAGATACAGGAACTCTTCTCCTTGTATAAACTGTTTGGGCCTGTAGAGTTTAAATTTATTTTCAGACAGTTTCCTTTTTATCCAGTATTTTTTTCCGGCAAAGTACTCATCGATTTTTTTTTCGGGCATAGTAAGCGGGACATGGATAGTTATTGTACCGTCCCTTTGAATACAGAGAGATACGGTCTTTTTTCTTCTCCTGCTCCTGATCAGCTTATAATTGAGTTTTCTGCTCATGATGCGCCTTTATTCAGTATTTCCAGGTCCAGCGGGATCTTTTTTTTGACCTGATAACCCTTTTCCTTTATCTCTTTTTTCAGGGCATTGATGCGGTCTTCGGGATAAGGATGGGTGGCGAAATAATATAAGATACGGCCTTTTTTGTCTTTTTTTGACATCTTCTCAAAAAAGTCGGTTGCTCCGGCAACATGACCGTATTTTCTGTTCAATAGCTCAAGCGCTGATATGTCAGCAGCCTTTTCCTGGCGCTGAGAGAATTTCATCTCGATATTTGTCATTGAATTCATAATGAAGTTGGTAGCTGTGCTGTCTGCCCCAAGCAGCGTCGCGGATATCGTGAATAAAACCAGCCCCCTTCCCAGTCCGCGCAGATGGTCTCTGTTATCAAAATGGCCTAACTCATGAGCAAGCACAAATGCAAGTTCATTTTCCGACTCAAATTCCTTAATAATGCCGGAGTACATTACGATGTTGCCGCCAGGCAGTGCCATGGCATTGATCTCGGGACTCAGTACCAGATGGACTTTATAGTACGGACCGCCGTCAATGTCTTTATCTGATAGCTTATCGAGTATCATCTGAAGCCGCTCGCCTGCGGGAGTCTGTTCAGTATTTTCATATATCCCGGAGAAGAGCTTTCCCAGACTCTCTTCTATCGAAGGCGGCAGTTTAGGGACGATGAGATCAACGGCAAAACCGAGTGCTATATAGACAGCTATAATTATTCCGAAAACTCCGCCCAGGAGAATAAATAGCTCTTTGAGAGGCGATGTGCGGGAGACATTAACGTTGTTTTTTAATTCCTTGGCCCTGTATCTCACTCTACTTTCTTGAATGTTACGGCGGTCCCATAAGCAATTGCCTCGATGCTTCCAATTGACCGGCGGCTATTAGCGCTCTGGCCTATCGCGGAGGTCTCGATGCGCAGATTAAGAATAATGTTTGATCCCTTTGCCTGTTCCTTCATCCGCAGAACAGCCTCACGCCTTGCCCTGTCTATAAGTGTTTCGTAAGATACTACTTCACCGCCGAAAAGATTTCTCAGTCCGGCCAGAAATCTCTTGAAGTAGTCAATCGATATAACTACATTGCCTGATACAAGACGGGCCTTTTCGATCTTTGCGTCTGCCGGAATGGCATTCCTGATGGTCACGGCAGGGAGTCTGAGATACTCACGTTCTCTTATCCTGATGGATTTATAATGATTTCGCTCCGCTATTGTTCCTGCAGTATAGCCCAGGACAATAAGGGCAAGAAACATGATCAGTTCTTCCATTATATTCTCCCCGGGCTCTATTCAACCCTGATGGCTGTGCCGTACACATACAGTTCAGATGCGCCCTGCGCAACTGCCGATGTTGCGAACCTGATGTTTACAATGGCGTTTGCGCCTAATTCACGGGCCTGCGCAACCATGCGTTCAGTTGACTGACTGCGTGATTCATGCAGAAGCTCGGTATAGCCCTTTAGCTCGCCGCCGACAATATTCTTGAACCCCGCCATAATATCTTTGCCTACATGCTTAGCGCGGACAGTACTTCCGGAGACCAGACCGAAATGTTCAACAATGGTCTTGCCCGGAATGTTTTCGATGTTCGAGAGCAACATAAAGACCTCCTTTAAAAGTGGGCTGAAATAATTCGCATGCTTAATTGACTACAGTATAAATGCAGGGCTTTCGTATAGTAAAGGGGAAAATCACGGAAAGGACTTCATTTACAATAGGATGGGCGAAATAAAAGCCGGATCCTGTTTTTATGATAATGCATAAAATACAAAACCCGGCTTTTTTATATATTGTTTATATTAGTTAAAGCTTGACAACATTTACTGCCTTGGGGCCCTTGTCGCCCTTCTCAACCTCAAAGCTGACTTTGTCGCCCTCGGCAAGCGTTTTGAATCCAGCCCCCTCAATAGCGGAATGGTGGACAAAAACATCACTGCTGCCGTCATCGTTTGTTATGAAACCATACCCCTTTGATTCATTAAACCACTTTACTGTTCCTTCAGCCATCTTCTACCTCCCATGTTAACTTTGAGTCTCAGGCTTGGAATGTTTAAAAAAAGCCGCAAAGCTTAAAGTCTTTGCGGCCTGCAGTTACAAAAACTCCCGAAACTATGATGAAAATTACCATGTTTACGAACAATTGTCAATAAAAAATAATTCTTCGGTTTCAGACAACCCCCTTTTGCCTTTTAACATGTAAGATGAAGTGCGGCAACAGCGGCTCTTTCAGAGAAGAGACTGTTGAACAGTTCAACGGCTTTTATTGTATCGAGACAATGAACTTCAATCTCTTCAGACTTCACGTATTTCAGTGTCTTTTCCGGGACTTTCATTGCGCCGTATGCGCCTGTACCGACTATTAATACAGAGGGTTTTTCAGCAATTATGTCATCAAGGTCGGATGTCTGAAGGAGATGCCCTTCTTTTCTCCACCATGAGGGATCCACACGGCCTGGATATATGATCACATCAGAGGTATAGGTCTTTCCGCTGACCGTTATCCTGCCGAATGAATAATGCTCAATTTTCACAATCTTACATTAATTTAAACCGCCGATATGAGTCAATATTTATAAAAGAAAACGGGAACAATCCGTGCATTGTTCCCGAATGTAAGCCAGCGTTTCGGAGTAAGGGGTCAGACTTGAATATTGACATTTCAACTATACTGGCAAATTATTTTCTGGTTTATTGACTTGTAAACAGCCAAATGTCAATATTCAAGTCTGACCCCATCCCTGTTTGTTCTGCCGGCCAGCAATGTTTTTATTTGCCCTTAATTTATTGAATATTTATTCTTGACTTTGCACTTATTCTGATAGGATTCCTTTAGTGACCGAATTTTTCCTTACACTAAAATACAAATAAAAAATATAGATGTCTTTAACTTCACTAAAGGTCATTAATACTATAAAGAAACAGGAATTATTGTGCTATACAGAAGGTTGAATATCAAATAATATCTGTTGCTGTACAATATACTGTTGTGCACAATAAAATAGAATAAAATGAGCGCAAAAATTGAGCAGATAATCGAAGTCATCGAAGAAGTAAAAGATATCTTCCGGAATCGCAAGGGATACTCCTCAGTTCACAATATGAGAATTGCGGCGGGTCATTCGGTAGCTGCTCGACGTGATATCACTTATCAAGCAGTAATTGATAAATTTATCCGGCAGCTTAAACCTGATATTAAAAATGCTGCACACTTTGACACCTTATTAGAAAAATGGCTAGTTCATGATTCATCAGAACTTCAAGATATTATATGGAAGCACAAGCTCAGTAAGAAGGATGAGACAATAATTAATAATGCCTTACATAAAGCAACAGAGCAAGATATTTTATTGTCTGAAGAGTTTGGCATTGATCCAAATGATATAGAATTCATGGAGGGCAGAGAAAAATTAAGAATACATTTGATTAAAGAAAGAAATCGTAATCTTGTTCTATTGGCGAAAGAAAAGTGGGCACGCGAAAACTCTGGGGATATTCCTTGCACAATTTGCTCTTTTTCATTTTCAAAGAAATATGGCGAGGTTGGCAAAGGCTACATCGAGGCTCATCACCTTCTTCCATTAGCAAAACTCACCTCGGACGTCATTGCTAGAATAGAAGATCTTGCTCCTGTATGCTCCAATTGTCACAGCATTATTCACAGATATAGGCCTTGGCTAACAATAGATCAGCTTAAGGATAATCTTAATAAATGAAAGAAAATTGCACAACAAGTCATTGGATCGAATGCGAGACAGCGGGCCCCTTTTTCGGAGGGTCACAGATTAAGGAGTGCAAATTGGTTTATGGGCTAGAAAACACGCTTCATGTCTCCCATCGATCAATTCTGCGTTATGAATTAAAGGATGAAAGAGGATGAGTACCTCAGAAAAGGAAATATATCGATCAATGATGCTTGAAATAAAAATTAGATTTCAAGCAATAGACAACATAATTAATACTGATGGAAATACAACTTTACTCATGTCTTTAGATTCAGAGTTTGTTTTTCTTCAAATCAGGAAAATAGTCGAGCTTATTTCATTTTCCGCTGTGTTGTGTGACAAAAAGAGGTATGCAGAATTTAGGAAAGTTGAAGGCGAGGCCAATGAGAGAGATCACGGTAAGTATGAAAAGGACTGGAATGCTAGAGTTATACTTAAGAAACTTAAGAATATTAGCCCACATTTTATGCCTATTCCGATATCAACGCCCGATAAAGTAGATGAAAACTCATACCATTTTGATAGAGCCTCGGATGTTGCTGCCACACATTCAAAGCTTATTGAGATATATAAGATCTGTGGTGGGTTTATGCATGTACCTAATCCATTCGGAGAAGACTACTTGGAACATGTTGAAAAGCATAGAAATAAGTACAGTTCTTCTCTTATTGAAGCGAAGAGTTTCGTTAGTTACTTAAAGTCTCTTATTTGGCATCATGCGGCTATAGGTCTGGATTGGGATGAGGGGGAAAATCCAGCAGAAAATGCAAATCCAAAAACGGCTTGGATTGTTAATTTTGGTTCTAATGATGATCAAAACATCAATATTATTGAAGGTGTTGCGAAATAATTTCATAATATACTGTTATGTGAAAGAATAAATCAACACAGGAGGAATAAATGAAACCATTATTTACCATACATGAAGGGGAATATCTCGTTGGTTCATACATTGAATACAAATTTAAAAATACTCATGTTTGGATTCCTTCCAAAGATTCAGGAGTAGATTTACTGATCTCTGACTCATCCAATAAAAAATCTGTTTCTTTACAGGTAAAATTTTCTAAAGATTATTTGGAAACACATCCTCCCTATCGTTATGATATTTTTCAAAAAGGCTTATTATCATGTGGTTGGTTTAAATTGAGTCGAAATAATATTGAGAGTTCAAGAGCAGACTTTTGGGTATTTATTATATGTGGGGCTAATGAAAAAAATATGATGAATATGCAATATCTGATAATAGACCCAGTGACACTTATGAAAAAACTTATGAAAATATATGGGAACGTAAAAACTTATTGGATTTATTTCTGGGTTACAAAAAAAGGTAAATGTTGGGATACAAGAGGATTAAACAAGAGTGATCAAATTCTTGTAGCAAACAATACTTTTAAAAGCAAACAAAGAGATTTTACAAGTTTCTTAAATGATTGGAACAAGCTTGAAGAACTGAATAAAAAAAGATAAAACAGCACATAACCAGGCATTGCAGAGGGACAAGAACCAGCGGTCTTCTTTTCAGTTTGATTAGATTTTGTGTTTTTTTATTGTCTATATTCCTTGTTAATAGCTTCAAGGGTTCTTGCCCCTGAATTCATCGTTATCTCAAAGTAACTATCAAATTGACTTAATTCATGATGTGGGTTATTATAGCTATAAGAGTCCACATTGATTGGAGGTGACTATGAGAACTATTCAGATGACATTAGATGATGACCTGGTTGATGCTGTTGATAAGCTTGCTAAAAAATTAAAAACAACCCGTTCTGCATTTGCACGCAAAGCCTTGCGAGAAGCTATCAAACGGGTGAATATTAGATCGCTTGAGAATAAACATAAAAGAGGCTATGAGCGTTATCCCGCCGGCAAAGCAGAATTTAGCGTCTGGGAATCAGAACAGGAGTGGGGTGATTAATGAAAATGGGAGAAGTACGGTGGTATAAATTCAAGGGTCCTGACAAAAAACGGCCAATAGTAATACTGACACGAGACGCTATATTAGAATATTTAGGCGAGGTTACAGTAGCACCAATAACATCTACAATCAGAGACATCCCAAGCGAAGTATCGTTGTCCCGTGATGACGGCATGAAGAATGATTGTGTTATTAACTGCGATCACATTCAGACAGTTTCAAAATCAAAAATTGGTTCATTAATTACAACTCTATCAAACAATAAGCTTAAAGACCTTCGTAGTGCCATATGTTTTTCATTAAATCTTTGACTGAAAATAGATAACAACCCAATCCAGCCCACCTGCTTTCTTGCGAAAGCAAGAAGGGGGGCTGATTTTTACGTTAGGCAAACAAATATCATTTGATCTTGTTAATAGCGAAATATCATTAATAATATTCATTGTTGTTGTGAGTCTTTTTTTAGAAACGTCTCAATTTCGTGTTCGAAATTATCGCTTAGAATTCCCTTGCCGATATTATCCTTTATTTCCTGCATGCCCCACGCCCTGACTTCATCGATTTCGTCATCTTGGAAATTTATCTCTCCATCAAAATCGCAGGAATAAGTGTAAACAAGCTCTGTTTCATAAGAATTTGAATGAATATAGGAATACAGGAACTTCGGGGCGCAGGAAGATATACCGAGTTCCTCTTCAAGTTCCCGAAGCACTGCCAGTTCAAGGGATTCGCCGGCATTTACATGCCCGCCTACTGATGTATCCCATTTGCCCGGTGCTACGTCCTTGTCCATTGAGCGTTTCTGAAGGAACAGCTCACCCTTTCCGTTGAACACAAGCACATGCACGACCCTGTGAATTAATGAAGGGTTGCCGTGTATCTCAGTCCTTGGAAGAGTATTGATAACCTCTCCGGCAGATGTAACTATATCCAACAGCTCTTGTTCTTCGTTCATATTATTGGCAATATTATAAATTAGTTGATATAGTTTTTGTATGAAACATAATTTCGAAGTTGCACGACCGGGTAAAGGCATCGCCCTTACAATAGCCGGTGCTGACCCCACAGGCGGCGCTGGAATTCAGGCGGACCTGAAGACCTTCAGGTCAATGAATGTCTATGGACTTGCTGTGATAACGGCGCTGACCGCGCAGAACACAGAGGGGGTTGAAGGCATTCAGGAGATATCCTCTGATTTTGTCTCAAAACAGCTTGAAGTGCTTTTGAATGATGTAAGGCCCGGAGCATGTAAGACAGGCATGCTGTACAGCGCTGAAATAATACGTATAGTTGCTGATCAGGTCAAAAAACATTCTTTAAATAAATTTGTAGTAGACCCCGTTACATTATCATCAACAGGAGTCCCTCTTGCCGGGAATGAAATGCTTTCGGCAATGAAGGACCTTTTATTGCCGCTGTCGACTGTAATAACACCTAACATATACGAAGCGGCTCTGCTGACAGGGATAGATATAAAGGATGAGGAAGATATAAAAAAGGCCGCTGCCGGATTAAAAAAACTCGGCCCGGAGTTTGTGATAATTACGGACGGACACCTTAAGGCAAAGGCGATAGACCTGCTTTTTGACGGCAAAGAATTTCTGACTCTGGAGAATGAGATGCTCGAAGGCGAATACCACGGCACAGGATGTGTTTTCTCCTCGGTCATAACGGCCGGCCTTGCTTCAGGCTATGACATAAGGGAATCTTTTGTGAAAGCAAAGGAATTTGTATGGAAGGCCATGAAGTCAGCTGTTTCTATAGGAAAAGGTTTGAAGATACTAGATATTTAATTTCAAATTGCAAAATTAACAATTAGCATTTAAAAGTTGTTTAATTATTGTCAAATGCTGACTTTGCATTAATAATTTTAAAATGAATCAGGTTGTAACTCGTATCGCACCTGCCTCTACCTACGGCAGACAAGTACCGGCTGGCAGGACTGGTAATATTGATACTGTCTTTCGCATCAGGCCAACCCGCTTCCTGGTTTGTCTATAAGGTTTACGAACAGGGAAACTGCTTCTTAAAATGTCTATGGTGAATAATCAGGGCAACTGCCTCCTGATTCCCATAATCGACCATATCACTTATTAAGAATGGTTAAACAGGAAGTCTGACTCTTCATTTCCGCAATCGACAATTGATTAGATTCTGTTTGAGCAATTAGGTTGTGAGGCATTCCGGTGAATTCCCCGGCGTTTTCTTTTAAAGGAGTCGCACGGCAATTCATCATCAAACTTCCGGTTTCTGTAATGAAATGAGTCGTACCTGCCAGTATGCAGGTTGGTTTAGTCGCCAGTTTATCCGCCTGGTAGTGTGGCGGACATTCATCATCAGTCTCCCTGCTCTGGGTAGAGGAAGGTTGCATTATAAGTTTGTGATGCTGTCTTGTGCATCAGGAAGGACAAGTGACCCGTGAGGGCTAAGGGGGTTATATAGACAGAAAAGGCTGTCTCAGTTCAAGAAGTTCGATTTTCATTGATCATTGCTAATTTTACCCGTCTCGCCGAGGTCTGTAAAGGCGGACATTTTGCATTTATTAACTTTTAACCCGTATCACGGTTTTCACATTCCCTCTTGGATTGAAATCTCCGATTACTTCAAGATATCTCGGTTTTAGGAGTTTCTTCAGGTCATCAAATATCCTGTTTGCCGCGGCTTCGTGGGACAAAGAGCGGTCCCTGAATTTATTCAGATAAAGTTTGACTGATTTTAATTCGACAATGTATTTATCAGGGACATAATTTATCCTGATGGCTGCAAAGTCCGGATAGCCGGACCGTGGGCACAGGCATGTGAACTCAGGGAAACTGATCTCGATGTTATAGTCCCTGTCAGGGCTTGGATTGGGCCATTTTTCAAGCCTTGCTTTTGATACCTCCGACTGTCCGTATTTCGTTTTCTTCATGGCTTAACTGTTTTCAGCGTTTTTCTCCAGGAAAAGCGTCTGTGTCGGATAGGCGAATTCGATTCCGCGCTTTTCAAATTCTTCATTTATCGCAAAGTTGATCTCCTGCTGTATGTCCATATATTTGTTATAGTCACCGCTTGAAACGTAATAAACAACCTCAAAATTAAGGCTGAAGTCGCCGTATGAAGAAAAATGGGCCCGGTCAATAACCGCATTATCTATGTTTTTGATAATATCTGTGAGTATTCCGGGGATTTCCTTTAATTTCTGGTTGGGTGTCTGGTATGTTACTCCAAGCTTGAAAACTACGCGCCGTTTTTCCATCTTTTTATAATTACGCACTCTTGAATTTGTCAGGTCGGTATTGGAAAAAACAAGCTGTTCCCCTCCGAGACTTCGAACCCTCGTGGTCTTGATGCCTATGTGTTCAATAGATCCCATGTAATCCCCGATAATTATAAAATCTCCAATCTTAAAGGGACGGTCAAACAGTATGGAAAAGTAGCTGAACAGGTCGCCCAAAAGAGCCTGGGCGGCAAGGGCTACGGCTATACCGCCTATGCCGAGGCCGGCAATTACGGTATTTATCTCAAATCCCAGGTTGTCCAGAAGGAAGATTATTCCCACGATCCATATTATTACTTTAATAACCGGCATAAGCCCTTTGACGTCCCGCTTCGTTGCTTCATCTGTTTCTTTTTTCAGCCAGTGTGCTTCAAGCACATAGGAGAACAGCAGGATCAGGAACCGTATCCCGATAAACGTAATAAGGATCACACCAAGGACATCGATAATCCTGACTGTGGCCGGGCTAAGGTTCAGGCTTTTGGCGGCAAGGTAAATGACTGCGAAATAAAGAAGGGGGATTAATTTCTTGTCAATGCTCTGGATCAGAAAGTCATCTATTGTTGTAGCTGTTTTTTTTGCCCATTCCTTAAGCCGGTGTATTACTATGCTTTTGAGAATACGCACCGCGAGCATGCCGAGGACAAAGATTGCCGCAAACACCAGATAGCTCTGTACGGTGTTATTAAAAAATGACTGTTGAAGAAGTTCTTTCATAATGTCCCTCCGGAATTACTTTTAACTGTACCTTATCATCATACCTAGCAGAGTGTTCTTTTGCGAATTATACTATCAGAGCCTGTACTCACTGTCAATTGCCGAATATGCCTGTGATTCGGCTGAAATTCCGGGATGGAACGGCTTGTTATTTATGCCGAAAATCGTTTAAATTAAAAGATATGGCAAAATTTTGCCGCCGGCTTGAATTATGGCTCTTCTTGAAATAAAAAAATATCCGGAAAAGGTTTTGTCAGAGAAGGCAGAGCCTGTTGAAGTGTTCGACAGCGGGCTTCAACAACTTATCGACGACATGATCGAGACCATGTATGCCGCGCCCGGTATAGGGCTGGCGGCCAACCAGGTCGGTGTTTTAAAACAGGTAATGGTAATTGATATAAGCTCTACGGATGAGAAGACGCCTCTGATCGTGCTTGTGAATCCCGTGATAACATATTCTGAGGGTGAGATAGAGGCAGAGGAAGGATGCCTCAGTGTACCGGGCTATCTTACAGTTTTGAAGAGAGCTGAAAAAGTGAAAGTTAAGGGACTTGACCGGGAAGGGAAACTGGTTGAGGTCGAGAGTGAAGGCCTGTTGTCGAGAGCGCTTC
>VAPC010209328.1_pt1 | contig 19976 bp, 16 predicted proteins | sample 3395121 | NCBI WGS metagenome assembly VAPC01 (sample SAMN08290434, study PRJNA428436) | hydrothermal vent metagenome | isolation source: Deep-sea hydrothermal vent chimney | place: Indian Ocean: Southwest Indian Ridge | depth 1711 m m
GGCCCTGGCTCCTGCGAACAATTTAAGAGGTACTCTTGTTGTGGCACTGGTAATCCTGCTGCTGATTGCCGCAGCAATCGTGGTTCCACTTGCAGGCAGTTTCGTAAAACCCCTGAAAGATCTGGAAGAAGCCACCGAGAGGGTGGCAGACGGTGCATTGGATGTCCGTGTACCTGTCAGGACCAAAGATGAAATAGGCAGATTGAGCAATTCATTCAATAAGATGACATCGCAGCTCGGCAGAGCACGTGATGACCTCATGCGAAGCAATCAGGAACTCAGCTCATTTGCCTACGTTGTCTCCCACGACCTGAAGGCACCACTCAGGGGAATATCAAGTCTAACCACCTGGCTTTCCGAAGATCTTGCAGACCAGCTGGAGGGGGACCAGCTTATACAGATGGAATTGCTACGAAACCGTGTTGGGCGTATGAATGCTCTGATAGACGGGCTTCTGGAGTATTCCCGAATTGGCAGGGTTAAAGCTCCGGCAGTGATGACAAGAGTGGAGGACCTGGTCATACGGGTTATCGATCTCCTCGATCCACCGGATGATATTGAAATAACAGTTGAGGCTCCTCTGCCCGTCATAATGGTAGACGACCTGCGGTTGTCCCAGGTATTCCAGAACCTTATAGGGAATGCAATTTCCTATCATCCTGGTCCTGAGGGAGTAATACTTATTGGCTGCAGGGATGCGGGTGATTTCTGGGAGTTCTTCGTAAGCGATGACGGGGACGGAATAGAACCCCGATTCCACGATCGAATTTTCGCAATGTTCCAGTCACTGCAGCCGCAAGATGATGTTGACAGCACCGGTGTAGGACTTGCACTGGTGAAAAAAATAGTTGAGGATCGGAGCGGTGATATTTGGGTTGAATCTGAAGGAGTTAAAGGTAAAGGTGCCACCTTCAGGTTTACCTGGCTTAAAAACATGATTGAAGCCTGAAGGTATCAAAATGAAGAAAGATTGTGCTCTATTGCTCGTAGAAGATGATCCTGTCGATGTAATGGCGATAGAGCGTGCACTCAAACAGCATAAAGTAACGAATCCTCTATTCGTGGTTAATGACGGCACTACTGCTCTGGATTTTCTGCGGCACGAGGGGAATTTCTCAACTCCCGAATCATCTCCTCGACCCTGTATCATACTGATGGATCTGAAGATGCCCAGGATGGGTGGTCTGGAGTGCCTGCGTATTATTAAGAATGACCCGAATCTGCTGGAAATACCGGTAGTGATCTTCACCAGCTCCACAGACGAGATGGACGTTAGAGACAGCTATATTAATGGTGCGGCATCCTACATCGTCAAACCGGTCACCTTCGAGAAACTGATAGAAGCCATTTCGAAGTTTGAACTCTACTGGACAATGACGGAACTGCCCTGAAGCACAAGTTAGGGACAGGTGGACTTTCGATAGCTGAAGATATTACTATAACCAATCTGAGAAATAGTATCTGCCGGAAGTGATGCTCCACCCGCATGTTTAAAGTTAGGTCGAACTAAATGGATAATAATAAGAAAAATAGTCTCAGAACCGTTGTGACTGCTTTACTGTTCGTCTTGATGCTGCCCTGTATTGAAGTCTCTGCTGCAACACCTGGTTTGGAATTCGAGCCTTTACGGTCTATCGGTCAGGATCGTGTCCTTACTGGTGTTCTGGAGCTGGATAATAACAATGTGGACGCGGGTGAAGCCAGGGCGATCGCTGAGCGGCTTCGCCTTTATCTGTCCAGAGAAGAAATGTTCGATGTTCTTGAGCGCAGTCGCATGGAGTCGATCCTCAACGAACAGGGATTCCAGCTTTCAGGTGCCTGCGACACAGAGGAGTGCATAGTCCAGATCGGGACTATGCTGGGTGCACAAAAAATGGTAGCCGGTAGCGTTTCAAGGGTGGGGACCCTCTATACACTTCAGGTGAGGATCATCGATATAGGAACCGGACGTATAGAGGAAACAGCATTTTACGATGTTGATGGAATCGAGCAGGTTTTGCAGACCGCCACACAGAACTGTGCGAAAGATCTGGCACGTGGTGTACGTGAGCGGATGGGCATGAGAGTTGAGGAGGATCCGCAGGCTCAGGAAGATCCGCGGACAGGGGAGGAACGAACCCAGCCCCAGACACAGCAGACCATACCAGGCAGCATTTCTACAGACCGGAGCGGGTGGATTTTCAGGATCAACTCGGGTCCGGCATTAACATCTATAAGCACAGATGATAATGGCGGTTTGAAGATTTCCGGCGGAAGCGCAATAGCTGCCGGGCTTTCTATAGGTAAAACTGTCAGACAGAACCTGGTGTTATCGTTCGAGTACTGGAATTCAACCGTTACCGGACCCACTCTCAAGATGGGTACGCTGGAAGTAGATACAAAGGACAACGTTGTGGTTAAAGCAGGTGGAGTCGGTTTTGGATTAACAAAATACTTCATGCCCGGGAACTCATATATGGCTGCAGCATTTCTATTGCCCAAAATGAATATGGATGATGCCACCACGGGCACCAGTGCCGAGACGAAAACAGGGACGGCACTTCAATTAACTGCGGGCAAGGAGTGGTGGCTGCTGCGAGGTCTCAGCATAGGTGCTGCCGGTCAATTAGTATTCGGCTCGATGAAGGATGAAGGCACAAACCCTGCTAAATTCAGTTTGAGCACACTGGGTTTTCAGCTTTCGGTAACCTGGCAATTAAAACCGGCACCCTGAACAACAGGGGTATCATAAATGGATTTGAAAGAAAGGCTTGTACAGGCTGCCAACTGGAGAGAGTTCTTCGAGGATCTCCATAACCGGATTATCGATACTCTGGCCGATAAAATCGATTCTATAGACAGGAGCGTTGTTGAGAGCCTGCTTGAGTGGGAGGTCCAGCTTTCAGTTGAGCATATTCTGGAAGATGGGAAAACAATTTCGATATCCTAAAAAGTCCTTGTCATCCTCAACCCGGGACATATAAACTTCATATGTACTCTGGACATCAGGGTATTATATAGGACGGGCCGTGTGCTTGATGGGGAGCACACGGCCCGTTTCGGGAGGTACTATATTTTTCCTGAATCGCCGATTATCAGGCGATCCTTTCCAACGAATCTCATCGCTCAGTACCTGACCACTCGACCCGTTCCCGTCCTTTATGTCCAGTGCTCTTTTATTGAGTGCCGCAGTCGAGACACTTGACCGTAGAGGGTCGGTTCGGGCTCACCCGACCCTGCACTTCAGAGAACCTTGCAGCGAGACCGTTGGCTATATACTCCAACTCATCGTCTCACAATTACTAACGGATGAACTCTGGATTTGGTTGCCTTAAAAATCAATCCCCAGCAACATTTTTTAAGGCCTGGAGTGATTCCAAAAAGGCTTCCAGGATCGTTTCATCGGTCAGGAATGAAATGATATTCATTCGTAGAGCGATTCCGCCAGGGACCGGGGCGGATGATATCCAGAATCTGCCATCCTTCTGAACCGCAGCGGCGATTCTTTGTTGCAGAACGTCTCTTTTCCTCAGAGCACTCTCCGCTTCACTTCCTCCCCTGCATATTGCATCGGTGATCTGCCGCGGTTCGTAACGGAAGGTGACGATTGCCGTTGCCGGTTCCATTGCCAGTTGCCACTCCGGCATCTCCTTTATTCTCTCAGCGAAATCCCTGGCCAGCTGCAGCTGTTGGTTAACGGTCTCGCTGTACCAGTCCGCTCCCATCTGTTTTATAGCCATCCAGACCTTCAGAGCGCTGAATCGCCGGGTGCCGGCCAGGCCGCACTGGTAGTAATCGGTCGGAGACCTGCCCGAAGCAGTTTGAGAATCCGGTACGTATCCGGCCATCGCCTGAAAGGCGTCCAGACCACTCCGGGATTCTCTGTACAGGATTCCGCCCGCAACGAATGGCACAAAGAACCACTTGTGAGCATCCACGGTAATAGAGTCGGCCCTTTCGATTCCGTGCAGCAGGTCGGGATACCAGGTGCTGAAGCCGGCGGCCCCTCCATAGGCGGCGTCCACGTGAAACCAGAGTCCTGTTTCTTCTGCCAGGTCCGCCAGATCATCGAGCGGATCTATGGCTCCGGCAGCCGTAGTGCCTGCAATACCGACGATGGCCAGGGGCTCCATTCCTTCTCTGCGGTCACTTTCGACAGCAGCTCGAATATCGGTGACATCGACGGTGGCGTTCTGCTGTGCCGGTATGCTTCTGAGAGCGTTCCTTCCGAGACCGAGCACATCCACCGACCTGATGAAACTGAAGTGGGCCTGATCGGATACATAGACGGTAAATCTCTTTCCCAGTCCGGCAAGACCGATGTCCCTGACCTCTGGCGCTGACCTGTGCAGTGCGAGCTTCAGGCCTGTAAGGTTGGCAACTGTACCTCCACTCGTGAGGTGCCCGCTGCAATCGGAGCCGTATCCTGTAGCTTCACCCAGCCACCGTATTACTGTTTCCTCCACAACCGATCCGACCGGGCTGTGGCTTGCAGCCGCCTGATTCTGGTTCATGGCGCTTGTAAGTGAATCGGCGAAGATTGCGATCGGCAGTGGAGTTGGATTCATCAATCCGAAGTAGCCGGGACTGGTGCTTGCCATTGTATGCGGTACGATTCTCTCCTTATAGAGCTCCAGTACTTCTCTGAAAGGAGTGCCCTTTTTCGGTATCGGTTCCTCGAAGAGGGCCCGCAGGTCATCAGCCCTGATCGGAGCGGTGATCCTGCGGGATTGCTGATCGGTCAGATACTCTGCAATCAGTTCGTTGACCTCTCTGCCTATCTCTGCCGCCTGTATGCTGAGATCGGAACCAGGTGATGGAATAGACATAAATGATTCCTTGGATTATTTCCGGGTTGCTGTAACCTGTCTGAAAGTGAACTGGTGCCCATCCGGAGTCCGTTCTGTGGACCGCGAGTCCGGCTGTTGCCGGTGAGCAAACTCTGTATGGATACCAGTGAGGTTTCTGGGCAGAAACGAACTAACCACGAATTCCGCCGAAAGTAAAGATGAACGATTCGATCCCACTGATCGGAGCTGACAACCATGAAAGCTGGATGCAGCAGGCGCTTAAAGAAGCTGTGAAAGCCGCAGAGAAAGGAGAAGTACCTGTCGGGGCTGTTGTGGTACACAATTCGATGGTGATCGGTAGGGGATATAATCGTACCGAAAGCCTCGGGGATGCGACAGCTCATGCTGAAATCCTGGCAATTGGTGCAGCTTCAGAGACTCTCGGAGACTGGCGGCTTGAAGATTGTACGTTGTATGTGACTCTGGAGCCATGTCCCATGTGTGCAGGAGCAATAGTCCAGGCCCGTATTTCGAAACTGGTCTTTGGAGTACCCGATCCGAAAGCGGGGGCATGCGGCACTCTCTACAACATCGTGGAGGATCAGCGACTCAACCACGTGGTTGAAGTTATTTCAGGAGTCAGGGAGGAGGAATCCTCCTCCCTGCTCAAATTATTTTTCCATCAACTGCGCAGGGAGCGTTGAACTAGTTCTCGCCGCCACCCTTGCGTTTCGCCTTCCGCTGTGCAGGCCACTCACGCTTTTCACCGGTACGTGGATCGATCGGCATATCCCGCTTCGTTCGAGGCACCATTTCCAGTTCCTCAGATGCCAGGTATGCCAGCGAAGCCGCCAGCACCACGTTATTCCTGACTTCATCGAAAACGATCTTATCGTAGGTGTCAAGCTGGGTATGCCAGGTGTAACCGTATTCCCAGCTCAATGAGCTGAGGGAGAAGCAGGGGGCACCGACTGCCACGAAGGATGCGTGGTCGCTGCCACCACCAGACGGCATTCCGGGAAGCTGAAGGTCGATATGCCGGCTTACTTCCGTTGGAATCAGTGAGAGCCACTCTGCCAGGTAGGGGCCGGCCTCGATAAAACCGTTGTCGGACATCCTGACACACCGGCCCGTTCCGTTGTCCTGGTTGAATCCCGCCTGCATTCCGGCGATGATTTCCGGGTGGTCCTCCACAAAGGCACGGGATCCATTCAGACCCTGCTCTTCACTGCCCCACAGGCCCACGACCAGAGTCCTCTTCGGATTAGGATAAACCTTCCTCAGGATCCGCAGTGCTTCCATTGCGACAATTGATCCAGTCGTGTTGTCGCAGGTTCCCATGGCTCCGCTGGTAGTGTCCAGGTGACCCATCAGCATAACATACTCGTCCGGTTTCTCGGAGCCCGGAATCGTCGCGATCGTGTTCAGGGCCGGCTGGTCACCCAGGAAGGTGGTATCGACTTCGAGTTCAACTACAGGCTTCTGTCCGTTGGCCGCCATCCGGTAGAGCAGGGTGTAATCCTCGAGTGAGAGCTGAACCGAGGGAATCTCTTCGGTGTAGCCGCTGAAGACACGGTATGTTCCCCAACCACCCATCCAGTTCATGCTGAAGACTCCTGCGGCTCCTGCATCTTCAACCGCCAGGGCAAGAGCACCCTGGGGACGCCGACCTTCAAATCCTGCGTTATTCAGGTTCTCCCGGAATGCAGTTCGAGCCTGATCCCGTTCTTCCTGCATTTTCTCTGCAGCCCCTGGAAGGGCGAATTCCTCCCAGACTTCGTCGGGCCGGCCGGTCGGTTCAGGGAAGGAGATAAGTACAAATTTACCCCTTGTTTCAGAAAGCCAGACCTTGAACTCATTCGAGTCGGCGACAGCAGGTACAACCACGACTTCTGCTTTTATCGGTCTTGCGGTGCCTTGACTCCAGGCCAGAGACATGCCGTTGAGAGTTCTCACCCAGGGTTCAACCAGGTCTACGTGAGTGATACCGCGTTCCCAACCGACCCACGTACCGTATTGCTCGTTCTCGGCAGAGATACCCCATTGAGTGAACTTGTTAACTGCCCATTCGTGTGCCTTCTGGTTCTGAAGGCTTCCTGTGAGCCTGGTTCCGAAGCCATCGATCAGCTCGCGGGCTGTTCTTTCAAGCTGGGAGTTTTCCATTGCCTCGGTCCAGATCTGCCGCAGGACGGGATCATCAACGGCAAGGGTCTGGGACGAGACAGGAGTGGTGGTCGTCACTGCAAAGGCTGTGATCACCAGTCCGAATGCTAAGCGTTTCATTAATTCCTCCGGAAATTTCATGTCTATAGTGTCGATGCCAGATTAATGCAAGGGGTGATTATGCACATGTCCCGGCTGCTTTACAATCAGAGAGAATTAACCGGGCCAGGGGAACCCGTCAGATAGACGGATTCCGCAGGAGTGGTTTAAAAGAGATCCAGGTCGTTGCCGTAGGCCACCCTGCCGTTGTAAATCCGGGCGATCTCAGCCAGCAGTTCCTCGGGGGTCGAACCCCAGAGAAGCTGGTGGTAAAGGATCAGCAGACCGGGTCGTGCTCTGGCTGCTATCTGTGCCAGTTCGACAGATGAAGTGTGAGAGCCGGCATGATACTTCTGCCAGATGGGTATGCGGCGCTGGAACCCTGCCTGAGAGTATACTTCGTGTATCAATATGTCGGCCCCTGTTGCCTGCTCTACCAGGCTTTCCACCGGTACCGTATCCCCGGAAATCACTATCACCCTGTCCGGAGTTACAAATCTGTATCCGTAGGCTTGAGGCCATGCGCCGTGTCTGACCTGGAATGCTGTAACTGTGATGAGCGAGTCGGTGTAAATGACAGCGGGGAGAATGCCTGGATCGACTTCGTGTGCATTGACCAGGTATCCATTCGGATTGGCAGGCTCCAGTCCTTCCAGACGCACGCGCACATCCTCTTTATATGCCTGTATAATATTGTTGGTCATCTCGGCGATGCCGGGTGGACCATATACTTCAACTGGAACGTTTCTCTCCAGCACCCACGGAGTGAATATGAAGTCGGGAATTCCGGCTGTGTGATCTGTATGCAGGTGCGTAATGAACAATCTGTTCAGCAGAGGGGGAGCCAGTCCGGAGATTCCCTTCTCCGCCGCTGCATTGGCTCTGCGGACCACACCTGGCCCAGCATCTATGATATACGGTATATCATCCACGACAATCGCGACAGAAGTGCCCGACCTGTCCGGTTCTGCATTCGGGGTTCCCGTACCCAGCAGTACGACCCTGGTTCTTGTCTCATCCTGCGGAGCATCTTCCTTCTCACACGATGAAACAGCCATGACCAGGAGTACGATACTCAGTGCAATCGGTAGAATTGTCTGGATAACGTGTCGCTTTTTCGGTTCGACCATTATCAGAACAGGGCTCCTTTGGAGATCGGATTCATATTGTAATGTATGTTCATATCCGGCGTTGAGATAGTGGAGCCTGCCCGGTATCGGTATATTTACATCTGGAAATCAGTCCTGACAGCTGAATACCCATTATAAATCCATAATAACGATAATTGGCCAAACAATTGAAAGAAAGAGTGGTTTACAGGCGCATTATGGCTCGATATTTAGTATACTGTTGATAACATCTTCCTTCTGGAACGTATGAAATCCAGATGCCGTCACCCGCATCAACCCGCGATCCTGCGTCCGGAAGCCGGAAATAGCATACTGTCGGACTCCATTGTTGAATCTGTCGGTAAGTAACAACGGACTTCCTGAGAGTCTTTTTCAGGGTTCACTCGCTCATTGGCTGGAGGTGTATGTGCAGGTACGGCCGTCAAAGCAGCGCGATCAATACAGGCCGATTCTTCGGCAACACCTGGAAGATCTCCCTCAATTCCATCATTTGACTCAGGATGATCGAATTGCCATGCTGGCGGTCTCTGCAGTACTCCCCTTTCGTACGAATGCCTATGTGATAGAAGAATTGATCGATTGGGACAATATCCCGGACGATCCGATCTATCAGCTTACCTTCCCGCAGAGAGGCATGCTTACCGAAGAAGATTTAGACTGGATGGTCGACCTGATAAGCAGGGGTGCACCGAAAAGTGAGTTGAATGAGGCTGCAAATGATATCCGGTTCAGGCTGAATCCCCATCCCGCAGGCCAGATTGAACACAACGTTCCGCATTATGGTGGTGAACCGATCTCGGGTATGCAGCATAAATACTGGGATACGGCTCTCTTTTTCCCCAGTCAGGGCCAGACGTGCCACGCATTCTGCACATACTGTTTCCGCTGGGCACAGTTCGTTGGCATCAAAGACCTGAAGTTCTCAAGCCATGAAGCCGATCGGCTTCATTCTTACCTGAAAAAGCATAAGGAGGTCCACGAGCTCCTCTTCACCGGCGGCGATCCCATGGTCATGAAAACTGACGTTCTCCGCCGCTATATCGAGCCCCTGCTCGATCCTGAATTCCATCATATTCGACATATCCGGATCGGTACGAAAGCGCTGGCCTGGTGGCCTCAACGTTTTATCAATGGAGATGATGCCGATGACTTCCTGAGGTTACTGGAGGAGATCCGTGCTACGGGCAGATTACCTGCCATCGTCGCGCATTACTCTCATCCTGTTGAGCTGTCAACTTCTGCCTCACGGGAAGCCATCCGCCGTATTCAGGATGCAGGCGGCATGATCCGTACTCAGGCTCCTCTGATCCGTCACGTCAACGATTCTTCAAGCGTATGGGCGGAGCTGTGGACCACTCAGACGTCTCTGGGCTGTGTGCCCTACTACATGTTCGTTGAGCGGGATACCGGAGCGAAGAAATACTTTGAAGTCCCTCTGGCCAGGGTGTTGAGGATCTTCCAGAAAGCATACCAGTCCGTTTCAGGGCACTGCCGAACGGTAAGGGGACCGATCCTGAGTGCTCTTCCCGGCAAGATCCATATCGACGGCGTCGCGGAGATGAATGATGAAAAGGTGTTTGTCCTGAGAATGCTCAGAGGGCGAATACCGGAATGGGAGCGAAAGCCGTTCTTTGCCAGGTACGACGATAAAGCGACATGGCTTTCTGACCTGAGACCTGCATTCGGGAAGAGCAGGTTCTTCTATGAAGATGAGCTCCAGGGTATGTTGAGTGACGAATTCAGGAAAGCCATCCCGAAGGATAAGAAACGGGTCGTCGGGGAGCAGGTGCGCAGACGGCTATGGTTCAAAAATTAACCTGAGACCAAGGTACGAAGTAAACATAGTACGGCTCGAGTGTCCCACCCCCGACAGTACCTCCAGCGTGTGGTTGTGCCCCGGGAAATACTGATCCATGTAATTTACCAGGGTAAGCCCACGGTAGTAACGATGGATTCCCTGCAGCATGGCACCGCAGCTCATATCGAGCATTGAAGATCCTGTGTCTGCACTTCCCACGAATATTATCACGTCGCGGCCTGTCAGATTGTTGCGGATCTCCGTCAGGCTCAATCTGCTCATATATGTATTCAGATTGCTCAGTCCGTAATGCCAGTTGTTGTAGTTTGAACAATCCACCGTACTGGGTACCTGGAAGTAGTTCAGCGAACCCTCAATGGCTCTCTCTGGTCCCAGGTAGAGATAGGTTGAGGGATTGGCGACGATATATCTGAAACGGATCCCGCCCGCATCGTGATCAGCATTGCTGCCGGCTGCGTAACGATGGACGTACTGTCCGCCTGCGGAATGACCGGCGACTACGATAACTTCCATATTGCCGTAAAGAGTTCTGCTTTTCAGTATCTCGATGATCCTGTCCATCGCTGCATAGGAGCTGATCCGTTCAGTTCGATACTCATCAGCAACAGAAAGGTGACCCTTCTTCCAGCCGCTGCTCGACCAGTAGGCCTCGTCACGCTCCGGCTCATCGTCGATTGTCTGGAAATCTGGTGCTATCACAATCGTATTCTCCAGGTTTCCTCTGGCCATAACAGCAACAATGCCCGTTTCGAAATTCCATTCGGCATTTCTGTTTGCACCGTGCACAATTATCAATGCCATCGTGATCAATTCGTTGCCGGCCTCGAGCGGATGACTGCGGTAATAGGGGAGCATGAGATCCCCGCCGATATCCAGCCGTGCCCTGCAGCGGGCGTCGGCATATGTACATGGAACAGGACCTGTATCGGGTGTCGTGCCCGTTTCATCTTTGCCACAACCGGCAAGCGGAAGAGAGAGCAACAGAACCAGTATGAAAAGGCGGTCTGCTCTTTTCAGAGTTCTCAAGGTATTCTTCATAGTGTTTCAGCATATAGTGCAGTGGAGCCTGGTGCCTCACGAAAAAAGGTACTCTAATTGCGGAACTGTGTACCAAGTGTGCCGCTCTGCAATTACGGTGACGTATAGAGAGTGACGAGGCGTGCGGCCGGCAAGGCACGAGGAGGAGGGATAGCGGTGTCTATCGCGACGACGAGCAACGCGGCAGGCCGGAATGCATTGGCGATCGAATACCGGCGTAATTGCGGAACGGTGCACTAAGTGAGTGGAGTTGCAGTCAGCTCGTAAATCCACGTAGAATTGAGCCGCATGGTTTAGCGCTCCTTAGAAATATTTTGAGCCCGATCCAGGGGGGATCGACAATGGCGATTTTTCGTCGGAAGAAAGAAGAAGAGACGGCAGCGGATGCATTAATAACCGATTCCAGGATCGAGTCGAGGATATCCGTCGAGCACCTGGAGATCATCAACAGGATTTTTACGGCCACACGGGGGCCCTACGAGGTGCCCGAATTGCTCGAGCTGCTGGTCAAGGAGATCGTCGATGCTGTTGAATCGCGGTGGGGAACGATCAAGTTACGCACAGAAGAAGGCAATGCAGTTCATACCATGATCCGGCGTCCGGGTTTGAGAGCAGGAACTGTGCCCCGGTCAATAGAGAATACAGCCTTCTTCCTGGTTATGGGCACCGGCCAGCCGCTTACAATAGATGACCTGCAGAATGATTCCAGATTCCCGGATTCATCGGACGGCGACGAAAAAGCCCGGGCACTGCTGGCTGTTCCCATCGAATACAAGGGTGAGACCATCGGTGTGCTCATCCTCGTTGATCGCAAGGGTGAAACCACATTCGTTGATCGCGATGTAAGGCTGGCGACACTGCTGGCATCCGAAGCCGGACCTCTCATCGAAAATGCCCGTCTGATTGAAGAAGCGCTTCTGAGTCGTGCAATGGAGAAAGAACGCGAGATAGCAGAGGAGGTCTGGAGGCGGTTCCTGCCTGCCAAACTGCCCGATGTTGAGGGATTTGAACTGGCCGCGAGGTGCGACCCGGCCCAGAAAGTTGGCGGTGACTACTACGATGTCATCTACCTGGGAGACGGACGAACACTGATAGCTCTGGGTGACGTGTCGGGTTCGGGCATGCCCGCAGCATTGCTTATGAGCAACCTGCAGGCTGCACTTCGAGTCAGCCTTGGAACGATGCCCGATCTGGAAAAGCTGGCTGCAATGATAAATTCACATCTCTGTTCGACTACGGATCCGGAGCGATTCGCCACACTCTTTCTGGGCATCCTGGACCCTGTTAAAAGGAGTCTCAAATTCGTCAACGCCGGCCACAATCCTCCGCTGCTGTTCCACAAGGATGGCAGTTACGATGAGTTGCAGGCTACGGGTATCCCTGTAGGATTCTATCCCGATACACCGTATGAAGCGCCCGAACTCACTCTCGAGAAGGGAGATCGTCTTATTATCGTCAGTGACGGGATACCCGAGGCGTTTTCACCCTCTGAGGAGATGTTCGGTGATGAACGGTTGCTGGAGTTGATCATCGGTCTGAGTGGTGAACCAGTACAGGTGGTGATCGAAGCTGTTCTTGCTGCCGTGAGAGACTGGAGCAAGGGATCCACCACCTATCAGGATGATCGTACACTCCTGGTTATCAGCTGCTGCGCGGAAGATTAGGACACTGACTCAACCGCTCATTTTCTCCTTGAGTGCTTCAACAGCCTCTTCGTTCGTTTCGTAGGTTTCGAATACCTTGATAACCTGGGTGAGCATGAATATAGAGTTCACCCTGCGGTCTGCCCTGGAGACAACCATATCTCCACCGGCTCCACGGCAGCTTGCCAGACAACCCATAAGAAGTCCCAGACCGGACGAATTGAGCCATTCTACCTTTCCCAGGTCCATGACCACCCAGTTCATGTTGTCAGCAATGAGATTTCTTACATTATCGTGCAGCATCGTCTGATCAGGACCTCCCATCATCTTCCCGGATATTGACAGCAGTGCAACGCCCTCTGATATGCTCTCCTTCACTTTCATGGCGGCAATCTCCTTTTCTTTAGTGGCTGGGATTCCAGCCAGCTAAATGCTACCACCACCATTTCATGGCTATGAATCGCCTGAACGGGCGGCTTACATGCCACAGCAGACTGCGTCTGCCCAGGTTCACCTTTCCAATACCGGTCATACCGGGACGCAGACCGGCGGGTGGTGATTCGAGCCTTGTCGTTACAACAAGCACTCTATCGCCTTCACTCGTGACCTGCGCTGTCGGTGACAGGGCTTCCACATCTGCTGTAAATGTCCGATCGGCGAAAACATAGAACTTCAGACGGATACTCTGGCCCAGCTTGACCAGATGCCAGTCTCTTTCAGGCAACGCTATCTCGACTCTCAGTTCGTCAAGCGTCCCTACTTCGCAGAAGATCTGTCCCGATACGATCCGGGCTCCGGTCTTCTCCTTAAGATGGGGTGTAAGGACAACCGATCGGAAATCTGGTTTTAATACTGCTGCTTCAAGTTGACGCTTCAGCAACAGCTGTTCCTGCTGAAGGGCTCTGCGCTCCCCTGCGGCCAATTCGGCTGCATAGTGATCGCCGCGGGCACGGGCGTTTGCCTCGTTTCTTCTCGCAGTGTCCAGTGCCCCTTCAATTTCGTTATACCGGAACTCGGTCTCGAGGCTCCGGATTCTGGTCACCGGCCGGTCAGGACCGACGGTGGCTCCTTCACTGACATAAACCGTGTCGATGATGCCTGTGACCGGGGCCCGGAGCGCAAGACGGTTGCCCGGCAACAGTTTTGCCGATCCTCCGGTGCGGTACACCGGCTGGATAAAGAGTGAAACGGCCAGGAGCAATACTGCCACTACTGCTATTCTCTGCCAGCGTTTGCGTCCCATTGCCCAGAGTCTGCGGCGTTTTTCCAGCAGTGGCTCCAGGAATCCAATGAACGGAACCTGGTGGTAGAGCTCGGCATTACGGATGGCTACCGTGGCCTGGTTGGTCAGGATCCGAAAGAGTTCCTGCTCTTCATCCGTCGGCAACCTGCCCGGACGAACGAGACAGAAGACCCCCACTACGCCCTGATCGTCCTTCAGCGGAACACCCCAGAAACTGAGCACATCGGTGGCTTTGAAATAATCACGGAAGAGGTCCCGTCCTTCATCTTCGGGCAGTTCGGCTTTAGAGGCAGAGACCTCGGCTTCGGCCAGTGCAACATACTCCATCAGACGGAGAAGCTGATCTTTGTCCTCCCTGGTTGCACTCTCACCTCCTACCGCATCGATCTTCAGAGAACCTCCGCGGTGCAGACCGATGGCACAGAACTTGAACTCGGCCAGAGCGGAAGCCATGGTCACCATGGCCCGAATTATCCGATCCAGATCCAGAGTAGATGTGATCTCCTGGCTGATCTTGAGAAGAGTATCGAGGTCCTTCAGTCTCTTCTCCAGCTGGTCGTACAGATTGGCATGATTGATGGCGACCGCAGCGTGGTGTCCCAGGCTGGAAAGGAAGGATAGCTCCCCGGTGGAGAATGTTTCTCCGGTTGTCTTGTCGCCGACAACGAGCGCACCTGTCAGTTCATCTTCGATAATCAGGGGCAGGTAAACAGCGAATGACGGTTCGGGCAGACCGGCCTCCCACTCTTTGGCCGTCACGATTTCTTCGCGTGTTACAGGAGCCTTCCGCAGAGATGCTATCCATAGTGCAGTTGCTTCGGTGTCGCTCTCTTCAAAGGCCGTGATATGGTGCGGTTCGAGTCCCTGGGAGGCCAGTACGTTGAATACCGTCCCTCCGCGGGAATAGGAGATCACAACACCGAGCTGTGAGAACACGCTGTCGAGGATACTCTCGAGCAGTTCCCTGGCTATCAGGCGGGCGTCGTGAGTGGAAGTCGTGAGCATACCTGCCTGATTAATGAGCAGCAGGCGGCTGGCAGTCTGTTCCAGCTGTCGATATGCCTCGTCGAGTTCCTGTCGCATATTTTCTGAGCCGTTTGACATGTCAGATTGTTTCCACCCTGTAAACATATCTAGTTCCAATCCGGAGTTTCCGGATGGGAACTAGATAAAGAAGTCCAGGCGAAGGGTCTGAATAGCCTTGCGGAGCAGCGACGCCCACAGGGAGCGTCTCTTTCCGTACAGACGGATCTGTCCACTCTGACCGGGGTATAGATTCAGATCGGTGTTCATCACTACAGTCTCAACCCGGTAAACACTCTCGATCTCTTCCGGTCTGCGGTCACCGACGATATCGATTGCCACAATCCGTCCCCTGGCAATCGACCATGGATCTGATTCGGATTTGAATTTCACAGGTGTTCCTGTGTCAAGGTCGCTCAACTGACGTTCGGGCGCTTCCAGTCTGATGCGCAGCGAATCGACCGTTCCGATCCGCATTAGAAGGCCCCCTTCGCTGAGAAACAGGAACTGGCGGTCTTTCACGTGTTCTGTCAGTACCACTCCCCGCCGGGGAGATCTGACTTCGAGACCTCTCTGGCGCATCAGGAGCATGCTCTCTTCTTCATCCAGTCTGCTGAGCTGGCTGTAGTACCGATCGGCTGTTTCGGTCTTTCCCAGCATGACGGCATTGCCCGCCATGGTGCGGAGTCTGTTCTGCTTACCTCTCAGAACAGTTAGAGCGATTTCGAGACTGTCGCTGTACATGACCGCAACAACCTGGTCTTTCTCCACCAGATCTGCCGTATCCACCAGCATCTCAACCACGTAACCGGGGGCAGAAGCTGTCAGATCGGAATAGGCATATGGTTCGAGGGTCGCCATTCCCTTGATAACCGTGGGAACCCGAATCGCAGCAGGCACGACCAGCAACAACACAAGTATGGTGACGATAATCGGCAGATTCCGTCGAATCATGCCCGAACGGTCCATCAGTGCCAGCTTGAAGAAACCGGTGCTCTTCTTAAGCACTTTCTTGAGCAGGATGTACATAACAAAGAAGAGGATAATCCAGCCAAGTCCGGCAAGGGCCAGATTGACTACCAGAAGATTCCTGAACACAGAAAAGATAATCGAGAAGATCATCGCGGCGTAGAGGACCGCTGAAACTCCGAATGTGAAATAGATCCTGTGTTCGCGGCTTCCTCCAGGCGGTTTGTTGCCAGGCAGGCCTAAGAGCTGACGGAGAAGATAGCCCAGATAGACAAAGGAATGCTTCCTCAGATTAGGAATCTCCACGATCTCGCTGAGAGCATAGTAGCCGTCATATTTCAGCAACGGATTCATATTGAACAGGATCGAGGTAACACTTGAAAAAACGACGATTTTGAAGGCGAAGTTGTGTATCAACAGCGATGGATCGGTCAGCCACCACACATACACTGCAAGTGCACCAATAAATAATTCCACGATCACCCCTCCATACACTACCCACAACCGTTCCATCTTTGTGGGGAAGCGGTAACTGTCACTCACATTGCAGTAAAGGGCGGGATTGATCAGATAGATGATCAAAAAGCCCATCGCAGGCACTTCACCACCAAAATACTTGCAGGTGAGGCCGTGCCCGAATTCGTGGAGGACAATTATCAACACGATCGTAAGGTAGAGCAGGAGGATGTGCAGTGCAGACCATCCGGCGAAACTGTAAAAGGTGAGCAGCCCGCTTATGACCTCTGAGAAATTGGCCGCGATGATCACAAACGACCCGACAACAAAGGAGTAGTAGAAAATTTTAAACGGTCTTGAAACCATCCAGCGGATTTTATCCAGCAACCAATGCAGCAGCGGATCGGGATTGAATGCGGGGAATTTCATGTGAAGAATGGAGTTGCTCCGGTCGCGGTCCTGTCTCACCCGTTCCATCAGCAGAATGTTGAATTCGAATCTGTCCTTGAGGACCAGTTTCAGTTTTACCAGGTGTTTCACGTAATCACTTACGTATTCTTCATCCAGATTCTCTTCCGGGTAATCGGCTCTCAACCTGTCCGAAATATCCTTGATGGAACGATTGCCGTCACACAGTTCGCAGAAGTATTTTCCGAAATGATCGAACTGCATGAATTTGCGCCTGACCGGATCTTTTACGATGAACGTCTCCTTCCCACGCAGAACCTGTGGCGAGAAGGTTATGTCTTCACGCAGCTTGGGAAAGTTGGGAACAGAGGAAGATTCGTTCATCGAATGATCTTCAACTCCTTCTACGGCAGAGGCAGAACCAGTTCTGCCGGCATGCCTGGCAGAAGGTGCCTCCCGCCATTTATCAATTGAATTGTGATCTTCACACCACTTGTGCCACCTGCCGGAGGCAGCAGAACGGGATTTCTGAGCAGAAGCCGTCCTTCCATCGAAAAAGCTTCATCTCCCGGATCCACGATTACGGTTACCATGTCGGCCGGTCCGAGGGCATTGAGAACGGAGTAGGGAACCACCACCACAGCCCAGAGAGTGTCTATATCCACTATGGTAAAGAGTTCCTGCTGATTTCCAACCCACTGGCCGGCCTGTACACGGCGTTCGGTGATATAACCATCGAAGGGTGCGCGGATCCGGGTATAATCGAGCTGCATTTTCTGAAGGGCTGAATCAGCCTGAGCCTTCAGGTAATCCGTTCTGGCAACCACCATGTCGAGTTCCGAGACAATCTCTACATCAAACTCTCCGCTGAATCCCTCACTGGCCTTTCTGTTGTGCTCGTAAACGGCACGTGCCCTGTCTGCTTCTGCACTGGCTTTCTTGTAGGCCAGGTCATACGACCTGGGATCGATCTTTGCCAGCACCTCTCCCTTCCTCCACTTCCGGTCTATCCCTTCTTCGGCATACACGCTCACGACTGTTCCTGAAACCCTGCTCAACACGACGACACGTGATCTGGCTGTCAGCAGGGTAGAAAAGGTGGAGGACTCACTGCCGCGAATGGTCGAAAGGGCGGCATCCGCCGCGGGGGTCCTCTTCATCTCCGCAACCTGTGCCGGTGTGCCGGTGGATGGTTGCCGGGCCTCTGCTGCACTCTCGGTTTCGGGAGTCGCCGATCCACCGCACCCGCCTGCCAGAATAATTGCGGCCGATACCAGAGCTGCAGATGACATGGTTTGAAATCTCACAGCCAGAACTCCTTTACTGAGTGCCCATCCGGAGATTGCTCTCCGGCAACAGCCGGACTCGCGGTCCACGGAACGGACTTCGGATGAACACTACTGAACCCTTGTTTTACTAACTTTTATACCCGATTAAGCCCCTTTCGAGCCAGGCGATAAAGAATATAGAGACCGATAAGAAGAATGTCGTGGATGGTCAGAAAAACCACAAGACCTGCCGCAGTGGCCAATCGCACCAGCTCGATGGCCCTCTGTGTCAGTGGTGCATCCTTCCATTTGGCGGACCAGCCGCGCCCGGGACGGGCCAATGGCTTCCATCCGGCCGTCTCCCTCCAGACCTTTGCCATATCGCTGTTGCCGGAGGGTGCATAGGCGAACACGAGAAAGTAAATTGTTTGCGGCACCAGCAGAAAGAGGGGGATAAGGCCGGGTGCAATGAGCCACCAGATCCAGGCAATCAGCCACCAGAGAGTATCACTCAACAGGCCGCCTGCAAGGTACCAGACCCTCGCCCGGGCCGTCTGCAGTACTTCCCTGTTGGCCAGAACATAGAAATTCGTGTTGCGTTGGATGCCGATCTCGGGGACCTCTCCATCGAAGCGCCTAACAGCCAGCGAATGTCCGAACTCATGGAAAAAGGCTGTAACCGAATAACCCAGATAATACCCTACGATAAGGCCCAATCCGCCCAGCGGAGGGGTATTTTGAGCCAGAATGCTGAGTTGTGCTGCAACATCCGCTCCATAAAGAATTGTGAATGTGTAACCGGCTGCAGCGAATAACAGAGCCGCTATTGCAGTAAAACGCCTGCCGAAAAAAACCTGGAGGGGACGGAAGAGGCTTAATAGTGGAGCCGGATCGAAATGAAGAAGGCGTCGCGTCCTGGAAGGTGTGCCCTCCAGATAGCCTACTCCGGCCCACGTTTCCAGAATTCCGGCTATCTCCTCCTCGGGTAGTTCCCAACCATATCGTATTTTGAATTCTTCGCTTAGCTGGCTTAATGTGCGTCCATCACAGGCCTGCAGGACTGTCGCAGTCCCGTCATCGGTGATAAAGGCGTCAATCTGCGGTCCGGAAATATAGACCGCTCCGTTCTTGAGGGGTTTGAAAGTAGTTCCTTCCTTTATTGCCGGCTTCTCCAGAACAGCTGGTGGGATATCTGCCATTTATCTTGCCTTTCTTCCTGCCTTTTTTCTTCCGTTCCTGCTCTGTGCATCGTCCGGTTTGATGGATCTCAAAGGAATTGAATTGATTTCAGCTAAATTTTGTGAAATAGGAATTCCGCAATAATTGCATGGAATATTTCCACATACGAGTATGAATTCCGCATTCTAATTGGCTTGAGATAATTGCCGGCATCATGTCTCCAGTAAACAGGGAATCGTTATTATTGAACTTATTACGGTGGCAATGCTCATAACTCAGCCTTTTCATGATCGTCAGGAATCAATACCCGAACTGGTTGGCACATCTTTTGCATCTATGAGTTGACGTATACCAGCAATAGATAAGGGAGGTAGCAAAATGACAGAACCACAGAAGCCGATGTCGGATCGTAAGGCCGAAGAGCTGGAAGAGAAGGAAGCTCCCCGGCGCGCATCCGTATTTGGTGACGAGGGCGGCGTTGAGCTGGAAGAGAAGGAAGCTCCCAGACGCGCATCCGTATTTGGTGACGAGGGTGGAGTAGAGCTGGAAGAGAAGGAAGCTCCCCGGCGCGCATCCGTATTTGGTGATGAGGGCGGCGTAGAGCTGGAGGAGAAGGAAGCACCACGGGCTGGGGGCATTGACCTAGAGTAAACACCTGCCAGAATACCCCTCCGGCACCCGGTTATTAAATTGGGGTATCGGCAGTCTCCCAGACGGGGAGTCGTAATCCGGGTCGGGGGTATCGCAGCCGTCACAGCTGCGATGCCCC
>VAPC010954368.1_pt1 | contig 19911 bp, 20 predicted proteins | sample 3395121 | NCBI WGS metagenome assembly VAPC01 (sample SAMN08290434, study PRJNA428436) | hydrothermal vent metagenome | isolation source: Deep-sea hydrothermal vent chimney | place: Indian Ocean: Southwest Indian Ridge | depth 1711 m m
GGTCGCACCTTTTTGACAAAGACGTAGATGAATCCGATCATGATTGGAATTACCATGAGCATGTAGACTGTGAGTTCTGGACTGATGGTATACATAACAAAGAAAGTGCCGATGAGCATTGAAAGACCGATGAATTCAACTCGGAGCCCCCAAAAGAGAAACTCTCTCATTGTAGTGACATCGGCGGTTGCACGTGCCAACAATTGGCCTGTTTCATTCTCGTCGTAGAATGCAAGATCTTTACCCATGAGACTCTCATAGATGTCCTTTCTAAGGTCATAGATCACTCTCTGTGAAGAAATCGCGGCCCCATATCTTCCAAAAGTATCGAACAGGGAATAAAGACCTCCGAGTGAAACATATAGTAGCGTGAATGGTAAAAGTTGGTCTAAATTATCCGCCAGAATCACATTGTCAATAATATGTATCAGGACAATTGGTGTCATGAGGTTGAACATAATGCCAATACTAGCTGAGAATAGGAAACCAAATAGAATTCCTTTGTGTCTAAGCGAATATCCCAGCAACCTACTGATATGGCCCATTTATTCAACTCCGTTCAAGGTCGAAATATACATAGATGATAAGACTTTTGTAGCATGCACAAATATTGTATGACCAAAGTCATCTATTTGATGCACTTCTCAGCCAACTTAGCCCCAAGACCCCTGCACTCCTCAAGTATAGAATCACTCGGATAATCTTTTGCCTTGATAGGCTTCTGGTCAACTAGAATTGCGCCAAGTTCTGTTAGTTTAGCTGCAATCTCGTCAGGTGCTTCTCCGCTCCATCCATATGAACCAAATGCCCCTACTGGAAGTCCATTCAGTGCTGGAAGTTCAGACATGATCCTCTTGACCATTGGGAGGACTCTCTTCATACGGGTTGAACTTCCCACTGCTAGGGCACAGATGTCATCAAGTTCTGGGAACTCCTTAGCCTCAAATACGATACATTCAGATTCCGCTGAAGTTGCGCCTTCGCAGATGGCTTCTGCCATAGCCTTTGTCCTGCCTCTAGTGCTTTCATATACTACTGCTACTTTCATCATGATTCCTGCGAAGAAAGAAACTATCAAACAAAAGAGTATCGAAATGGGATTATTAATTTGATAGAACCACTGCGTAGATAAGGCTGAATAGACTTACATTGAATCAATAATGAGCGATGATACAATCACTGTCAAGACTCGCCTGAAGGCCAAGAAAGTATGCGATGTTCTAATTCGTTACTATGGTAAGGCAGTGAGTGCAAGAAAGCTACCACCGCTTGATGAGCTTGTGATGACAATCCTGAGTCAGCATACAAATGATGTTAACATGTTTCGAGCCTATGAATCTCTGAAGGAACGATTCTCTACATGGGAGGAAGTACTTGACGCACCTCAAGAGGAGATAGCTTTGTTCATTCGTTCATCAGGGATGTACAACCTAAAAGCAAAGCGAATTCAGACCGCACTCAGAGAGATTAATGAAAGAGTTGGTCGACTTGACCTGTCCCTTCTGGAAACTATGGAATTGGAGGAAGCAAAAAATTGGCTAACATCACTTCATGGAGTTGGTCCGAAAACAGCAGCGATAGTTCTACTCTTCTCTTTTGAGCGTCCTGTGTTGCCAGTTGATACTCATGTCTGGAGAGTCACTAAGCGACTTGGTTTGATTGGGGACAAAGTCTCTCGTGAGAAAGCTCACGTTCTCCTAGAACAGATCATGCCTAGGAGTTGTATTCCGTCTCTGAACAAGAACTTAGTTCAGCACGGTAGAGAGGTCTGTCGTGCACAAAATCCAAAATGTGGTGAGTGTTTTCTTCGTGATATCTGCAATTACTATAGTACAAAGACTTGACAGGTAATTACTTCACAGACCCAGATATTCATTCAGCCTTCAAAATTACTATCGAAGTACAGTATCTTATCAACATCTTTTAAAGGGGTGCCAAAGTTTCCTTAAACGAACACCTATTCAAAGCACGCCGGAGTGAAATTGACAATTGCAGATAGCCTTCACACCAGATACATTGTTTCTTATCGGATTAGCATTGGTGATGTCGTATTTTGGTGCCGAAATAATGAATCGGGTTGGAATTCCTCGGATTCTGGGTTTCATGATTGCAGGTTTAGTTCTTGGTATGTTAGGTTTGTTTACATCTGAAACAAGAGCAGCTTTGTTTCCTCTAGTTGATTTGGCTCTGGGACTCATTGGCTACAATATAGGACTAGAAATTCGAAAGGACATCTTCCGTGGGCATGCGCGTCGAATGTCTGTTATCCTCATTGCAGAGTCTATACTCACTTTTGTAGTCGTAACGGTGCTAACTGGGATAATTCTCGGAGCTTGGCACATCGCAATCGTCTTTGGTGCGCTGGCTAGTGCAACCGATCCTGCATCTACTGTGATGGTGATTTGGGAACGAAAAACCAAAGGGAACCTCACTGACACACTCATGTTCATCTTAGCCATGGATGATGTAATCGCGATTCTCCTGGCTAATGCAGCTATCACGATAGCAATCTTATTCTATTCTGCACCTGGAACAGTGACCATTTTGAGTGCTGTTTTTGTTATGTTATTTGAGATTGTTGCATCAATTGCTGCAGGCGCAATACTTGGTTTCATCATGGTGTATTTTGTAAATAGAGAGGATAACCGTAGAGAGATCTTGGAGTTCGAGCTTGGGATGATAATTCTTCTAGTGGGACTCATGTCATGGTTACATCTTAGTGCTCTTCTCGCGTGCATGGTGTTTGGGTTTATCGTTGGTAACTGGGTAAGTTCAGATAAAGATCCTGTGAGCCACACTCTGAAAGTTGTGATGTCTCCAATAGTGATGATTTTCTTTGTGATTGTAGGAGCCTCAATCAATCTATCTGTCATTGCTGAGCTCACTGTGATACTACTTGCTGCCGCCTATGTTATAGGTAGGACATTTTCAAAGTACTTTGGAGCTCGTGGAGGAGCAGAAATCACAAATACTCCATCACCCACGGCAAAATATCTGGGTCTGTGTCTAATGTCGCAGGCTGGAGTGGCCGTGGGGCTTTCGCTCGTAGTAGAACAAAACTTCTTGACACTTGGATCAGCTGAGGCAATCTTTTACGGAACTCTCATCCTGAATGTGATTGCGCTCACAACCATGATTCTACAGGTTTTTGGTCCTATAGCAGCCAGTGAAGGACTCAAAAGAGCTGGTGAATATCCCAAAGGTCTCATTACAGCTCCTGCTAATGGTCTCTATAATCCGGAAGATGAATTTTCTTCTATCCTGAGATCTCAACCATCTGGACCTGACACTGACGAAATGGAAGACACAGAGTCAGAAGATAATCAAGACTCGTGATCAGCATATCTCTTATCTGTCGGGCTTGCATTCATGTTTGAACATGTCAGACTCAAAATGTATACGTGATGAGCCTTGGTCAATTCTTTGCCGTGTGGTTAAACAAGAAGGAAGCTGTGCGGCTGGGCATAAGGTCGGAGATGAAGTTCTCTTCACAGGTGAAGAGGTCAGAGGTACGATTTGCATCAGCGCGATGTATTCTATGATGCCGAAGATCTATGCTATGATGTACAATGCAAGATTTCCTTGGCTTAAGGATCAATGCGTATCAACTCATGCCTGTCCTGATGGATTCAATCCTTTGATGTTCGAGTTACATCGGGTTCCACATGAATGAATCAGAATTCCTCTTCTGCAACTTCCTCAATCTCATCAGGAAAAGGGTCTTGCCTAGGATCCATCAAGGGCGCAAAGGCTCCCTGTAGATCTTCTAGTACGGCATCTTTCTGAGGGCGATTTGACATTACAGGAGCGATTCGACCGTACCATCCACAGTCAATACAATAGAACGCTGGTTGAAACGATCCTGGAAAGATTCCGAGATCATGGGCTGATGTCATATCAACGAGTCTTGGGCTCTTACAAAGTGGACAGATTGGAAGGTCGGCGGTTATCCCTTTTCGTTTTAATCTATCAAGGGCTTCCCTAACTGCTTTAAGTCTGCGAAGCTCGCTCAACTCTTTTCTTGTAAGTTGTCCAGCGACAGTTTCAGACATCTCTTCACCACCTATTCATCCTGACAGTATCGTTATACTCTTTTTGTAAGGACACGAATTGCACTTCGAACGGAGTCGAATTGATAAGTCTAGAACTCCAATGTTTGCCTATGACCCGCGCCAGAAACCGGTTCAAACGACTGGACATTATTCTAGTCATTGTTTCTGTAGCGACTCTATCGATAGCGCTCTGGACATGGATCACCGCAATGCCTGTTGCGAGGGAAATTGTATTCTTAGCTACTACGATTGCTCTTGTGATCTCATTAGTTCTCATTGTCAATGTAGCTATTCTTGTTGTCATCAGACTTCAGAGAAGGGTTTCCCATCTTGAGGATATGATTACTGGAGATGCGGTCAGAGTGTCTGTTCCTGACAAAGTGGTTGTTGTAACACTCACAAATACTGAACGGCGGGTCATCAATCGTCTTGAAGAGAATGAAGGTCAGATGACCCAAGACGAACTACGAAGGGTGACCGGATTGAGCAAGTCCACACTGAGTGTAACTCTTTCCGCACTTGAACGTAAAACTCTAGTGAGTCGAGTGGAGAGCGGAAGGACCAAGATTGTCGTCTTAGAACAGAAAGTAACGCGCTGATAGGCCTTATCGAACGGTCTTAAACCGCAATAGCACTCTATGAACCAAAATTGGGTATCATAACTACGTTTACTTTTATCGATTGAACGGTTCACAGAAAACCGCTATTATACTATGTGTCCCTGCTTTTACTCGTGTAATAACAATCGAGTTGAATTAACGATGAGAGCTATGTTACTCAAATTCTCAGTTCTGACGTTGCTGACCAGTCTGGCAATAACTGGTATCGGGATGCAACTCCCCCTAGTTCAAGGGAATCCGTTCAATCCCGCACAGATTGCAAGTCCGTTCACTGAGATGCAACCTGGAATATATGTGGCTTGGGAATGGTGGAACGAGTCCGGAAGCGACTTTGCAGTTCCAATGGAACCAGGATATTTTACTGATACAAACATCACAGAAACGGGTTACGAATACATCGCAGAATACTATGTAGAGGACCGCTTTGGAAATAATTACACGATTACCGGGAGTAGTTTCAACAACCGGTCATCTGAATGGGCCTTCTCGCAACTTCTTGTTGTGATCCTTCTCGATCCGGATGCCTCATACATGGCCTGGATGGCAGACCAAGGTAACGTCACAGACCTGTGGAGTATATACTGGTGGCCCGAAAGTGGAGCCCTTTCTGGTGATGAGGTATTCATCTACTCTTCTTTCTACTACAATGAATACAGCAGCAGTTCCTATTATAGGGCTGACTATCGGTGGACTGACAATAATGGTCTTCCAGTTGATGCAAACATCATCATTCCTGATCTGGCTGAAGAGTACCAGTGGGCATCAGATTGGAATGGGACACAAGTGTATGACTACGACTATGATTACAGTGGCTTTGGATACGATGTGAATGAGATGATCAAGACTGAAAACACCGAAGAGTGGATGCAGCATTATTTCTCTGGTTTGAGTGTATTCAATGACACAAATGAGAACGGTCGAATGGACTTAGTCTATGACGAAGTTGAATATGATTTTAACGAAGACGGAGAAATAGACTGGGTCAGTACTGAGCTGAACCGTACTGCTTCCGAGCTGATCTATGATTTCTACGCAGATCATGCTGAAGTGGGTGAGATTGTTACTCCTTACATCAATGCCGACAATCAGATTGAGTGGAGTGCAGAGGTCGTTAATGTCCTGGGCAACCTCATAGAATATTACCCCATCAACATCTGTTTCTATGAGATTTTGCCACCCCACGGATCTGATTCTAGTGATCAAGAGTCAATCCCTGTGACCATTGATAGTCTTGAGCTCACCTTCAGATTTGAAACCACCAATGAGGCTGCAGTCATCAAGATTGATCAGTACATCGGAGACTTTACGGACCCAGAGTCTGGACTCATACCGAATGAGCTAGAAGGTCTTGGGCTCGCCCTCAACTATTGGAGTTCATTCTCCAGCTATACAATCGTTCCTGAGGTACCTGTTGATCCAGATGTGCCACCTGAACCAACAGATCCTTTCGGGATTAATGGAACAGAATCTGAATTGCAGCTCACCACCGAACCTGAACAGCAGTTCACTGATGCTCCCTCAGAGCTCCTTGAGACCTCAGACGCGGTCGATGGATTCATCCAGTTCTCGGAGGAACAGACTCTTCGTTCAACAGTGGAGTTTGGTGGGACCTACATCTGGGGAAGAGACGGCTCTACCTACGATGTCGGGACTACTATAATGCCTATGTACTTCTATGCTGACTTCTACGGAGCCCGTGCGACTGCAGCTGAATTGACATCTGCAGTTTCCAGCTATGGCATGTGGCAGACATCCTACTACAGCTCCAATTATGCGAAATGGGATGGCTACTCAATAACTCACGACCCAATCTTCTCAGTATTTCCGCTGGCTGCACCATCTTCTGCAAGCGCTTTCATTTCCAGCCTCATTGTTTCTTCAGTTGTAGTTGGTGTAATTGGTGTTGGAGCAATATCAGTTGTATTAGTGAGAATAAACAGAGAGAGGAAAGTGAAGTAATTGATACCGGGAGCGGTCTTCCGCTCCCACCTTTTTCTTGGATGTCAAATCCAAAAATACAATGAGATTATAGGTGGAATTCGGCATAGATCTGTAGAGCGATTAATATGAGTGGTATTCAAGATATCCTGCTCACCGCCAAGAGCGTTCGAACGTGGCGTGATATGGAGATCAGACTCCTCTCCGAATCAGGATGTGATGATCTTTCCTATCGCCCAAGAACTGGAATGTCATCGTATGGTTGGGTCCTTGCTCATCAAGCGGCAATCTATGACTTCTCTTTGAATATGTTAATCAAACAAGGGCCGCCACAATATCCTGAACTCTTTAAGCTATATTCACCTGGTACTGCTGGAGATTGGATGGAAACACCTCTTACTGAGATATTTGATTACTTTGATGCAACTGAGAAGGCTCTTCTTGACTGGGTAGAAAAAACAGAACCTGCTGATTTTGAGAAGGTGATCGAAGATGGAACTGCACCTTCGTTCTTTGTTGGTATGACTCATAGAGAAGTAATCGCAAATGCGTTCACTCATCTGAATTATCACACAGGACATCTGACCGCAATTCGGAAAGATTGGGAGCGCACAAAATCAGGATGAGTAAAAGTCAACTCTTTTTCGTCTTGAAATAAGGAGGGGTGGTGGCAGGTGTGCCACCACCGAATTGCGTTGAAAATTCTAACTACTCTGCTTCTCAGCTGCGTAGTAGACATATGTCTCTACGCCTTCGGATATCATTGTTCGTCTCCCACTCACAAAGGTCACAATGGTGCCAAAGAACAACGCTATGAAGTAGAAAATCAATCCCACACCAAGAGCGACAGTTGTCCCAATCATGCGTTCTGCAATCAAGAAAAGATCTGGAATCGCTATTCTGATCCAAGCTAGCGGAAATGTTCCCATCGCTGCAATGATTGCTCCCAGAATGATCCCTCCATACAACTTCTTTGGTGCAAGGGATAATGGGTTACCAACTGGAAAACCAGGTGCTCCTTCTACTTTCTCTCCCTTTATGGCGCTCACAATCTTAGAGAACGCTCCAGGAAGCATGAATGCTGTGAGTCTGAGATTCACGACTATCGTCATAAGTGCTAATCCAATACCAAGAAAGATGATGGCCATTCCGATTGCTTTCCCAGGTCTGACTAGTGGTCCATAAGGCCCCACCAATCCTGCTGAGAATAATAGACCCAACACGGCAAAGGAGATCATCCAAAGAAATCCGATAATGGCTAAGATTGGAACAAACCTTGTGATTGAGAGACGCGGTTCTATCTCTGGGACATCTATTCCTGCAGAATCAGCAACTGCCTTGCCAAGATTGATTCTCTGTTCTCGCAACCACTTGATTATGGTGAGGAGCCAGTAAGCAATAGAAAACAGCATTGTGCCTATTCCAATGAACATCCAATTCTCCCAAGTTGGAGTTGGAATAGTAATGAACAACCTGATGAACGCAAGAGGAATGAGTCCTGAGGCGGTTATGATCATACCCAGGTATGTGAGCATCAAAGTACCCTTAGGGAACAATGCTTCGACGTCTGCTGGTTCTGACTCTTTTCCAGTAGCGATTTGAACAAGTCTTCCGGGAAGAATCAAAGCTTGTGTGCTTAGATTCAATACGATTGTTGCAAGACCGAGTGCGATACCACCAATCAAGAAAGCAACACCAAGACCCTCAAGTGGCTCCGCGAATATCTCAAAAAGGTGGGCTAGACCTGTGTCAATGATAGCTACTTCAGCAGCCATCCATCCTACAGTGATCAGTACCGCTACTGCTTCAATAAGTATTCCCAGAACCAGCATTCTCGCGAATATCCTGGCAAAAAGAGGTGGCTTCGTGTCCGGTGGTTTCAAATTGATTTTTTCTAGACTTGCACGTGCACTCTCACCTGTTGATATAAGACTGACAACTATCGTGACAATTGCAAATCCTATTCCCAACTTGAGAATACCAAGACCAAATAACGGTATAATCTCTGCATATGCATGCAAAACCGACTCTATTGCAGTTACTGACAAGTAAGCTGCAGATGTTGTATCACCCATGCCTGCTAGCTCTTCAATGGTGACCTGGTTGAGTACTCTCCAGATACCTACGAAAAAGGAAACCACGACGAGCAACATACCAATCATCAGTATTGCTCGATATCTCTTTACTAATCCATCCAACATAACTTTAACCCCATATCTGAAATATACAAGAAGAATAGCACTCCGACAGATCCAAAGGTGAATCCATCAGAGTACAAACGAATCTCTAATACACTAATCATGGCATGGCTGGCATCGGTACTCCAGCAGTTTCGAATGCCTTCTGGAGCGCAGCCATGAATGCTTTCTGTTTCTCTTCAGGATACTCCTTCACTGATGCAAAGACGTACTTTGTGTCTTCCTTATCGACATCCTCTGGAAGCTCGGGTACTGCTTTGGCTCTAGCAATCATCAATGCCATTCTCTCTTCAGGTGAGAGGCTCATTACGGCCTTGATACGTACACCGTGGAATGGACCTTTTTTCTTATCATCAAGCTTGGAAATTGCCATAACCATGCCCTTCACAGACTGAACTCTCTGTTCGTCAGGTTGGCCAGCAATCATCTTGACTCGCTCAGTAATCATCTTCAGCTTTTGCTCCTCAGGAGCATCCGCTAACATTTTAATCATGTCTTCCATTATTATTTTCTCCAATAATGTTATTAATTTAACTATGGTTAACTTTGTTATAAGTGTTGTCTTTGTACATTTCGTTTATTAGATACAGCCTGCTTTAGAGAAATGCCCCTTAGCGATTTGGGGTCTGATTTGAGGTCTACACATGGTAAAATATCGCTGTACTGTTTGTAACTGGGTCTATGATGAGAGTGTTGAGGGCAAACCATTTGCGGGTCTCCATCATTCATACACTTGCCCAGTGTGTGGAGCACCCAAAACTGCCTTTGTCCCTGCAGAAGGTGTGAAGAGAGAGAAGGAAGGAGCTACTACCGTTGCAGAGAAAATCATCGAACAGCTTGTTGCTATAGGTGTAAGCAGAGTATATGGCATTCCTGGAACCTCAAATCTCCCATTAGTCAATGCGATTCGGACAAACGACAAGATCTCCTTCATTTTGACTCGACATGAGGAAACGGCGGCTTTCATGGCTGCAGCTCATGGCAAGATTACAGACGAATTGGGAGTCTGTATGTCCATTGCTGGACCAGGAGCAACGAATCTCATCACGGGTCTGATGGATTCAGCCACTGACAGAAGCCCCGTCCTCGCTTTGGTAGGTCAGGTTCCAGAGGTATATCTTGGCAGTGAAGCATTTCAAGAAATTGATCAGATTGAACTCTTTCGCCCTTTTTCAGAATATGCGGAAACTGTTGCAAGAGCAAATCAAGCATTGAAACTTACGATAATGGCTGCTAAATACGCATTAAAGAAACCAGGACTTGCTGTTCTGAGTTGTCCTACGGATGTTTTGGTTGATTCCCTTGACGATCCAATAATCGTTCCAGAAAGAAGACTCTTCAAGAGCCCTACTGTTTCACCCAAAAGAGAATTGGAATCAGCGGCTCAACTGATTGATAGTTGTAAACGACCTGTAGTATTTGGAGGTTGGGGCTCAAGGCATGCAGGAGAATTATTGGTCGAGCTTGCAGAGAAGCTAAAGGCTCCATTAGTCACAACATCGAGAGCTAAAGGGGTAGTTCATGAGACCCACAAGTATGCTCTTGGTGTATTGGGCTCAATAGGCACAAAGCATGCAGCACAAGCAATTCGAGAATCAGAACTTATCATCATAATCGGGTCGGGATTCAGACAGGCAAACTTGGTCCCCGCAGGAATCAAGATACTTCAGATTGATAATGACCCAACACGAGTGGGGAAGACTTTCGATATTGATGTTGGATTAGTTGGAGATGCCAAAGAAGTGCTCAAGGCATTAATCCCATTAGTGAAGGAGAAACAGGAAGATGAAGAGTTTCTTTCTAACGCACTGAAGATACGCGAACAACATTTCAAGGAGCTTGAAGAAGAATCCAAGGATCACTCTTCACCCATTAATCCTGGTTACGTTATCCAGGCACTGAAGAGGAATGTTAGTAAAAATGCGATTATCACAGTCGATGTAGGAGACCATACTTACTGGTTCTACAAGAAGTTCATCTGCGAAGGGCAGAAACCCTACCTTTGTGCAAACATGGCAAGCATGGGTTTTGGCTTACCTGCTGCATTATCTGCGAAGCTTGAGTATCCAGATAAACAGGTGATCTGTGTTTCCGGAGATGGTGGTTTTGCGATGCTCATGGCTGACTTCACAACAGCAGTACGAGAAAAGTTGGATATCACTGCGATTGTGTTCAATGACCAGAAGTTGAAGAATATCAAAAAAGAACAGCTTCGTGAAGGGTTCCCAGAGTATGGTGTTAGTTTTCCAAACCCGAACTTTGCAGAGTTTGCAGAGTCATGTGGTGGTCATGGAATTAGGGTAGAGAAAGCTGAGGATCTAGATACAGCTCTAAGAGAGGCTTTTGATTCTCCTAAACCATCGATAGTTGAGGTCATTGTAGACCCAGACAAGATGGCTGCATCAACAAAGAGAGTGGAATAGTCAAACCTCATTTGTACAGATTGATCCAAGAAGCGAAGAAACATGTCCTCTGATTCAATTCGAATTTTGATTGAATCATACTCCCCGAATTCGGGGAAAAAGCATTGGAACTTTCTTTTGATACTCTTGATACTCTTCGCCAAATTCTCTGATCAATTCAAGCTCTTCCTTCCGACAGAGGATATAGTTGATGACAATCACTAACGGAGCTACAAGGAGTGAGTAGTATGCCGAGAGAAGAAAAGAAGCTCCGAAATGGGCAAATATTGCTCCCAGATACTGTGGATGCCTCACTCTGGAGTATACTCCGGTCGAAATCACGCGGTCAACTCTATGAGTTTCCGCTGCTTTGAGTCCCATCTCAGTTACCCCCTTAATACCTAGATATGCTCCAGGCAGAAGAAAACCTATGGAAATAGCAAGATGAACAATTGGAATCCTCAGGAAAAGGAAACCAAAGGCCAAAATAAAGTGAATGTCCCAGATTTGGATTAAGAAATTCTCCTGAGGAGAAATCCAGAGTCCAAACAGGAAGAGGAAGAATCCCCATCCTGAGGTCATGCCAAGAGCGGCCCCAATCTTGAATCCTTTCTCTTTTCCAAACCTGGCGTCGAGTTTTGTATGTTCAACTGAGAGAAAATGTATTGGAACTACAACGATAATACCCATGACCGAGAGTAAGAACCAGAAACTCATTACTTACCAGTGTGCACACTAAGATATCAATCTAATCTTAAAACAAGTAGGGGGGAGATATATCTCTCCCCTTGAATTTCATATGTCAGATATGACGAATTACCTTACTGCACCTACAATTAGGAGCACAACACCTAATCCTAAGAGGATCAGCATGAGCTCTGAAAATAGGTACCCACCCAAGGAAATTTCATAGATTCCTAGTATGAAGAAGTAAGATACATATTCGCCGAAACCGATCATCGGCAACAATAGGGGGAGAATCCCCAATATAATCAGTATTAGTCCGAATAAAGCTAAACCTTTTCCCATTTGTGTCAACTCTGGAAGCTTGATTACGTTGCAATGGAAAGGCCCTATTTATGCGTCTCTATTGATTTTAGGACTGAATATATTACATTAGTTCATTCAAGACTTCACTTTCCACCTGAAATTGGAACCAAAGATGAGTTCACAAAATTCTCGAGATTTTCTCTGACTTCTTCAATTCTCTTAAGGTGTTTCTTGGTAGTTTTTGAATACAGACTGGTGACAACCTTCTTCTGTTTCCCTTCATCATCCAGTTCCCACCTACCAATGACAACACCATTCACCCAGATTGTAGGTCTCACTTCTCCAGTCTGCCTGCTTCCCGGGCTAGGCATGACTCTCGGTTCATCAAGTTTAGTGGGCCAATAGTGTCTTTTGTCAGCTGGTGATATTTTGTGTTGAATCTCTTCAGGAATGAATCGACTTCTGTCTATGAATGCTTTCAGGAAATGGTCCTCGTAGGGAAGGAACCATACTGGCTTGTTAGTTGGTGGTTCCACCGAGGAGGCAATATCCAAATCTGAAGTAGACATATACTTCTCTGTGCCCTCAACACTGACGCTTACAACGGTGTCACCCAAGTCCTGAATGGCATTCTTCACTGTTGTTTTGGTCTGTTTGAACCACCACGCTGTATCTTCCACTGACACTGGTCCAAAGAGGTCGATATGATGCATGATTAGTTGCGAAATAGCTTCCTTCTCATCAATCAACTCAAGTTTGATTCCTTCTACCCACTTGTCGAGTAATGCATAGGAGGTGAGATTACTCCGAGCGTGCTTTGCTTTTGCCCGAACCACCTCTCCTCGACCCATTAGCATGAGGAGTGCAGAACGAACATTTTCCCCGACCTTTGGTATAATTTTCTTTAATTCCGATGTTCGTAACGGTCCGTCCTGAAGGGCTGAACTGACTTGTCCAAGCAAGTCCTCAATTTCTTTGTCAGTGAGGAGATCCATCTTTCTATACTTGTCAGTTCGATATGCTTTGAAAAGAGCAGGTCCTGTCGCACTGATTATCAGCGACAAGTTCTCTACATGCATCACATGGATTGTCGTTCTAAATGCATGAGTCCTCGCAATCGCTCTACCATTGTCAATTGATTCAAACACTGATTTTACGTCATAATCTCCAAGACGTGCCCACGCAGAAAGATAAGGGGTCCAGTAATCGGTTGAATGTAGAGCAAGCTGAAACTTTGCCATTTCATAGAAATCTGAAGCCTTCTCATCCAGAAGGAACTGCTTTCTCAGTTGATTCCAGTGTAACTGTTCAAACGACACATCAGACAAGGGATGGTCCTCAACCAAACTTGAAGAATAGTTTCCTTTTATCGTATACCGTATATCTATTCGAAACCAGCAATGATAATTTTCTATTGAGATTGTTCATCAAGAATCTGATCTTTGAAGGCCCTGTAGTATCTCTCTGCAGATACTCTTTATTCATCTCATTTTATCTTGGAAGGAGATCTCGGGTTTATACGCTGGAGGCCACTCAGGTTCATTATCAAGCACACTCTCAACCTGCTCGAGTGTATCCTTTGAAAGGGTCACATCAGACGCTCCCACATTATCTATGACATGCTCTGGTTTGGTTGCACCCACGATCGCTGATGAAACCTCTGGACGCCTGAGAATCCATGCAAGCGCTAGCTGTCCAGTCGTGATATCCAATGACGTTGCAATCTCCGTGAGCTTTCTCGTCTTTGACAGATTTGCTTCATTGAGGTACCGGTTCATCCAGGTCGATGTGGCACCTCGACTTCCTTCAGGTATTCCGTCATTATATTTTCCAGTGAGAAGCCCCTGAGCTAGAGGACTAAAGACAGTGAAGCCCATCCCATGAGTCTTAGCTACTTTCATTATCTCAAGTTCTATGTATCTGGAAAGCATGTTGTAGGGAGGCTGTTCAACTATCGGTTTATGAGCTCCATATTCTTTCGCCACAGCATTAGCCCGTTCGAGCTGAGCCGCTGTCCAGACCGATGTCCCCCAGTGTCTCACTTTCCCCGCCTTGATCAAGTCATCCATAACCATGACTGTTTCTTTCACTGGTGTCGTGTAGTCATATCTGTGTAGGAAGTATATGTCGATATAGTCCATGTTCAGACGACTGAGAGTATCTTCGATGGCATTCATGATGTTCTTCCTGCTGTTTCCCCAGTCAGTAATGTCCTTACTTGTTGGCCAGAACACCTTGCTTGAAACCACGAGATTCCGTCTGCTGACATTCTCATCTCTGAAGAACTGTGCAATTACTTCTTCCGCCTTTCCACCTGCATAGATCTCTGCTGAGTCAATGAAGTTGACTCCAAGGTCCAGTGCTGTGGTCATGCACTTCTTGGCCATCTCGTTCTCAACTGACCCACCGTATGTGAGCCATGAGCCAAGAGAAATCTCGCTTACTTTCAGTCCACTCTTTCCAACCTTTCGATATCTCAATTAATCATCTCCAATTGTCTGCGATGTAGAAATGAACCATCTTTCCTATTAATTGGCTCATTCACATTTTAACTATTGTTAATAACTATTATATGTTTAGTTAAGCCTTTGAGTGCAATAGTAGATATTGGTGTCCCACGGGGACAATGTAATCCCCATGGATTATTCATACCTAAGAGCATCAACTGGCTTAAGTTTGGAGGCTCGCCTCGCTGGATATAGCCCAAAGATGACAGCAACTAACACACCAAAAACTAGTGCAGATAAGAGGAGGTCCAGTGTGATTACAGGAATGATTTCTGGCATGCCTGAAAAACCTCCAAAGCCACCCATGCCGCCCATATCACCCATGTTTGCCATGCCCCCTGCAATGAGATTTCCAATCAGTATTCCGGCGACAATACCAAAGACACCTCCCAATAATCCAACCATCATCGCCTCACTAAGAAAGATACCCAGTATAGTTCTACTATGCATTCCCATTCCTTTTAGAATCCCAATCTCACGAGTACGTTCTATCAAAGACACAATCATGATGTTCATGATTCCAATCCCTGCAACAATTAGAGAAATGCCTGCGATACCTGCAAGAAACACGTTCAGGATGCCAAGTATTTCTTCCATCATCCCCAAAAGCGCGGCAGGTTGGGTGACACTGACAAGTCCTTCGAAAGCGTCTTCAATCTCTTGAATCAGCGTATCAATCTCATCTTCAACGTCAGTATCGATCTTGACCACGATAGAGGATATTTCCTCTGTTTCAAAGAACTCGATTGCCCACTCTAGTGGAACATAGAATCCGATATCTGAGGGTCCACTAATCCCGAATCCACCAATCTTTTCTAAAATAGCAACGACGGTACCTGTGTAGTTTGTCATCACTATAGTGCCATTTACACGACCAGTCCAGATGATTGTAACTTCATCTCCAACCCGAGCAACAATAGTACCATTCTGCCAGGGATCAGCAACACTCGATCCGATGATTACGTCGGTATCTGCAGGAGATGCAGGTATGGTGCCATTCCCTGCCACAAACGTACTGTACATTGATGTATATGCTGTATAATTGATGCCCGATAACGATAGCGGAAATTCATCACCACTGAAGTTGGCCGAAATTGTTTTCGTCATAGTTGCTACACTTGAGTCAACATGCTCAATAGAATTGATCGTATCGGTGTCATTAACCAATAGTGCGAAGTCAGAATCGCCTCCACCTCCCCCAAATAGAGCAAGGATACCGCCCGTACTCACAGTGAGTGTATCGGTTCCTAAACTTTGTTCGAACTGTTCAGTCATGGTGACTTGAAGTCCTCCGGTGAATGATAGGAGGGCAACAATTGCCGCTATACCAATCGCTACACCAAGAGTGGTTAGTCCAGCTCGCATCTTGCGAAGCCTGATTGCACTGAATGAAAAACGAAGCACATCGCCACTACGCATCTATGTTCACCTCGTCTGATTCAATCAGACCATCCCTCAGATGGATTATCCTTCTAGCCTGGTTTCCGATTTCGGGGTCATGAGTCACAATGATCAATGTTATCCCGTGCTCTCTGTTGAGCTTCTTCGCGAATTCCATGATCTCAAGCCCCGTCTTGGTGTCCAGATTACCAGTAGGCTCGTCCATTATGATAAACGAAGGATTATTGATAAGAGCCCTCGCCACAGCGACACGTTGTCTTTCTCCCCCAGAGAGTTCCGAGGGCTTGTGGTGCATCCTATCACCAAGTCCTACAATCTTGAGCATTACCTCAGCTTTGAATCTCCGTTCTTTCTTTGGAATTCCAACAATAGAGAGCGGTAACTCAACGTTACCAATTGCATTTAGACGTGAGATCAGGTTGAATGTCTGATAAACAAACCCAACATTTTGTCGAAGATCAGCTAATTGATTATCTCCAAGTGTTGTAACATCAACTCTGTTGATCAGTATTGTGCCTGAGGTTGGGCGATCGAGAGCACCAATCATATTTAGCAGCGTAGATTTGCCACTTCCGCTTGGACCTAAGACAGCAATGAACTCTCCTTTCTGCACACTCAGGCTCACACCACGGAGTGCTTCGACGGGTATTTGTCCCATCATGTAGGTCTTTGTCAAGTTTTTTATTTCGATTACTTTTGGTAAGAAGTCCTCTTCGTTCATTGTGTATTCAAGGTCTGTTGTCAAGTTTGGTTCGTCCTTTATCATTTCTAGATGACGCATTAATAAACCACATCATATGTGATATATCAATAATGATAGATTTCGAATAAGATAAAGGCTAGTTCGACAGTGAACAGAATCATGTTTAGTCCCTTCAGAAGGTTGATAGAGGCTTTTCGAGAGAAAGGAGCTACTACGCCTAAGAAGGCACTGACATGGAAAGAGCTCGGGTTTCCTGAAGAATTAGAACATATGTCACCTCCAATCCCCCCGGACAAATCCCCAATTGTGCAGAAGGGTAACAAGTATTACCTTTCTGAGGAACGTCTAGCAGTCTTCAGGAAAGAGTATGGTCTTGCTATCGACCCTCTAAGGAAATGGATTCAGCATACAGCAAAGGTGCCTAAGGGATTCCTCAGATATCAGGTTCTCCACAAACTCAAGGAGTGTCCCATGTCTGGTGCAGAGCTAACATCCGCAATCACCGAAGAGATGGGAGGTCGCTGGAAACCGAAGCCGGGTTCTATGTACCCCCTTTTGAAGAGTCTACTTCTGGATGGGCTCACTCAAGAGATCCCTGAAGAAGATGGGCGGACTCGAAGATATGAGCTGACGGAGAGGGGTAGGAAGTTTCTTGAGGACCAAGTGGACCAAAGTGGTGAACTTCGTGAGAAGTTTAGCCAGGGGTTCACTCCCTTTCCCCCCTTCCTAGGGTTAGGTTCCCATGCGGAGATACCGCGCTCTCTCAGGAATCTCTTCACGACCCTTCAATCACTCCGTGTAGTAATCAGTAGCAATCCTTCTCCTGAGATACTCAAAGAGCTTGCTCAAGCAGCTGACCGTTTCACTAAGGAGCTCGAAAAGATCCGTAAGAAGATCGAAATCCCGGAGTAAGCTGTCTAGCCATTGTCAATTTTTCCTTGACAGATTACTCTAGGTTGAGATAGAAAAGTATATTGAGTGCAATTGTGCTGAAGAAGTCTTTCTTACTAATAACAAAAAAGGTGAGCTGCAAGAGGGGTCTCCCCCACAGCCCACTACACTGGTTTGGCGTGCAACATTAAGCTATTTCATAAGAGTGCAGTAGAGTACTGACTTGAGATCATTTCCAAGCAGTACCTCTCCCCTCAAATCCTCAAGACCAATGACGGCATTGTCTGAGTCCACTTTGGTGGCGACATTTTCTTCATCGATGTCCTTCAACTTCAACAGCATCTGAAGTGCAGAACTCGTTGCGGTCTCACCCTCGATAGGAGTCTTTTTGACATCATAATACTCAACAGCAAAAGATTCCAAGAAACCAAAGCGCTTCCAAAATGCCTGGGGTTTTCGATACATCTCAAGAGCCACAACTTCACCGTTTGAGTCAACGACAATGACTCCACAAGTTTCCTTTGGAAGGCTCTCTTTGATCTCCTTTGCTATCTCGCTGGCTTTTTCTTGGACCTTTTCTAGTGCATCAGTATACTTGGTTGGATCATCAAGACCCAATGTCTGACTGTATCTCCTGACCTCTGACCAAACCTCAGTCTGATCAACCGCGGTCTCTGGGGAATAATGTTCAACATCAGACATAATTGACTGATACCTCATCTTCCTCATAGTCCGTTTTAGTCCCATTGAACCAGCACCTATTGAATGGAATCCGGAACCTCGATTGAGTGCATGTGGAGCATGAACACATTTCACGGGAATCCGTTTCTCTTCTCCTGGTTGTAATAATACGCTGGCCACAACTATGCGGTCCTGACTGTTTGGTGCGACAAGAACTTCAGACTCTTCTATGAGAACAGGTTTGTTGCCTGTATTGCGTGCTAAGATTGTATTGACTGCGTCACCTGCTTCTGTGATTGTAAATACACTTTGCTCAAAGGCTTCGGCTGCATTGAGATAGGTTTCATCACTCTCTGATTGGCTTACTGGCACAATTGGTACAAGTGAGAGTCCGTGATGTGCAACCGGTCCTTCAAGACTGAAGCAGGTTCCTTGCAAGATTTCATCCGCTAGGGAGCGGACTTGGTTAGTAGCGTTTGTTATTGACAATTAGAATTTCACCATCACAAGATAGTGTAACACTGTTACGGATGATACCTTACGTGAAGCCTTATAAACAATTCATCTATGACTATATATATCCCGCACTAGAAGGTGACAAGCACGTCAGAACTTAAAGAAGATACCCCCGACCAACCCAGCCTGAGAGATGAATTATTGGGCCGATTCGAGAGAGAAAAACACGGTCTGAAGAACCGCGAGATTTCAGTAATGACACGTATGAGTACCGATATCGTTGAAACTCTCGATGCCCTCGTTGAACTTGAAATATTCAAGAGTCGATCAGAGGCCGTAGCTGCATTTGTAGAGAGAATGATTGTAGCTCGAATGGAGCTATTTGTAGAGATCAAAAATCAGGCAAGTGACATTACTAAGAAGAGAGAAGCCGCAAAGCATCTGGCTTTCAAAGCTATAAGATCTAACCGTAAGTGAATGCTCCTATCGCGAGTCATGAGGTTCCCAGAGCTCGATTTTATTCCCCTCTGGGTCTATAACCCAAGCAAACTTCCCTTCAGAAGTTTCTTCAATACCTCTCTCATCAACAGTGACGCCTTTCGCTATCAAATCCGCGAAAAACTGTTTGATGTGACTTACAACAAAATTGATCATAGAGTCTGCTCCACTTGGGTCGAAATATTTCGTGTTTTCGGGAAAGGGTCCCCACAGAGTATACCCCGGTGCCTCTAGGTCTGACCACTTGAAGTAAATGTATCCTTTATCATCAGGTTTCAAACCGAGATTCTCTTCATACCATTTTTGGAGTTTCTTAGGGTCTTTCGACTTGAAGAACACTCCACCTATTCCTCGTACTGGTGACATATTGACAATGACTCGGTATCTGAAGATTTAGGTGTTGTCAAACATTGAAAATAGCAAATGGTTTAATTCTAATCATAAAGCGAATCACGAAAATCGAGAAGGTATTTTTCTTGCTGCCTGATTAACCGCATTTTCATCCCACTCACCGAAATTCATCGAATTTGATTGCTGCAACATGTACCGAGAGTTTGATAACTGAGTTATGTAC
>VAPC010450065.1_pt1 | contig 19880 bp, 17 predicted proteins | sample 3395121 | NCBI WGS metagenome assembly VAPC01 (sample SAMN08290434, study PRJNA428436) | hydrothermal vent metagenome | isolation source: Deep-sea hydrothermal vent chimney | place: Indian Ocean: Southwest Indian Ridge | depth 1711 m m
ATCTCCACCGGTGCCAGAGGAACCTCGGGTCTATCCATCATCCCGAACGCATCGAGCACCTGGAGGGCACACTTCATGGCCGCTGGTGGAGCAAGCAGTGGGAGAGGTTCATTTCTGGGTGTCGGAATCAGGCAGTGGATGAGACTGGGCAGGCCGTAGAGGTGGTCGGGATGGTGGTGAGTGATCAGTACTCCGCGCAGATTGTCGGGATCGATGCCTGCCTGTTTGAGTTTTTTGTGTGGAGAGGCTCCGCAATCAATCAGCCAGACACCCTCTTTCCATAGCAGCGCCAGGCTTGTATTATCCCTGTCGAGCGGTGCGAAGGCTGCTCCCGTACCCAGCAGAACGATTTTAAAATTTTCTGCACTCATGCCATCCAGCCCAGATTATACAGGGATCGTGCAGTTTGACCTACTTTCCCATTCCTACGTGCTGTGCCTTCTGAAAAACCTTCCCCTCGGTCCCTATGGATGGAGCTATGATGATCTCGGTCAACTGGAATTCCCGGATATTGCGGGCCCCGACGTTACCCATGCTGGTCTGGATGGCTCCGACCAGATTCTGGCTTCCATCATCGAGTCTGGCAGGACCCAGAAGTATCTCCTGCAGGGTTCCGGTTGTACCGACGTGTATCCGGGTACCCCTGGGCAGATTCGCATGCGGAGTGGCCATCCCCCAGTGGTACCCGCCGCCAGGAGCCTCTTCGGCCTGTGCGAAGGCACTGCCGACCATTACTGCATCGGCACCGCAGGCCAGGGCCTTGCATATATCCCCTCCGGCGCGCATCCCGCCGTCTGTAATAATGGGCACGTATTTACCGGTGTTCTTGTAGTGGAAATCGCGGGCGGTCGCGCAATCGATCGTGGCGGTTACCTGTGGCACCCCCAATCCGAGAACGCCTCGTGTTGTACAGGCGGCCCCAGGTCCTATCCCGACAAGCAACCCGTCTATACCCGCCTGCATCAGTTCCAGACTGACGTTGTAACCGACCGTATTGCCGGCAATTACCGTAACCGGTATCTCGCTGCAGAACTTCTCGAAATTGAGTGTTTCGTATTCGTTCGATATATGCCTGACTGTGGAAACGGTTGACTGAACAACGAAGAAATCGGTCCCGGCATCAGCAGCCAGTTTCCCGAACCGCTCTGCTCTCTGCGGAATGGCTGAAACCGCCACAGGAACACCACCAGCCTTTATCTCCTCCACCCTCCTTGTCACCAGTTTCTCCTGAATCGGCGGAGTGTACAGGTTCTGTACCAGGCGGGTGGCTTCTTCATTGTTGGCGGCAGCTATTTCCGCCAGCACCTCACTTGGATCTTCATATCTAGTCTGAACCCCCTCCAGGTTCAGTACGGCCAGACCGCCGAGCTTTCCCATGGCAATGGCGAATTTGACATCGACCACACCGTCCATAGCACTGGCGATAATCGGTATCGGGAAACGATGACCCTCGAATTCCCAGGAGGAATCGGTTTCGTTCGGATTGATCGTTACTTCTCCAGGAACCAGTGCGACCTCGTCGAAGCCGTAACAGCGACGGGCCTTTCTCCCTACACCCAGATACATGCCCATCCGGGTCATCCTCCTGATATGTGTTGGTACCTTAACAAATGCTGGTCAGCGAAATCTAGGAGTGTTATCTCTGCGGGCAACTCCATTCTCCAATATGTGGCCGGATGAACACAAGAATTGTGACGTTCAGGTGACACCGTGATCTTTCAAATAATCCCGATAATCGTATTATAATCGAAGAGGCATCCCCTAAGTATTTATCTTACAACAAGTTATGTGTTCCGGTTCATTGACATTCTCTCTGGCACATCTGTTGCGGTGCTTCTTGACAGCAAATAGAGCCCCCGAAGCAGTGGGAGAGCGTGCCATGCTGGAATACTTGAAAATCGAATATATGTGCGCCAGGGAATTCGCCAGACTTATCTGCCGCGATTCCAGATACCTGGGCCTGACAGTGTCCATGTATGGCAGGACCCTGAACAGTCCAACTCGGGCTCAGATGCTGCGGGCAGCCTACTGTCTGGCCAGGTTGATCGACGATGTACTGGACGGAGATATTATTATTCCGGGTGATCCCGAGGTTTACGTCTTCTATCTGATGCATCAGGCTAAAGCCGGAATGATCGCAGGCCGGAACCTGCCATCCAGACTCGGACGTTTTGTATTCGAGAATATAAACCGCTTCGGACGCAACAGTGAAATACCGGCCGAATATCTGCACGTGCTGGTAGAGTCGATGTTAATCGATCGAAGAAGGGCCCGTAAGAAACTGCTCCTATCCGATCGTCAGCTGCACACTCATCTCGTCAAAACCCTTGAAGCCGCCCACAATGCCGCATTGTGCATTTCGAACGCCCGGGCCAGGGCACCTGACATTCCTCACTTGATCCGAGCTCAGGCCTCTCTCTATACCCTTCGCGATCTTAAAACAGATATCTCACGGGGACTGGTTAACATTCCTGAAGATGTGGTTACCTTGGCACGTGACCAAGGATGCAATAGTCTATCATACGATGCGCTATTCTCAACGTCAGCTGTCAAGAAATGGATCGCTGATGAATTTGCGTTCGGGAGAGGGCATTTAGAGGCTGCCGGTCACCAATTGGCAGCAATTAAAGATCGAAGAACATCTATGATCGTGAGACCTCTTCACAGGGGCCTCAAGCACCTGGCCCGCAGGCTCCCGCCGGTTCTGGGAGTCGATATTTCGGTCAATCTGATTCCGGTCGAGTGAGGTGAGGGAGATAAAGCGTGATGCTGATGCAATTCGACAAATGGTACCTCGATTGTCAGACCGACCTGGAATTCGGTTACTACTATGTATGCCGGCTTTCCATCGGAAGATTGAGGCTGATCAGCAGCGAAGTCCATCATTACGGCACAGAGAAGGTTGTGCACTGGAGCCGGTTGGGACGCGCATATGCTTCAGGGCTGAGGGAGATGAAGGGAGCCGGGGCAGAGATCAGGGCCCGATCGAACTGCACGAAGTTAAGGCTGGCAAATGGAGAGGGATCCCTCAACGGATCGTGGCGTTCAACGATTCATCCCCTGCCCAGATACCGGCGACCTCTCTATATGGATGATAACGGCTGGTGCGACTGGAAAGTGTGGTCTCCATTCTCGGAGGTCTCCCTGTCGATATCGCCGGACACGACAATCCGGGGATCGGGTTATGTGGACCTGGTCCGGATCACTATCCCCTCCTGGCGGATCCCGTTCACTTCTCTCCATTGGGGGCGACTCTTCTCGAAGGAGAAATGGTTGATACTCCTTAACCTGCTGACCCCCGGCATGAATACGGCGTGCTCAATAGAGAGCAGCGGAACCTGCAGCAATGTGGAAATAGATGTAGATCGGAGGGATAATGGTGAGATAGATACATTCAGGTGGTCGATCGATGGTCGTCCACTGAACGCGGAGGTGGTCCGGGTGCTTCAGAGAGGCCCTGTACTGAACGGTGAACGATTCGGGCGGCTGATCCCGGCCCGTCTGCTCGCCAGACTTGGATCGGGAGGATTTGAGGAAAAGTACTGGGTCAACGCTCGGCTGAACGGCTCCGATTACTCGGGTCCGATGGAAGAGGTACGATGGAATGAACAGTGAAATCCTGTGCAGCTGCAAAAACCTTGCCAAGGCGTATGGAAGACATACGGTTCTGGAGGATTGTTCCCTGACCGTTGCCAGTGGTGAACTGGTGGGCCTTGTCGGCGAAAACGGTTCTGGAAAATCAACTTTGATAAGGTGCCTGCTGGGATTCACCAGACCCTCAGGTGGAATGGTGGAGGTCAGTGGAAAAGTCGGCTACTGCCCGCAGGAGGATTACCTCAATCCTGCCTACATGGTGGATGAGCACCTTTCGCTGGCCTGTGCCATCTATGGCAGACATGACCATATAGACATGACCTACGTGAACGCACTCACCGATCGGCTCCGCCTGGATGAATACAGGGAATGTCCTGTGAAAGATCTGAGTGAAGGCACGCGTCAGAAATTGAAGTTCCTCACCTCGATCATACATAAGCCCACTCTGCTCTTAATGGACGAACCTTATGGTGGATTCGACTGGAACATGTACCTGGTCTTCTGGGATCTGATCGGGGAGCTATGCGAGACGGGCGCCGGGGTGCTGCTGATTACCCATCTTATCTACGACCGTCATCACTTCAACAGGATCTACGAGCTTCAGGGGGGGCGACTCGATGCCTGATGCGCGATCTGGCAATCCAGCAACGCGGCTCTTCCTGCTCTCCTTCCTGGAGCTGTGGCGGAATCGATTCGGGCTTCTTCTGCTGCTGATCATCCCGCCGATTTTCCTGGGGATAGTCGAGTGGACATCAGGTGAGATCCCATTACCGATCGAACTCTTTTTCAAGGGTGAAACCGAGCGGGTGCTGCTGTCACAGAGAGACATATCCCTGGTATTCATCGGAGCGGCTGTGAGCGGATTCCTGACGGCCTATTACGCGATCCTGCTATTTCAACGGAATTTCGAATACTTCAGGCACTGCATCGGGATGGGACTTACCCCGACCAGTTTTATCGCTGCGCGTTTCCTCTTCTTTCTCACCGTCGTTGCCGCCCTCGCTCTATTCATCACGATGGTTGTAGGTATCATGTCACCCCTGAAGAATCCCGGTGGAGTATTCCTGGGATTCCTTCTTGTCGGAGCGGTGTACGGCGCCTACGGAGGTATGGTCGGGCTGGTTTGCAGGGATTTCATGGTAGCGGTTCTCTGTGTCGTCCTGCTGGCCAATCTCGATGCAGGCTGGCTGCAGAATCCTGTTTTCTATACTACCGCACAGGAAACCGCCATTATCCACTGGTTGCCTGCCTTCTATCCCAGCCAGGTAGTATTTGCGGCCGCTTTTACGGAGCGGATGAATATGTGGGCGGTTACTCTCAGTGTCCTCTATGGAACGATCCTCTTTCTATCAATGCTGGTAATCGCGCACATACGGATCCGTTCCCTACGCAGGTGGTGGAAGTAGTCGTGGGAAATGCGGCAGCGCATGATCGAATCTCCTCCTTCTCCGGCGGAGCATACATTGCCCTTTTCGCACTGGGTGCTCCCCTCCTCTATCTTGTTTTTGGTAAAGCTGCGGACCGCGCAATCGGCAACTTCTTCTCAGCGCCCCCGCTCGTGCTGCAGATGGCGGGGGGAATACTCACAATTGCGGGCCTGGCATTTATCATTATCTCGATAATCCTGCTTAACACGATCGGTAGGGGATTGCCGATCTCCTCTTTACCACCCGTAGAGCTCGTTACCGCCGGTCCATACGGCATATCCAGGCATCCCATTTATCTGGGTACTATGCTGACTTTCGCAGGTATCTCCATGATGATCGGTTCATTCTGGTGCACGCTGCTTGCCGCACCCCTTCTCGGATTTTTCTACTTCACATATGCGGTAGGAATCGAGGAACCGATCCTTATTTCACGATATGGACAGAGATACAGCGATTATCAGAATCGAACGGCGCTCAGCTTTGAGTTCCCCTTGAGGAAGCGTCTCTATCGAATCATCTCCTTCCTGCTGGAAAAACTGTCTGGAGTAATAAACAGGCCTAAGATAGTGCGCCGAGGCAATTTCATCTTCTTCTGGGGATACGGGATATGGGTGGCGACCGGTGCGATTTTAGGGCTGACTGTAATGGAAGTTGTCTTGATCTCATTGGGAAGGCCGGCCAGTGATGCGGCGTGGGTGGTAGCCGTAGTCATGGTAAGCGGCCTGGTAGGAGCCCGCCTGTTGTGGCGTACAGGATTTGCAGTACATCACGGAACCGGTTTTACCCGCTCTGCCTGGAAAGTCGGATTTGTATCGTGGGGAGTGATGACCGGCTATCTCGTTGGATTGCCTCTGCTCGCCTGGAAAATGAATGTCTCTCCATACCTCTTTTTCGATGTGGTTTTCCCCTCTGTAATGATAACCCATCCCTTCGGACGGATAGGCTGCGTATTCTACGGATGCTGTTACGGCAAGGAGACGACAAGCGGGGCCCGGATCCGATATGAGCACCCCGACTTGAAGGCAGTCAGAGAAGGCAGGGTCAATCCCGAATCACTGAGACCTGCCCAGTTGATCTCGGCAGTGAACGGCGCCCTGATCGCCGCACTGGTTTTCGGAATCTGGTATTCGATCCCGCTGCCGATGGGTGTTCCGGCTGCCCTGGCGGCTGCCATGTATGGACTGATGCGGATTGGAGAGGAATGGCTTCGAACTCAGAACAGAGTGATGTGGGGACTCGTTTCTCCCGCCCAGCTTGTGGCCCTCCTGCTGGTCCTGGTGGGTGTGGGCCACCTCCTGTGGATACCAATCGGTGGAGGACATATCGTTCACCCGGCTCTCAGTGAAGTTCTTGACGTCTCTGTCACCGCTCAGATACATCTGCTTCTCCTGATCGTTTGCGGTGTGATTTCCCTCTTTGCGAGCAGCTACCATTACAGGGCGGTGGGACGATGGAAATGACGGATAACAGAAGAGAGATATTGCAGGTGGAAGCACCCGCCTACGCCAACAGGTACCTGCACTGGTACGGCTGCAGCCTTCACGAAATCGCCCGACAGCACGGCACGCCATCACACGTCGGGTGCTCCGAAGCAGTAGAAGACTCGCTGGACCTGTTTCATTCCGCATTCGCAGCTGCGGATCTCACCGTAGAGGTCAGGTATTCTGTAAAGACAAATCCACTGCCTGCGTTTCTTACAACTCTTGCCGATCTGGGAGCTGGATTCGAAGTCTGTTCCGGCTACGAACTGGCGCTGGTCAAAGAGCTGGGAGTTGAAGGAAAGAGAATAGTAGCAACCGGTCTCCGCGAGGGTTTTCCATTCGCCCGAGAGGCTTGTGAAACAGGTGTTGATATGCTCACGGTTGCTACCGCGGGTCAGCTGAAGTCGATCATATCAGATATCAAGAACCTGCCTGGAACCCTCCCTCTCGGTTTAACCATATGCCCCGAGCTCCTGAGAGGCAGGTGGGACCTGACACTCAACACGGGGGCAAAAGGGGCCGCTATCGGGTTCCGCCCCGGCTCACCCCTGCTGGATGAAGCGATTAGGACCATTGCCTCCCACAGGCAGCTGGAACTGGTCGGTCTTCACATGCACATCGGTTCAGGAATCCGTTCGGCCGCACCTTACCTCAAGGCCATAAAGATCCTTGAGAAGGTGATCATGGCGGCGGCCCGACTGGGCAAACCGGTAACCATGGTAGATATAGGTGGGGGCTACGGCCTCCGCTCGACTCCGGTGCTGGGAGCATGGAAGATCGTCTCCTCTATCCTGGGCCCCGGAGGTTCGAATGCCTCCAATTCCTCAGCAGGATCCATTCTGAACGATGTTGCCGAAATGGTGTCACAATCGTTCGATCGGCTGCAGAGAGTGGGGATACGTCCCGAGAAACTCATCGCCGAACCTGGTCGCATCATCTCAGGTCCATGCCAGCTTCTGCTCCTTTCAGTCGTCGACATGATCGACAGGGGTCGCAACGAGCGTTTCCTGCTCTGTGACGGGGGTTCAATGGCGATCTCTCCTATGCTGATGGCCGAGGGACACCGTCTGATGAGCCTTGTGGAACCGGATAGAGAACTGTTGCGCTACCGGGTACTCGGCAATCTGCCAACCTCTCTCGACAGGGTCTCGGCATCTGCACTGCTTCCGGCCATGCGCGCCGGAGATCGTATCGCGGTGCTTGACACCGGAGCATACTTCATATCGATGAACAATACATTTATCGGGCCGCGCCCTCCTGTAATCTGGATAGAGAACAAGAGTTCCAGAATCGCAAGAAGACGGGAAACCGAGGTAGAGGTTTTCAACCGTGACGAATGAAAGAGGCAGCTTCAGTAGAGAATCCGGCACGCGCCTGCTCGGTTCTCTTAAGGAAGGTTCATATGCATGGCGGGCTCTCGATCCCCTTCAGAGAGCCCGTACGATAAGGCAGCTGCGCCGGTTGATGGCCCGCCGGTCGGATGAACTGGCCCGCCGGATAGCTGAGATGACAGAGAGACCTCTCTACGAAGCACTGACGCAGGAGGTTTTTCCAGCCCTCGAGATGGCTCACTACTGCGAACGGAGGTTTGCACGAGTTCTGCATCCCCGAACTTCTCTCTACCTGCGCCCCGGTTTCCTGCGAAACAGGCATACCGTGCATTGGGAACCGTACGGCACGATCGCCGTGATAACCCCCTTCAATTTCCCCTTCTCCCTGGCGATGATGAGCGCAGTTTATCTGGCGACGGCGGGCAACACCATCGTCATAAAGCCATCGGAGGCAATGCCCGATATCTCCGACCTGATAAAGGAACTGCTCTCAGAGACCGGGCTGGCGCCCTCGATCATCAACGTACTGGATGGCGGCCCTGAGGCGGCCACCTTTCTCGCACAATCGGATTTGATTTCGAAGGTGGTCTTCTTCGGTGGAAAGAGCGGGGGTAATGAACTGGCCCACATCTGTTCGCGGCGCGGAATTCCATTCGTACTGGAGCTGGGGGGGGGCAGTTCAGCGATAGTTCTGGCAGATGCTGACCTGAAGAGAACTGCTGCGGGGATAGCCTGGAGCGGATTTTACTCTGGAGGTCATTCGTGCGTAGGTACAGACCGTGTATTCGTGGAATCCACTGCAGAAGCTCGATTTCTTCAGCTGCTGGTTAAGGAGTCACAGAGGGTCTGGAATGAGGACATTGACACTTCGATGCTCGAGGCTCCCATCTCGGGACATATCCTCAAAGCCATCGATAATGGAGCCCGCTACATAGCGACTCCGAAGGGAGCCGATGCCGGTCCAGGTGAGACTCCACCTGGGCTGCTTGCTGGAGTCACACCTCGATCCTCTCTGCTTAAAGAGGAGTTGTTCACTCCGCTGATAGCAATCTGTACCGTCACGAGTGGAGAGGAGGCCGTGCAGATCGCCAACGACAGCTGTCAGATGCTGGGTGCCTCGATCTGGACAAGGAATAAACGACGTGCGCACAAACTGGCCCGCGATCTGCGTTCATCCATGATATGGATCAACGACACCAGTTTCGGGCTGCCGAACCTGCCGTGGGGGGGATGGGGAGAGGCGGGATGGGGCTCCATATTCTCGCGATTCTCGCTGCACGAAGCCGCCCGGCTTAAGTGGATCAGTACCAGTCCTGCCAGAGGACGCCGCCCATGGTGGCATCCATATTCCGAGATGAAGATGCGCCTTGCGCGCCTGGCGACCCTCTACTACAGGAAGTGATTAAAAGAACAAAGAGGAGAGGATCCTGAACTTTGACCGGTTGTACGCAGGTCAGGGTGATGAGGGTCAGCAGGGGCAGGAAGCCGGACCGTTGAAATCCAGCATCGAGCCGGCCTCAGATATCCGCCAGAATACCTCTGTAGATCACTCTGACGGGGCCTTCGAGCCAGATATCGTCGATTCCGCTGTCCCCGCTGCTGAAATAGACATTCAGAACACCACCCATGGCGCGGATCGAAACAGGTGATTCTGCACCCTCCCGGCTCAGGACCAGCGCGGCAGCAGCGGCACCGGTTCCACAACTGAGAGTTTCCGCCTCCACCCCTCTTTCGAAGGTCCTGATCGCGAAAGAACCGTCTTGATCGGCTTCCTTCGCAACGAAATTCACATTGGCTCCTTCACTGCCGAGCTGTTCATGCGAACGGAGCCAGAGGCCTATGCTCTCCAGCGGAACCGCTCCGGGATCATCTGTAAGACTCACGAAATGAGGAACTCCGACATTCAGAAGCGACCCCGTCACCACCCCTTCGCTCGTATCGAGGGACAGTTCCTTCTGACCCGATGAGGAACCGATCGTCACTAACGCCCTGCGCTCCCACCCGATGGCAACGTGTCTTCCATCCGCGGCTTCAAAAGTGACCGACCAGATCTGTTTCGCACCGATGCCTTCCGGAAGGTTCCATCCTTCCGGTTTGGGTGTATCTACGGTCAATTCTGAACCAAGACCGTTCTCCACTGCGGCAGCCCATGCAAGACAACGGGCTCCATTGCCGCACATTCGTCCCTCCCGGCCATCTGCATTGAGAAACACCATCTGAAAATCGAATTCTTCTGAATTGCGAAGCAGCAGCACGCCATCGGCTCCCACACCGGTTCGGCGTGCGCACAGATCGGCCCATCTCTCCCGAGAGGTTCCGGTTACGACCCCTTTCCGGTCATCGATCACCAGGAAGTCATTTCCGGCGCCTGTCATCTTGAAGAATGGTATGCTCACTGCAGACCTCCCGATCCCTGCCTTGCCTGATCACCTGTTCCCAGGATCAGAGGAATATCGTAAACACTTTCAAAAGTATCGATAACATACAGAGTATCGGATATCACTCCCACCTCTTCGGCAGGACGAAAAGGATTTAAAGAACCGACATCCACGACTCCGTCTCCATCTGTGTCAGCATAGCCCCATACCCAGTATGGACCTACAGGAAGATCGGGAGTAAACAGTTCACCCGGCGCGGCAAGTTCGACTTCTGTTCTCGGTGTGGTTCCGCTGCCGACCCCTTCCAGGATTATCCGGTACATGCCCTGTGGAGGAAGCGGCTTACCTTCTACTCTGAACCTCAGCGTACCTTTGCCTGCAGGCCTGATGCCTCGCCACGTTGCAGAATAATCTTCAGGAGGACCGATCAATCCCGTCCACGACTTCAGGCTTTCACTTTTAATTATAAGATCGAACAGGGCATCGGGAATAACCGGGTCGAGCACTACCAGCTCGACAATACGCGCGTCGAGCCAGTTCGACTCCAGCCCGATCGTGTCCTGACCGCTTAAGATCCACTGTTCGAGCCCACTCGCATCTATCTCAGTTGAGAAGGTAAGCCTTATTTTCGCACCCTGGTTCAGACTCAGACTCGAATCGGCTGGAGTTATTTCGGTTACTGCCGGCCGGGTCGTATCTGACTGGGCGGGGACGGAGAATGTGATCGGGCGAGATGCAGCACGTCCCGGATTACCCCGAGCATCCCTTACTTCCAGAAGATTCGCCTGATAGCGGATACCGGGCTGAAGTCCTTCAACCTGAACAATAAGAGTAGCCGGCAAATTGAGAGATAAATAACCACGCATCACATTAACCTGGTCCGTACTGCTTTCGACATTCCCTTCAGCGGTATACGGCGCAAACGCAACGGCGGGCAGAGTGCCTTCTGCGGGAGGTTCTGTGAACCTGAGATTCACGAAATCACTATTCGGTGCAGAGGCTGACCTCAGGGCAGGTCCAGTTGTATCTCTCAGAGCGAGATTCAGCATCATCCCATTCACGGGTATATCTTCCTCCTCACACCTCACCTCGAAAGGTGGTACCGCCAGAGGATCGCTGTCCAGATTATATATTCCGTTGCGATCTGTATCCCTGAAAGCAAATACCCGGTAGATACCTTCTGACATGTTGGACTGCTCGAACCTGCCAGAATCGTCCGCCTGGGTTATATAGAGGGGTATGGTTCTATCCGGCTCTGATATAAGGGCTGGATTTGCCCTGGAATTAATCTCCGGGTCGTCTCCTACAGGATAAATCCAGATCCACGCTCCGGGCACGAATCTGCCATTCTCGACAACAGCTCCTCCGACAGAGGACTGATCGAGCACCGGACCTGTCGAGAAGGCAAGGGTTGTTGCCCTGCCGAGCCGGTTCCTCTGCGTATCGGTCGCATCGGCACCAAGGGTAACCACGATGGTTGTGTTTTCCCGCAACAGCTCAAGAGGTATCAGGCGCAGTTCTCTGCCTCTCCATTCAACTCGGAGAGTTGGACCGATATCCGGAGTGAAGAAGAGTGCACGTTCGGTTGAACGGTGATCCATGGATTCAGAGAATCTGAATACGATCGACTCTCCCCGGTTTACATTGGTCGAACCGGGATCGGGGTATACTCCAACGACGAGCGGGGCTTCCTGATCTACAGGTCCGCCTGGAGGCACCCCCTCCTTGGCACACCCTGCGGCACCAGTAAGCAGGATCACAGCCAGAAGAATAAGTTGTCTCTGATTCAGCTCTCTTTTCACCACCGTAGATCAGGATTCTTAGCCGCATGAGCTTCATCTGGACGGCAAACCGGCGTGTGGTGAGGAGCACCCCTGACTGTCAGGGGATCGTCTGCCGCTTCGCGAGCTATCTGCCTCAATACCTGAGCAAAAGTGTCGAGTGTTTCGCGGGTTTCGGTCTCTGTCGGTTCGATCATCAGAGCCTCTGATACAATGAGCGGAAAGTAAATGGTTGGAGCATGGAATCCAAAATCGAGCAGGCGCTTGGCGATATCGAGTGTTGTCACACCGTGATTCGATTTCTGCCTGCTGCCCGAGAGCACGAATTCATGCATGCATGGTCCCGGGTAAGGCAGGTCATAATCTTCGAGCAGCTGGTTCATCAGATAGTTGGCATTGATAACCGCCGCACGGCTTGCATCTTTCAATCCGTCATGGCCGAGGGCAATAATGTAACAGTAGGCACGCACCATCACCCCGAAATTACCGTAATGGCCGTGTATCTTCCCGATGCTCTGCGGATAATCCCAAACCCGCCTGTACACGGACCCGTTCTCCCCGTCAGATTTCTCTTCACGGAGTATGCGCGGAACCGGCAGGAATGGTTCAAGTCGCGATGACACTCCGATCGGACCGGCTCCAGGCCCCCCTCCACCGTGGGGAGTTCCGAAGGTCTTGTGCAGGTTGAAATGCATGACATCGACTCCGACCTCTCCGGGTAAGACAATTCCCAGAAGAGCATTCAGGTTCGCACCATCCATGTAAACCAGGCCACCGGCGTCGTGGACCATTTCACATATCCGGTCGATATTCGATTCGAAAAGACCGAGAGTGTTCGGATTGGTGATCATAAGGCAGGCGACATCCTCGTCGAGCGCCGCCTCCAGTTCTGTCATGTCGACCCGACCCTCTGCATTGCTCTTCAATTCGTGACTGGTATATCCATTCAACGTCACACTGGCGGGATTGGTACCGTGGGCCGAATCGGGCATCAGAACCCTCTTTCGCTTCTCTCCCTCTCCGCCGACCTCATGGCAGGCACGGATCACCATCAATCCCGTCAGTTCACCGTGCGCGCCTGCTGCCGGCTGCAGGCTCACCGCATCGAAACCCGATATGGCAGCCAGAAGCCTTTCCAGCTCCCACATGAGGGCCAGCGCCCCCTGCATCGAACTGTTATCCTGCAATGGATGCATATCTGCTATTCCCGGTAATCTGGCCATCGCTTCGCTGATTTTCGGATTGTACTTCATGGTACAGGAACCCAGGGGATAGAGGTTCTTGTCCACATGATGGTTTTTGGCCGAGAGACGTGTGAAGTGTCTCACTACCTCACTTTCACTCAACTCCGGCCAAACCGGAGCCTGGCGCCTCTTCAGCTCCTGCGGTAAATCAGTACCCCGTTCCGGCAATTCCAGTTTCGGAAAGTAAAATCCGCGCCTCCCCTCCCGGCTCAGATCCATGGAGAGCGGCTCGGGAGCCGATGACCATCCGCTGGGCTGGATCTCCATCACGACAAAACCCGTGCGAATGAGGATGCGAAGGAATCGATTTCGGCCATGGTACGGTTCTCTGTGACGGCCACCGCAAGATCTCCAGGCATCTCTTCACCAAATCCGTTCAGATCCACACCTCCCAGAAATCCTTCCTCCGCAAGAGCGTCGAGGAGCTGACCGGTATCGCCGGAGAGTGTGAGAGTGAATTCATTGAAAAAGGGAGTGTCTCCGAATGTCAGTTTCACTCCCGGGATGGCAGCCATCTGCCCGGCCAGGCAGTGAGCCTTCTGCCAGCAGTGTTGTGCAATTTCAGCCAGACCGGCCGGACCGAGCAGGGTCATGTAGACAGTTGCCCACGTAGCACAGAGTCCCTGGTTGGTGCAGATATTGCTGGTTGCCTTCGCCCTCCTGATGTGCTGCTCCCTGGTCTGAAGGGTCATGACGAACGCCTGTCTGTCCCTGGAATCGACCGTACGACTGATGAACCTGCCCGGCATCCGCCTGATATGCTCGGAACGAGCTGCGAACAAACCCAGATAGGGGCCACCCAGGCTGAGGGGCAGTCCCAGTGCCTGTCCTTCAGCCGTGGCCACATCAGCACCCCACTCACCAGGTGGAGAAAGAATCCCGAGACTGATGGGGTAGACCGTGGCGACCACCAGAGGCGGTTTCTGAGAGTCAGACCGGATTATCTCGACCAGCCTGCCCGGCTCCTCCAGAGCTCCGAAGAAGTTGGGCTGCGACAGGATAACCGCACAGGCAGGTTCGGCAAGCGCTTCCCTGAGTGCCGATTCATCTGTGCGGCCGCTTCCGGTCAAGCCAACCGTAACAACTTCGATCTTCAGTCCGGCGGCATAGGTTGCGAGCAGTTTCCTGTAATGAGGATTGACTCCGCCGCTCACGACGACACGGTCGACTCCGCGTGTCGAGCGGGCCAGCAGCATAGCCTCGGCCAGGGCGTGCCCCCCGTCGTAGAGACTCGCATTGGCCACTTCCATTCCCATCAACTCGGCCACCAGTGACTGGAACTCGTAGATCACCTGAAGTGTGCCCTGACTGACCTCGCTCTGGTAAGGCGTGTACGCCGTTGTAAACTCAGACCTGGAGACGATTGTATCGACCGCAGCAGGTATGAAATGATCGTACGCTCCGCATCCCGCAAAACAGACAAGGCTGGAACTGCCCCTGTTCATGGATGCGTACTCTTCCACCCTGGCCCTTACTTCCATTTCCGAAACACCCTCCTGTATCGGAATCGGTTCCTTCATAAGAAGATGTTCGGGAATTCCCTCAAGCAGGTCTTCGAACCGTCCGGCCCCTATCGAGCGAAGCAGCTCCAGCTGCTCGCCTTCACTGGAGGGCGCATAGCGCACAACGGTTACTCCCCGCCTTCGCCGATCAGCTCTCCATAGGCCTCGGCACTCAACAGTGCATCCAGCTCGGCGGGATCGCTCATCCGGATCTTGAGCATCCACCCGTTTCCGTACGGATCCTCGTTCACCATTTCGGGGCTGTCCACCACTGCATCATTAATCTCCATAACTTCCCCGCTTATCGGTGCATAGAGCTCGGCAACCGCCTTGACGGCCTCGATCGTTCCGAATTCCTCACCGGCAGCGGTGGGTGAGCCGGTCTCGGGCAGTTCGAGGAATACTACATCACCCAGTTCGCCCTGAGCGAAATCGGTAATGCCTATAACTGCCGTATCACCCTCAACCCGGCACCATTCATGCTCGCTGCTGTAGACTAGATTTTCAGGAATGTTCATGGATGCTCCCTGACGTGGCGGCCTGATGCCGCGCAGTTAGTGTGTTTCAGCAGGTCTGCTCTGAGAGAGCAGTCTTTCAATGTAGGAGGTGGTCACCTCCCTGCCCTCTATGAAGAGGGGATCGTTCATTATCCTGATGTGCAGCGGGATGGTCGTCTTGATCCCCTCCACGACGAATTCCTCAAGTGCTCCTCTCATGCGCGCGATTGCCTCCTCGCGCGTGGAGCCGTGACAGATAAGCTTGCCCAGCATCGAGTCGTAATAGGGCGAGATCTCGTATCCGGCATAGATATGCGTATCTACCCTTATCCCGTGCCCACCGGGCAGGTGAAGCGATTCGATGCGGCCGGGTGACGGAGCGAAATTGTTATCGGGGTCTTCGGCATTGATCCTGCATTCGATCGAGTGACCCCGTAATTCGATCTCCTCCTGCGTAACGCTTAACTGTTCACCCGCAATCGATCTGATCTGCTCCTTCACCAGATCGATGCCTGTCACCTCTTCGGTAACCGGATGCTCAACCTGGATCCGGGTGTTCATTTCCATGAAATAGAAGTGTCCATCTCTATCAAGCAGAAATTCGATGGTGCCGGCCCCCCGGTAATCGACCCGCTTCGCACCCTCCACAGCCGCCGCACCGATCGACACCCTCATCTCTGAATTGACCACGGGAGACGGACTCTCCTCGACCAGCTTCTGATGCCGTCTCTGGGAACTGCAGTCCCGCTCTCCCATATGGATTACATTGCCGTGGGAATCGCCCATCAACTGGACCTCGATGTGACGCGGCTCCACTATCGCCTTTTCGAGATAGCAATCATCGTTGTCGAACGCCGCCTTCGCTTCCGAGCGGGCGAGGGTCCACCGCAGCTCGAGTTCCTCTTCGCTTTCTGCCAGCTTCATCCCCTTTCCTCCACCACCGGCCGTGGCCTTGATCATCACCGGATACCCGATCTCTTCGGCTGTCTGCCGTGCCGTTTCCAGGTCGGGTACGATACCTTCGGAACCCGGTATCACCGGAACACCCGCTTCCATCATGAGCTTCTTTGCCCTTGCTTTGTCGCCCATCATACGGATCTGTTCCGAGGTTGGACCGATAAAGGTGATCCCGCACTCCTCGCACATGTCCGCAAAACCGGCGTTCTCGGCCAGGAAACCGTACCCGGGGTGGATGGCATCGGCGTTGGTGATCTCGGCGGCGGCTATTATGTGCGGAATGTTCAGATACGATTCGACACTTGGAGGGGGACCGATACACACTTCTTCGTCGGCAAATCTGACATGGAGGGATTCGGCATCGGCTTCGCTGAATACCGCGACGGTTTTTACACCCAGTTCCCTGCATGCACGTATAATGCGAAGTGCTATCTCACCACGGTTGGCTATCAGGACCTTGCGAAACACTGGAACTCTCTTCCCGGCTGGACGCCGCTACTCTTCGTCATCCTGACCAGTATCAGCACCTCCGCCGGTGATACCCTGGATCGCCAGGTCGAATTCAGAGGGATTGCTGGAATTGATCTTTGCCACTTCATACTCGACAAGCCCCTCCTGGAACTGCTCCAGAATGCACTGGTCGAACGTCTGCATGCCGTACTGGCTCCTGCCGTCTCTGATTAATTCGGGAAGTTCATGCAGGCGACCCTCTTCGGCGATGATATCCTGAATCAACGCCGTATTGACCATCAGCTCCACACTGGGAACCCTTCCACCCCCCTTCTTCGGCAGCAGACGCATGCTGATTGTAGCAACCAGGACTCCCGAAATGAGTTCCCGGACCGCCTGATGATCGTGCGGAGGGTAGAAAGAAAGAATCCTTGTTATGGTATGCCTGGCATCGGTTGTATGCAGTGTAGAGAAAACCAGGTGCCCTGTTTCTGCTCCTGCCAGAGCTTCCGCCATGACCTCCTCGTCACGGATCTCCCCCAGCAGTATCACATCGGGATTCTGACGGAAGATCTGCTTCAGTCCATCAGAATAGGAGAGCGTATCGATGCCCACTTCACGCTGGCTGATGCCGGCAAGCTGCTCTTCGTGTATGAACTCGACCGGGTCCTCCAGGGTTATCATCTTGACTCTTCTGTTTTCGTTGATGTGGCGCAGCATCGCAGCCAGGCTCGTCGATTTGCCGCTTCCGGTAACCCCGGTGACGAGTATCAGTCCCCTTTTTGAAAGGGCCAGTTCGGACACCTTCGCCGGCAGGTTCAGTGTCTCCAGTCTGGGGATTTCAAGCGGTATATACCGGATGGCCAGATTGAGGCGGTCGAGGGCAACGTACGCATTGATTCGGAAACGTCCCACACCGTCCAGCTGATATCCACCGTCCCCCTCGTTCACCTCTTCGAAACGGGCGTACTGTTTTGGATCGAGGAGCTTCTGGATAGCAATCATCATATCTTCACGCGAGACCGGATCCACTTCGAGCCTGCGAAGGGCGCCATCTATACGTAAAGCCGGTTTGAAGTCCTGCTGGAGATGAAGGTCGGAAGCGTTGAAATTCACCATCTGTCCGAGTATTTGATCTATCTCCACGTCAGGCCTCCGGATCCAGTACTATCATCATCTGGTTGTATTCGACCGGCATGGCGTTATCCACCAGAATCTTGACAACCTTGCCGCCATTCTCTGCCTGGATCTCATTCATCAGCTTCATCGCCTCAACTATACAGACCACCTGACCGGCCTTGATGATGTCCCCTTTTTCAACATAAGCAGGAGCGTCCGGCGCCGGTGCACGGTAGAAGGTTCCTACAATAGGAGAACGGATTATATGATGGGTCTTTTCTGAGTATTCCACTTCTGCGACCGCTGCATCTGATTCAACCGTCTCCGGGGCACCACTTGCTGCCTGCGGCGAAGGCGATTGCATCCCGGAAACCTCAACCACAGGTGTTCCATCTGTTCCCGACGGAATCAGGCTGACAGCACCGGTACGTCGGGCTACGCGGAGTCTCTCACCCCACCACTTCCGTACCTCGATCTCATCGACATCGGTTTCTTCGAGGATCTTGATCAGCCTGCGTATCTCCCGTTCGTTCATACAGCCACTCTCCTGCACTAGTTAGTTTCCGTTCGGAAACACGTTAGTTTCCATCCGGAAACCAAGGATGAAAACCAGTACGGTTTTCAACCAGCTAAACTCTGGTTATGTACTCACCGGTCGAAGTATCCACCTTAAGAACATCTCCGACATCAACAAACAACGGGACCTGTACAGTCGCTCCTGTTTCAAGTTCGGCCGGCTTGGAGCCTCCGGTAGCTGTATCGCCCCGCACACCCGGTTCTGTCCTGACCACCTCTAATTCGACAAACTGGGGTACTTCTACCCAGAGCGGCTTCTCCTCATACCAGAGAACCTTAACAGTAGTATTTTCCTTCATGTAAGGAACAGCTTCCTTCAACAGTTCGGTGCTCAGCGGGTGCTGCTCATAGGTCTCTTCATCCATGAAGTAGTAGAGACCGTTGCTTTCATAAAGAAATTGCATGGAACGGGCGATAATCTTCACTTCTACGATCTTTTCACCTGCCCTGAATGTGTTCTCGATAACGGCACCATCGGAGAGTCGACGCAGTTTGGTCCGTACGAACGCTCCGCCCTTGCCAGGCTTCACATGGAGGAATTCGAGGACCTTCCACAATTCCCCCTCCATCTGAAATGTCATGCCATTACGGAAATCAGCAGTTGTTGCCATTATCTAACTTATCTCCTGTAGTTGCAGCAAGCGGGAGGCATCGGTGAGCAGTACCGGACCTTCTGCGGCGACTGCAACATTCTCCTCGATACGTACCCCCCCCCTTCCGGGAACATATATCCCCGGCTCAATCGTAAAAACCATCCCCTCGGTCAGTGTATCCTCAGTGGTTCGTGTAACATGAGGACCTTCGTGCACCTCCAGACCTATCCCGTGACCGAGATTGTGAATAAAATAGTCGCCGAGACCGGCCTCGTCGATAACTCCTCTTGAAGCTGCATCCAGATCCCTGCAGGGAATACCCGGTTCTACCAGCGCGAGCGCCGCTTCAATTGCCTCGTCTAGGATTTCCTGCCACTCCAGAAAATCGGGATCTGCTTCCCCGATCGCAAAGGTACGCGTAAGGTCGCTGTGGTAGCCGTCCCATATGGCTCCGAAGTCTATGATCACGCATTCCCCATCACAGATCTCTTTACCTGAGGCGCGTCCATGCGGCATGGCTCCGCGTATGCCGGATGCCACTATCGGTTCGAAGGCACTCCCTTCACTGCCATGGCGGCGAAGACTCTCTTCAATGGCACCGGCTACGGCAAGTTCGGTTAATCCCGGTTTCACATTTACGGTCACCTCCACCATCACAGAAACGGCTATATCTGCAGCCTTCCGTATGCTTGCGATCTCTCCCGCGTCCTTGGAAAGCCGTAATTGTTCTATGGCGCCTTCAACCGGATTCCATTCGACCTGCGGAAAGGAGGAACTCAACTCTTCCGCTTCTGCTACACTCAGGCGCCCGGATTCAATACCGACTCTTTGACCGGCGCTGAGAAGACCCTTTAATGCCAGACGAGGAGGCCCCTCAACGATCTCGATGTCAGCATCCCTGACTTCGTCTCTACTCTGTTCGGTATAGCGTCCATCGGTAAAGAAGCGGG
>VAPC010019331.1_pt1 | contig 19801 bp, 14 predicted proteins | sample 3395121 | NCBI WGS metagenome assembly VAPC01 (sample SAMN08290434, study PRJNA428436) | hydrothermal vent metagenome | isolation source: Deep-sea hydrothermal vent chimney | place: Indian Ocean: Southwest Indian Ridge | depth 1711 m m
ATAATGCGTTTAATGATATCGTGTCTTCAATTGATTCACCATTTGCCGATCCCGCAGTGATCCCCACATTTTTAAGTTTTAATTACTGTAAAAAACATGTAGATGCAGTTTTAGATGGTACTGGTGCTGATACATTAGTAGGAATTATGCCGGCCCGCCATATCCGTCTGGCGCTGAAATTTCCGTCACAATTACCACGCTATCTGAGAAGCGGTATTGCCAGTTCCATGGATTTAGTGCCAAAGCTAAGACATTATAAGCCCATTTTTGATTTTGATGATCCGGAAGAATTGTTAATAAGGTGGCAAGGATGGAAAAGAAGAGAGATTGAGCAGCTATGCGGCGTCCCCTGTTCCCTCCGGCATACCAGATTTTATAAAGAGTTCAGGAAGCACAGGAAACATCCTCCTCTTGAACTTTATAGTACGTTAATGGGTGGTTTGCCGGATGACAGGGTGCATGAATCTGCACTATTGTCACAACTGACAATTCGATTTCCTTTCTGGGATAAAGAAGCAAAATCTTTCCTAAGTTGCCTTAATCCTGAATTCAGATATTACAAAAAAACCCATAAATTTATTTTGCGGGAGCTGTTAAACAGATATGTGCCGAGGAGTGTATGGGATAAGCCAAAACAGGGATTTAATTTTCCCATTGAAGTGCTTTTGAAAAGGAATAATTTTGAAGTTATCAGGAAGTATTTGAGTGCCGGTTTATTGAGGGAGAACGGTTTTTTTAATAATGAGGTTGTATTTAGCTGTGCTGACAGATATATGCGAGGAGATAAATCATTAAGATTTAAACTCTGGGCTTTAATTGTTTTTCAGGCCTGGTATTGCAGCCATCGATCGATTTAAAATGTTTCTCTCAGATATAAAAAGAGTTCTTGGGAAAGTGAGATATAAAATTTTTTGTACCGAGAAATTTTATATTCTCGAGGGGTCTCTGCCATTCAGGCCTGATGAAAGATTTTTAAGGGCTGTTAACAGGAGTCTGCAGAAATTCCATATTCAGCAGTTGACAGAAGCTTCAGGTGAATTGCTTGACCAGTATATGGAATACGCGGATAAGGTGCAAAAGAAAGACGTTAAAGAATGGCTTTCAGACGGCCATATCTGTTATTTAGCTCTTAATAGTAAAAAAATAGCAGGAAGTGTCTGGCTGTCACCTAAATTTTATCCTTATCCTCACCGTAAAAAAATTAATTCTTTATTCAAGGACAGCGCTTACATATCAAATATTTTTGTTTCTTCGGAATTCAGGGGTAAACCAATAGCTGCTGCATTAGTTTTTGAGGTACTCAAGACAGGTTTTAAGTTCGGCTTTACCAGGGCAACAGCAATTGTATACTCATGGAATACAAGGACGATCAGGTTTCTGGATAAGTTCGGATTGAGAATAACAAACAAGGCATCTTCTTTAAAGGTTGGTCTGTTTAAGAGGATAGTTTTAAAAAAATACCAATAAAAATCAAATGAGAACGCATAGATCAATCAACGTATGCATGTTTTCACATCATTTCCCGCCACATTACAGCGGGGCAGCCAAGCAGGCAATCAGTCTGGCAAAGTGGCTGAGAAACCTTGGAATAGAGACGTTCTTCGTTACGGTTGAAAACGGGAAGCTTAAAAGACAGGACAGGTTTGATGGGTTTGACGTCTATCGAATCAGAGAGGGTAAAGGCAGTATGAAAGAGCTGACTCTATGGTGGAATCTGCTTAAGCTGCTATATAAGAAACGAAAGCATTATGACATTATCCATTCTCAGGGCGCATACTACAAAAACAGCATTATAGGCATGGCGGGCAAACTATTGAATAAAGGGACTGTTATGAAAGTGAGTATGTCAAAAAATGATCTTTCGGGTATTGGTAAAGGCTTTTACGGTAGAATTCACAGCTCTTTATTTAAAATGGCCGACTCCAGCGTATCAATAAGTTCAGAGATTACAGCGGAGTTAAATAAAGTTACACCGCGGCACAAGAGAATTCTGGAGGTTCCTAACGGAGTTGACACTGATAGATTCACGCCTGCAACATCAGAGCAAAAAGAATATCTCAGAGAAAAATTAAAATTCCCTTTAGGGCTTATATTCCTTTATGTAGGAGGAATCTCAGTTAGAAAAAATGTTGAGTGGCTCATTAAAACATGGTCGAAAATTTTTGCAGATGAGCCGGATACTTCTTTGGTAATTGTAGGACCGCCGAGCCGTGAAGACCGTAAAAGGGTATTATTTGATTCTCTTACTGACTATGTTGCACAGAATGAGCTTACACAAAAAGTAATTTTCAGGGACTATACCGGGATAATTGAAGAATATTTTCAGGCTTCTGATATTTTTATCCTTCCATCAAAAAAGGAAGGGATGCCCAATGTTTTATTAGAGGCTATGTCCTGCGGTCTTACATGCCTTACAACTAAAGTAAGCGGAACATCCGGCCTTGTTATTAGCAACGAAACCGGGACATTTTTTGATGTTGATTCTGAAGGAGATTTCCAGAATAAAACAGTATGGTTAAAAGACAATCTTCATGAGAGACATCGAATTGGGAAAGCAGCAAGGGAATTAATTCTCGAGAAATATTCTTTAGACAAGATTAGCAGGAAGTATGCGGATTTATATTCTGACCTGCTAATGTTTAAGCCTTCCAGATTTTAAGTTATATAATCTTTTCCATAATCAGATTAATTATTCCTGAAAGAACTTATAACAATGGATAAAAACAAAACAGTTGTCATAGGAATAGACGGCGCTACGTTTGATATTATTTACCCGCTGCTTCAGGAACGCAAGCTTCCCAATATTGCCTCAATACTGGTTAGCGGGGTATCAACGTCATTGCGCTCTGTTATTCCGCCAATAACTGCTCCTGCATGGACATCTTTTATTACCGGCGTTAATCCCGGCATTCACGGGATTTTTGATTTTATCAGCGGAATTCATCTTAACGGAAAGGAAGGTTCACTTTTAAATTCCACGGATATCCGGACAAAAACCATGCTGGATTATTTAGGTGAGGGGCAGAAAAAGGTTATCACGGTTGGAGTGCCTTTTACATATCCTGCTACCAAAATTAATGGAGTAATGGTCTCTTTATCAATGGGATGTGATATTGATGTTTATCCAAAAAAACTCATGAAGCCCTTAATTGATAATACTGGCTACGACAAGGAACAGTGCAAGCCCGTGGATACATTCGGAGAAGTTCCAAAGGAAGAGGTTTTAGATGAAGTAATAAAAAGGGCAAATTATCTTACCGGGAAAATACGGGATATCAGCTGTTATTTGTTGAAAAACCAGGAATGGGATTTTTTCATGGCGCATTTTATGTCAACCGATACAATTCAGCACTATTTCTGGAATTTTATGGATACTAAACACCCTGCCTATGATGAGAGACTTGCTGATAAATACAGGAATACAATACACGAGGCATATAGAATGGTTGATAGCGCTATAGGACAGATACTAAGGCAGTCAGGAGACGGTTGTAACGTAATTATTGTGTCTGACCATGGTTTTGCACCTATATATAAGTTCTTTTATGTAAACAAATGGCTTCAGGACAAGGGCCTCTTACATGTCAGGAACGATGAGAAAAGAATGTATAAGTTCAAACTGGCGTTTCCCACCATTTATAAGGTTTTCAAAAGGCTTGGGCTTGAGTCAGTAGGCCGCATTTTACCGCGATGGTTAAGATCAATAAATATTCCAGCCATAAAACGATGTACCGCGCCTTTTTATGAATGGATAGACTGGAAACGTACCATGGCATATGCGTCACCATTTGGAATTAACATCAACCTGAAGGGGCGGGAGCCAGAAGGGATTGTAGATGAGGGTGATTATGAGAAAATCCGTCAATTAATAAAATATGAGCTCTATAAACTCAAAGATGCTTTCTCAGGCATAAATTTAATCAAAGAAGTTTTGTTCAGAGAAGAAGTTTATGACGGTCCTTATCTTGCTAATGCATCGGACTTATTCTTTACATTTAAAGAACCATATTTCTTGCAGGCGAGTGATGTCATGAAACCGACTTATTTTGAAGAATTGTCAAAGGAAACTTTTGCAACTGCAAATCATCGTTACTCACCGGAGGGGATTTTCATGATGAAAGGTCCCAATATTAAGTCAGACGGGAACTTGCATAATCTTAATATTGTTGATATAGCGCCTACTATTCTTTATCTTTCCGGGCTTAAAATCCCCCGGACCATGGAGGGACGGGTAATAACTGAGTCGATTGACACTGATTATCTTCTTGCCAATCAGGTCAAATTCGTAGAAGTGGAATTTAAAGAAAAAGCGACCAAATCAATTACATTTGGTGAAAATGACGAATCGAAAATCAAAGAACATCTGAGACGGCTGGGGTATCTTGGTTAATGTCTGTCCGTGATGTAGTAGTATTGACAGTAGTATTTGTAAGCATTCCTTTCTGTTTTGTGCGCCCGTGGATTGGAATTCTGGTTTTTTCGTGGCTTGGATATATGAATCCCCATAAATATGCATGGGGAATAGCACAGGATTATCCCATAGCGCTGCTGGTGGCAATCCCGACGCTTATAGGGTTTTTTATAACCAGAGACAAAGATAAATTCCCACTGGAAAAAGAAACAGTAATAATTATACTCCTGTGGGTTATGTTTACAATTACAAGTTTTTCCGCATTTTATCCCGCGAATGCCTGGGGTATGTGGCAGAAAACATCTAAAATTCTGCTGATGTGTCTTGTAACAATCCCTCTTTTTATTAACAGGGAGAAACTTAAATACCTTTTTCTGACAATTGGTCTTTCTCTCGGTTTTTTAGGCGTAAAAGGCGGAATATTTTCAATCCTTCATGGAGGTCAATGGAATGTTCGGGGGCCTGATGGTTCTTTTATTGCAGGTGAAGGTGATTTTGGTCTTGCCCTTAATATGACGCTGCCTATTTTGTTCTATCTTGCAAAGGAAGAAAAAAAAGGCGGGATGAAATCACTGCTCTATTCAACCTTTGTTTTATCTTTATTATCCGTAATATTTACTTATCGCCGCGGTGCTTTTTTAGGCCTGGCAGCCGTTATATTTATGCTTGCGCTTAAGGCAAAAAAGAAGGTAATAGTTGTCGGTGTGCTGTCTTTGACATTAATTATAGCTCCTTTATATATTACGGAGCGATGGTCATCAAGGATGGGGTCCATAACAGATTATGAGCAGGATGCATCAGCTATGGGAAGAATCAATGCCTGGAAAATGGCATGGAATGTAGCAAAAGACAAACCGCTTACAGGAAGCGGTTTTGAAGGTCTCAGATGGCAAACTGCAGTTAAATATTCGCCAGACCCTGGCGCAACTGCCGGAGATATTCACAGTATATACTTCGAAATTTTAGGCGAACACGGTTTTGTTGCTTTTACCTTATATATACTGCTGCTGCTTTTCTGTTTCCTGGATCTGAAAAAAATAAAGAGAAAATCTGCTGAAATTCCGTCGGCCGGCTGGATAGGAAATTATTCGGATATGCTTCAGGTCAGCCTGATTGCATATATGGTAGGCGGGGCATTTCTCGGAAGGGCGTATTTTGACCTTTTTTATCATCTGGTAGCTGCAGTTGTGATTTTAAAGATTCTGACTGTGAGAGAAATTGTGTCATTTAAAACTGAAAATCACGCTATCGTTCTCGATACTTAAAACCTATGAAACTAATTAATGTTCTCCATTTGATACAGGGACTTGAATTTGGCGGCCTTGAGAACGTTACTCTCAACCTGCTGGGGAACTTAAATAAAGAGCTGTATAAAACCTCTATCTGCTGTTTTGACACACTTGGAGACCTTTCAGGCAGAATAAGCGGGGATATCAAGGTACACTTTCTCAAAAGGAAGCAGGGAATAGACTATTCCTATCCTTTTAAACTGGCAAGGCTGTTAAAAAAAAAGCAAGTGCAAATACTCCATCTTCATAATTCTACGGCATTCTTTTACGGTGTAATAGCCGGCAAACTGGCAGGAGTTCCTGCAATTGTATATACAGAGCATGCAAGAGACGTATTTCCAAACCTGAAGGTTCGGATTGCCGACAAACTGCTTTCATATTTTACCGATAAAATTATTGTTGTTGCGGATTATCTAAAGAAAAACCTTATTAAACATGAGAAATTCGATGGAAAGAAAATATCCGTCATTTATAACGGAATTGATACTGAGGAGTTTAACATCAGGCCTGACCGGTTAAAGAAAAGAAAAGAGATGGACATTGACATTAAAGCGCCTGTTATCGGTATAGTGGCGCGTCTTGATCCGATAAAAAACCATGCCTGCCTCATCAAGGCAATGAAGCACGTTATCAGTAAATTTCCAGAGGCTGTTTTACTAATTGTAGGCGATGGCCCTATTCATTCCGAACTAATAGACCTTGTTAAAGACTTAAAGCTTGAAAAGAACGTGAGGTTTCTCGGAACAAGAACAGATGTGCCGGAAATAATGTCGGTAATCGATGTATTTGTTCTTTGTTCCAGAAGCGAGGGTCTGTCAGTAACTCTTCTTGAGGCAATGGCTGCGGGAAAACCCGTGATAGCAACAAGTGTAGGGGGTAATCCTGAGCTTATAGAGCATGACATTAACGGATTATTAGTTGAGTCTGATGATGAGGAAGGATTATCAAAGGCGCTTATCGAACTTCTAACTGATAAATTGAAATCAATAAAACTGGGTGAATCAGCAAAAAAGAAAATTGTGGAAAATTTTACAGTGAACAACATGGTAAGAAAATATGAAAAAATTTACGAAACCTGTTCATCACCTTAAAAAGGGAGATTAATGAAAAGCCGAGTTTCTAACAGGAAATATAGCAAAACAAAAATTTTAGTTTGCATATTAGTTTACTTTTTTATTTCTTTGTTTATTTTTAGCTTTGAAATTGCAAAATCTGAAAAAATTAGTACCGAGTCTGACCTAAACAATAACCAATATCATGAGGTGATACTGGCTGATTTTGAGCAAGGGATTCCAAGCAGTCATGAAGGAGACTCTATTGGCTTCCGGAAAAAAGACAAATTAAGGGCAAGAATAGTTGAAGGCGGCGCTGAAGGAAGTTCAAAAAGCGGGATTTTTATGGTAGGCCCGGGAAATAAAGATATATATATTCAGGGAGATGTCAGGAGAAAATATCTATCTACAAAAAGCACTGAATACATTGAGAATGGCCCTAATGCCCTGTCTTTTTGGTTGTATTTATCTCCTGATAATTATCTGATTAATAAAGTTAGAGAAATTAAAGTAAATAATAAAGTTATTGCAAAGAAAAAATCAGATAAAAATACTTTAGGTGTGTGGACTTATCACTGGAGGTATGGGGATATGGGGGTCGGTGGTGAAAATAATACAAGTTTAGCAACCGATTCCATGATGCATGGCTATAGTAATTTTGCTTTTAAAGAAAATGCTGCGGGAAAGTGGGTTAATGTAGTGCTTTCCCCTTCGGCATTCCACACCAGTAGAAATTATTTCCATTTTTATGCCGCAAGAGGAACAACAGATGATTTAAAGTTTTTTGCTTCTCTCCGGCAATTGCAATTTCGAGTTTTTTCTAACTTAAAGGAAAACAAAGATTTTCAGATTGATCAGATCAGATTAATTTACAGGGAACCTACAGCAGTGTTTAAAAAAGATTTCTTTGAAGGTAAGGTTTCAAATGATGCAGGAGATTTTTCAATACCAGTACTAATTAAAAATCCAACTGACAAGGATAGAAGCTATAGAGTATTTATAAGCAGTTTTTTGGGTGTTGAAAGGGAGGTTTTAAATAAAGCCTTTTCATTAACTGACATGATGAAACCAATGAGAAAAATCCTGCATGCTACTAATAGCGACGGGGGAATTGGAGCTGTTGATTTAGTATCAAGTAAAGGTAAATCTATTATTAAAAAAGAGCAGGAAATTTTTATACCTGCAGGCGGTGTATGGGAAGGGAAACTCGTTCATCATATTAAACCAGAGATGTTGGGAAGAGAGAAAGCCGTAAAAGCAGGGGGTTTTGACTTTTATGTACGGCGAGACACTCTTACTACTTCTGTAATTGTCTGGGATCCTGAAGACCTAACCGTAAAGGAAATGGATTATATGGAAATTAAGCATGATAATTCTGATGACGGAAAACATCCGGCGCCTCCTGGATTTCCAAAACAAAAGCGTCTACCCAAAGGATGGAAAAGCAAAGATATCCCTCGGAACCAGGTTGGAGGATATTTTGTTTCAGTCCTGCATCTTGAGGACTGATTAAAAATTATGTGCGGAATAGCAGGCATACTTGACATTAAACGTCCTCCAGAAAAGGGCTCCCTTCAAAGCATGATTAATGTGATGAGCCACAGGGGCCCTGACGGCGAGGGTGTCTATATTAATGGTCCTGTAGCATTAGGACACAGGCGCCTCAGTATAATTGACCTTGATACCGGTGCACAGCCAATGTCAAATGAGGACGGCAGTATCTGGATTACTTATAACGGGGAAATATATAACTTCAAAAATCTCAGGCAGGACCTTCAAAATAAAGGGCACAGATTTAAAACAAAAAGTGATACCGAGACAATAATTCATGCCTATGAAGAATATGGATATGATTGTGTGAAGAAATTGAGAGGTATGTTCTCTTTCGGCATATGGGATGCAAAAAAGACATGTCTGTTTCTCGCGCGTGACAGATTAGGCAAGAAGCCTCTTTATTATTATTATGACGACCATCGGTTTGTATTTGCTTCTGAGATAAAGGCAATAATTTCAGACAGGAATATTAAAAGAGACATTGACCTGTCAGCGGTTAGTGACTATTTTACGTATCAATATATACCATTCCCGAAGACTATCTTTCAGCATATATATAAACTGCCGCCCGGTCACTATATGAATGTTCGGCCGGCAGGCAGTTCATCGGTTTTAAGCATTCATACCAGCCAGTACTGGGATGTTCATTATAAGCCTGAGTACAATCGCAGTGAAAATGAATGGGTGGAAGGATTAAGAGAAAAACTTGCCGAGTCTGTGAAAATGCGGTTAATCAGCGATGTTCCATTAGGAGCGTTTCTAAGCGGCGGTATGGATTCCAGTTCAATAGTCGCCCTCATGACTAAATGTTCTGGAGGCCCGGTGAAAACCTTTTCAATCGGTTTTGACGATAAGAATTATAACGAACTTAAGTATGCAAGGCGTGTTGCAGAGCATTTCAAGAGTGACCACCATGAGATGATTGTTAAACCGGATGCTGTTGAGGTTCTTCCAAAACTTGCATGGGAATTTGATGAGCCCTTTGCCGACTCTTCAGCAATACCCACATATTATGTCTCAAAAATGGCAAGGGAATGTATTACCGTGGTTCTTTCAGGCGACGGCGGGGACGAAACCTTTGCCGGATATAGCAGGTATGCAGGGGCGTTTAACTATAAAAAAATTGATATTTTACCGCCCTCTGTTAAAAAGGCGGTTTTCGGAGGTGTTTCATCTGTCATGCCGCAGGGGATGAAGGGAAAGGGCCTTTTGAGGCATCTTTCTGAATCAGAGTTTAAGAGATACGCCGGCATGATTACACAGGACGAGCCTGGATATCTGGAAAGCCTGCTCAGCGGTGATGCGAAAAAAAAGGTTGAGCCGGACAATAATTATCTCTTTTTCAAACAGTTCTTTGATCGTTATCCTGACAATGATTACCTGAGTAAAATCCAGTACCTTGATACAAAAACCTATCTGGCAGAGGATATTCTTACAAAAGTTGACCGTGCAAGTATGTTGTGTTCACTTGAGACAAGGGCTCCTTTACTGGACCACGAGCTGATTGAATTTTCAGCAAAAATCCCGCACAACCTTAAGCTCAATAACGGAACAAAGAAATATATATTTAAAAAAGCAATGGAAGATAGTCTGCCAGCCGAGATATTAAACCGTGAAAAGATGGGTTTTAGTATGCCTCTTTCTTCCTGGTTTAAAGGCGACTTATCGTCATATTCAAGAGACATCCTGTTGGACAGGAAATGCATTGACAGGGGTCTGTTTTCAAAAAAAGGAATTGAGGCTTTACTTAACAGTCACAGAAAAAAAGGACGTGACTTAAGCCCGAAGATATGGGCATTATTATTTTTTGAACACTGGTGCAGAAACTGGCTGGATACGTAAACAAGATGAACGTAATTAAAAAACTCCTGATAACAGTATTCGTACTTTTCTCATCGACATTTCCTGTAAAGGCATCTGATATATCCATTCCATTAACAGTCCATGAGGCGTTAAGGAGCGGGATATCAGGAGTTGACAGGTCAGGAGAACCTGTGACTGCGGGAATCCCGTTTCCTGAAGGTATGCTTTATGAGAAAAGTGGTGTACCGCAGCTTGGCCTTGATGGAACTGATTCATATCAATTCAGGACTCTTGCAAAGTGGCCTGACGGGTCTGTGAAATGGGCATTGGTTGACTTTCAGGAAGATGTTGAAGCAGGTACATTTACTGAAAACATCGAGGTGGTCAGGGGAGACGGTAATTCCGGTCAGGCGCTCGCACTGGATAAAGGAAACATGATAACTGTTGATACCGGGATTATGACTGTTGTAATAAGAAAAAAAGGATTTAATCTCTTTGACAGCGTTGTTGTCAATGGTAAAAAAATTATATCAGGCGGGGATTCTGAAGGCATAGTTGCTGTTGATAAAAATTCAGATAAGTTTTTTGCTTCAAATGACAGGAATTCAACCGTTGTTATTGAGGAGAACGGGCCGGTCAGGGCTGTTATAAAAGCAAGCGGCGGTCACATTCGAAAAGGAAAGAAATTAATGAACTATACGGTGCGGATGCATTTTTATAAAGATAAATCCAGGATAAGGGTTATATATACACTTAGAAATGCAGATGAAAAGCTGTTTAAGCACTATAACATTCAATCTTTAGATCTCATTACAGGACTTGATCTCACAGGGAGCCTTTATATTAAAACACCAACGCATTTATCTGTAATAGAAGAACAGTTAACCGGGAAACGGGATGAACTGGTCTACTATCAGGCTGTTTCGGGTTTTCCGCAGGCAATTGATGGAAGCTCTTTTTTCTATAAGTCGCCTATTCCTGCCAATAACAAAAAAGGGGGAAAGCGCCGTTTTAATCAGGAAGGCTACTGGATTAAAAAGAATAAAAAAATACTGTCTCAGGGATTAAAAGATGAGTATGCCGATACGGTATTTATGGATGTCAGCGATAGAGAAGGGGCAGGTGCAACAATTGGAATTCGATTTATGGCAGGACACTGGCCTAAGAGCCTCAGAATAAATGGCCGCGGTATCATGTCTGTCGGCCTGTGGCCAAAAGAAAATGATGTCGGTTACTGGATAAGATACGGAAGTCATAACACATTTGAGGTCATGTACAATTTTCATTCCGAAGCAGCAGACCCTGCCAAAGCTATGAAGGAGTTTCAGTACCCGCTTACAGCTAGGGCATCAGTTGACTGGTATAACAGTAATGTAAACGGTGTGTTCCCCCTCTATCATTTTGTTTCATTTGCAGAAGAAAAAAAATACGTGGAGGATAACAACTGGAAATACAATATGGGCAATCGAAATCCGCGCATGAAAGTATGGCGTTACCACTATTGGGGTCATGGGGGTTTTCTCAATCAATCCGATTTTGCCCAGATTGCGCTGGTGAATTTTTTAAGACAGCGAAGCGATATTTCAAAGGCGGGCAACTATTTTCTCTCTGCAGAAGCAAGGTTTAACTATAATGCAGACTGGTCTGTATATCATTCTGACGACTATGACCTTTCAACAAAGGAAAAAGGTAAATGGCGCATTAAACAGCCGAAAGAGAATAACGAGAAAGTAAATCTGGCAAAAGTCGTATTTGAATGGGAGCACCCTCACTGGTATGGAATGCCTCTTTATTACTATATGACCGGAGATGAACGTATCAGGGAAGCGGTTCTTGAGTGGTCTGAATATGTAAAAAAGACCCACGTAAAAATGACCATTGGGCCGTATCCGAGAGTTTGGGGTTGGGGCATGTACACCCTGGCTTCAATGTACGAGTTTACCGGAGACAAATCATTTATGGACCTGGCAGATAAAAATTTCAGGTGGCTGCTTAAGCAAAAATTAGATAAAGAAAGGCCCTGGCGTACTTTGTTTATTAACTGGAACAGGGGGTATATAGCGGGAGGCTCAGGGAGCGGCTGGAAGAAATATCCGGGAATAAAGCCAGGCCTCATGACAGGGTATATAATATTTGATGGTATATATAACTATTATCTTCATTTAGATGAAAACAGCCCCTATAAGGACAGGGCTTTTGATGTCCTTGAAGGATTATCTGATTTTATGTACAGAGAGCCCTATGTCGAAGGCACTAAAAAAGGCCACTGGGCATTCTGGCTTCCTTACGTATATAACCTTGCAGATAAAAGCAGGTCTAACCATGAATACCGGTTGTTGAAAATGGCGTTATATGTAAACGTGGTTCCTTATCTTTCAAATGGCGGGGATAAATTGCTGGAGCGGATGGATAAAATTATACGGATGGCTGCCTGGGACAGGAGCAGTATCTGGCAGGGCTATGGTTTTATTGATCACCCGGGACTTCAGGCAATTTTATACCAGCGATTACATCCCAGAAAAGATGTTAATGCCCCTCCACAGATACTGAATCTTTCAGCAGCTGTCAAAGGCAGGGAAGTTGTGTTGAAATGGACTTCGCCTCAGGACGCTGTGAAATATCAAATAAAGTACTCGAAAAGAAAATTGGTCGAATCCTTAGGATTTAATCCTGACACCAGAACATATAAATACAACCCTCCTGAATATGCGAACTGGTGGGCCGGTAAAAATGTATCCAGTGAGCCATTGCCTTTAGAGCCCGGAAGCAAACAGGTCTTTGTCATACGCGGTTTAAAGACAGGTTCTTACTACTTTGCGATTAGAAGCTGGGATGCAGACAGTAATCGAAGCAGTATATCTAATCTAGTCAAAGTCGTTATTAAATAACTAAAATGAAACAAAAAGATATTTTCTGGCATGATCCCTCGGTAAAAGCCAAAGACCGATGGGAAAGAAACGGCCATAAGAGCTGTTTAATCTGGTTCACCGGTCTTTCTGCTTCAGGCAAATCCACCATAGCTCATGCCCTGAGCAAAGAGCTTCACAGGCTGAACGCAAACAGTTATGTGCTGGACGGAGACAATGTGCGCCATGGTCTTAATAGAGACCTTGGATTAAGCCCGGAAGACAGAAAAGAAAATATCAGGAGAATTGGAGAGGTAGCAAAGCTGTTAATAGACGCAGGACTGATGGTTCTGGCAGCTTTCATCAATCCGTATAGAGAGAATAGAAAAAAAATACGGGAACTTTTAAACAAAGGCGAATATATCGAAGTGTATGTCAGATGCCCTTATTCAGAGTGCGAAAGAAGAGACCCGAAGGGTCTTTACAGAAAAGCAAAAAAGGGCGAGATAAAAGAATTTACCGGCAACACCGCCCCATATGAAGAGCCGGAAAATCCTGAGATAGTATTGGATACCGACAAATTAAGTCCGGAAGAATGCATGAAAGTAATCTTTGATTACCTTATCGAAAACAAATACCTGAAATCCATTAAATAGATGAAAATCCTCCATGTTTTAGACCATTACAAACCGCACTTCAGCGGATATGTGTTCAGGACAAGCTATATCCTTAAGTATCAGCAGGAACTCGGTCTTGAGCCGGTATGTGTTACATCCCCCAAACAGGAGATTAATCTCGCAGAGCAACTTGAAGTCGATGACGTAAGGATTTACAGGACCCGGCAGAACAGTTTCGGGACCACTCCTTTTATAAAAGAAGCCCGGTTAATGAACGCTTTAATGAAAAGAATTGAGGAAGTTATCAAAAAAGAAAAACCCGATGTAATCCATGCCCACTCACCAAGCCTGAATGGGATACCTGCTCTGAAAGCCGGCAGAAAATATAACATTCCTGTTGTTTATGAAGCACGCGCATTCTGGGAAGATGCTGCTGTTGACCATGGAACATTCAAGGAGAGTTCCTTTAAATATAGGGTTAGCCATTTTATTGAAACTCGGTTCCTTAAAAAGGTAGACGCAATTTTTACTATTTCAGAGGGAATGAGAAAGGAGATGATTGCTCACGGTATATCAGAAAAACAAATAACTATAATCCCTAATGGTGTAGATACAAAACAATTCTCAACTATCCCTCGCGATGAGTTTCTCTCACAGAAAAAAAACATAAAAGGGAAAAAAGTGTTAGGGTTCATCGGTTCTTTTTATCATTATGAAGGCATTGATTTACTTATTGATGCTTTTGCAGAGATATTAAAGAAAAACAATAATGTAGTTCTCCTGCTTGTGGGCGAGGGACCGGAATACACAAAAATACGTGAAATGACAGATAAAAAGGGATTAAATGGACGTGTAATATTTACAGGTAAGATACCGCACCAGGAAATCCGGAGATATTATTCAGTCATGGATATCCTTGTTTATCCAAGAAAAAGTATGAGGCTTACAGAGCTCGTTACACCCTTAAAACCTTTAGAAGCTATGGCACTCGGGAAAGTTGTTGCAGGAAGCAATGTTGGGGGAATAAGGGAGTTGATTAAAGATGGCGGGAACGGCATTCTGTTCAAGCCGGATAGCATAGAATCCATTGCCAGTGCACTCATTGAACTTATTTCTAATCCGGCGCTGCAAGAATCCCTTTCACGAGAGGCTGTTATATATGTAAATAAAGAAAGAAGCTGGGATAAGATTATCCAGAGATATCTTCCTGTTTATGAACGTGTTATAAGGATGAAAAATTGAAGATACTGGTTATTACATCTGTTTTTCCAAATGATAAACAGCCAGCCCATGGAATATTTATAAAGGAAAGAATGCGCAGGGTTGCACAACACTGTGAAATAAAGGTCATAGCTCCTGTGCCATGGTTTCCATTTGCAAGGTACTTATTAAAAAAAGAGTATAGACCAAAAGTTGGTTATCTGGAGCTACAGGATGGGATAGAGGTGTACCACCCCAGATTTTTTAATATCCCCAGATTTTTCAAGTTTTTAGATGGTTTATTTTTCTTTGTTTCGTCAATAGTTACTGCACGTAAGCTCAATAAAGACTTTAAGTTTGATATTATTGATTCTCACTTTGTTTACCCTGATGGATTCGGTGCTGTATTGCTGGGGAGGCTTTTAAAAACACCTGTTACTATTACCGTGAGGGGCACAATAAAGAAACTTTTAAAATATCCGCTGATTAAAGCTCAGATTAAATATGCCTTAAGAAAATCTGTAAAGGTCTTTACAGTATGCAATGACCTTAAAAAGACTGTTACTACTCTGGAAATCCCTGAGGAAAAAATAATAGTTGTTCCGAATGGAGTTGATATTGAACAGTTCAAGCCAGTAGAAAAGGTAAAACTTCGGAAAGAACTTGGTTTGCCGGAGGACAGGAAGATCATGATTTCAGTAGGCGGTCTTGTAGAAAGAAAAGGGTTTCACAGGATTGTTTCAGCTTTGTCAAGTATAAAAAAAGTGATACCCAATGTCATGTACTTAATTGTTGGAGGCAGCTCTTTGGAGGGCAACTATGAACCGGTGCTGCGAAAAATGATTGAGAAATTAGACCTCAAAAACGATGTGGTTTTTGCCGGTATTCAGCCACATAATAATCTTTATAAGTGGCTCAATGTCTCTGATATTTTTTGTCTTGCAACCAGTAACGAAGGGTGGGCAAATGTTTTTTTGGAAGCAATGGCTTGTGGATTACCAGTTGTAACATCAAGGGTTGGAGGTAATGAAGAAGTTGTATCAACAGAAGATTATGGTTTGCTTTTTAAGCTGGAAGATAAAAAGGAAATGGTTGAATCAATAATAAAGGCATTTCAGATAGACTGGAAGAAAGAAAAGATTATAAATTACGCACAATTAAATACATGGGACAAGACCGCTAATAAGTTAATCAGCCAGTTTGAGCAAATTACGGGTTGTAATAGCACAGTCTCTTCACCCCAGAAAATTATGTTATGACCTAAATTGAGCGATTCTTATATAGTCTATGCAAAACAGGTTCAAAAATTCATAATGCGATAAGATATTGGAATTGTCTTAATGCTATATTAGCCTTTTTCGCCTCGGCGAATCAGACGAGTCTGACACTCAATGAATAAGTGATGATTATTTAAGCAGGGCAAAAGCTGCACTAAGGTATCGCTATGTATTTTTTTACCTGCCTTGCATATCCTTTTGAAATTAAATCGCTCAATTTAGGTATAAGGTAATATGAAAAACTTTCCAAAAATTATCGAGTTCCCTCTGTTTATTTTAATTATTTGTTTTTTAATTATGGCTTATAGTTGTAAGTCACTGGTTGTAAAGGAAGAGGATTCTGCCTCAGACAAAGCAGGAAAGGTCTTTGGGCGTGTACTTCTTGGTGTGGGTACTCTTGGAATGAGTGAAGAATATATCAAAGACTATGGAAAGGAGTATGAGCAAAAAAAGCAGGCAGGCACAATACTGAGGAATTACTCTTTACATACACTTCTGGCAATTGAAGATATAGGAAAGGCCGAGGAACAAATTGCACTTATGACCAGGGCAAACAATGAAGATAGAATCAAATATCATCTGGTTATGGCAAATAATTTACTGGACAATGCTGTTGATAAAATGAAAGAGCTTAAAAGCAAGGGGAACCAGAAAGATATCGCTAAAAGATTTAAAAGTACTATTGAGGATATAGTGAACAAGAAAAAACAGTTAATTAAATACTGGATGAAAAAAGAGAGAGGAGCTGCATTGGCTTACCAGAATTTAGCCAATGAGGAAATTGTTAAACTCCTTGATGGAATATTAAGCCTCGGTATTTCAAATGAATATGTTTTCTCTCAGGACGATACCTATAAAATTATTGCAATAAGAGAACGGTGGGCACAATTAACAAAATCAAAACTTCTCAAACAGCCTTCTCCAAAACAGACATTTTAGTTTTTTTGTAATAGTTCAATGTTAGTTATTTTCTTAGTCTAGTTTGCCTGTTTTGTTTTTCAACGGGTTAACAGGGCAACCGGAAAACTAAATTAATATGAAACCACTCATAAAAAATATACTTTTCCCTGTACATGAGTTACTTAAAGGACATAAGACAATATCCTGTCTAAGTGAACTTGAACAAAGCCAGTGGTACAGTCAGGAGCAACTGCACAAACTTCAGTCAGATAAACTAAAAGAACTTCTGACTTATGCATATATGAATGTCCCATATTACAGGATGCTTTTAGATTCAAAAAAGATACATCCGGATAGTATAAAAACACCTGCCGATTTAAAAAAAATGCCGTTTCTGACCAGGGACAAAGTCAGAGATAAAATTAATATGCTTAAATCCATGAAAACAAAAAATCTCAAGAAATCCAGCACCGGAGGTTCAACAGGCGCCCCGTTAATTTTTTATCTCGGTAAAAAGAGGATAACCTGTGATATTGCAGCTAAGCTGAGGGCAACGAAGTGGTGGGGAGTGGATATAGGTGACCCCGAGATTGTCATATGGGGTTCACCTGTAGAGTTAACCAAACAGGACTTTGCAAGAGAACTAAGGGATAAATTGTTTAAAACCCGTCTTCTTTCCGCATTTGATATGGGGGAAGACAGGATTCATGAATATCTTGATATAATCGGAAAATTCAGGCCAAGGCATGTATTTGGCTATCCAAGCTCTATCTATGTCCTCTCAAAGTATGCAAAACAGAAGAATATCAGACTGGATAATATAGGTGTTAAAGTTATTTTCTGCACTGCAGAAAAACTTTATGACTATCAGAGAGAACTGATTTCAGAGGTCTTTAATGCTCCTGTTGCCAATGGATATGGAGGCAGGGATACAGGATTTATTGCTCATGAATGTCCTGAAGCACATAAAATGCACATAACCGCAGAGAGCATAATAGTTGAAATCATAGATCATGAAGGAAATGTTCTACCACCTGGACATAGAGGCGAAATCGTAATAACCAATTTAGATACGCGTGACTTTCCTTTTATCCGGTACAGGACTGGAGATATAGGAGTTTTATCAGAAGGCACGTGTTCCTGCGGCAGGGGACTGCCGCTTCTTACGGAAATAGAGGGAAGGACAACAGATTTTATTATCACGCCGGGCAAAAGAATAATGCACGGACTTTCATTGATTTATGTTTTAAGGGAAATACAGGGTATAAAAGAATTTAAAATTATTCAGGAAGAGACTGACCTTTTTACAGTTAAAATAGTAAAAAATCCGGTTTTCAGCTATGAAAGCGAGGCAGTTATAAGAAAGGGCTTTCAGAAAGGACTCAGGGCAAATGTGAAGATTAAATTTATTTACCTGCCAAAAATTGAGGCCGAAAAATCCGGCAAATTTCGTTATGTAGTATCAAAATTACAGCAGCCTTATTTTCTAACGGACAATGAAAAAAGATAAAACTATTTCATATATTATGTTTGGAGTTCTCTCAATATTACTGCTCATTCTGTATTTTCCGGAGATTAGCTCTATGGTTATTGACTGGGCAGATAAAAAAGAATATTCACATGGTTTTCTTATTCCCCTGATATCATGTTATGTAATCTGGACTAAGAGAGCTGACCTGCGAAGCATGTCTGTAACACCTGACCTTAAAGGGCTGTTTATAATAATCGGTGGAATTGCTTTGCTGGTGCTGGGTAGCGTTGCGTTTGAGCCTTTTACAAGAACATTTTCTTTAATAATAACTATTTTAGGTCTTATCTATTTTTTACTTGGACCTAAGATGTGCAGCGCATTGTTATTCCCTGTAGGATATCTGTTTTTTATGATACCGCTGCCATATATTATAATAAAGAGCATAGCAGTTAATTTAAAACTTTCAGGTGCCAAAGTTACATACAATGTCTTGAGCTTCTTTGGCATGCCTATATTGCAGGATGGTATCAATTTAGAACTTCCTAATATAAGTTTGGTTGTTGGAGACCTCTGTACCGGGATATTGTCGCTTGTTGCAATTACAGCCCTTGCCGTTATTTATGCCTATTTCACACAGAAAAGTTTTACAGCCAAAGTTACCTTAGTGCTGCTGGCGATCCCCATAGCTATTCTCAGCAATATGTTCAGGCTTATAGTGACGGTAGGACTGGCTTATTTTTACGGTGCAAAAATTTTAAGTAATGTAATCCATCAGTTTCATGGTACAGTTAACTTTTTAATTACCGTAACCCTGCTGGTGCTTGCTGGCATGCTCGTTAAAAAGATAGACATGAAAATTACCAATAGGACAGTATCGTGAAAAAACAAACTGGTTATTTCATTATTGCCTGCACCATTTTAATTCTCTCCAGCCTTTATGTCAGGTGGCACGGTACGGAAGTAAAAACTCCCTCGTCTCAACCAATTGTAAATTTCCCCTCAGAAATAGAGGGGTTTCACGGTAAAACAGTTTTTCCATCTGACAAAAATTTTCATGACCCTTCGGCAGATAACTGGATTCTGAGGATTTATACAAAAAAAGAACATAATAAACCAATACGCGTTTTCCTGGGATACTGGGAAAGTCAGAACGAGGGGAAGAGAGTTAGTCCTCCAAGTTACACAATGGGTGGATGGGAATACTACTGGATAAAAACAAAATCTGTTTCATTGGGGTCAAAAACAGTAAAATTAAAAGAATTTTTAAATGAGCACGGCAATGAAAAAGAACTGGTTTATTACTGTTATATTGTTGATGGGAAAATTATCTCAAGTGAATATCGTTTCAGATTTTTCAGTATGTTAAGTTCATTGCTAACCG
>VAPC010399155.1_pt1 | contig 19776 bp, 20 predicted proteins | sample 3395121 | NCBI WGS metagenome assembly VAPC01 (sample SAMN08290434, study PRJNA428436) | hydrothermal vent metagenome | isolation source: Deep-sea hydrothermal vent chimney | place: Indian Ocean: Southwest Indian Ridge | depth 1711 m m
AAATAGATTCATCTGTGATTTGAGGTTTTTACGATGGGTGTAGACTTTGACAAACTAAGGGATAAAGTCCTCGAAAAAATGAACAAAGGAAAATCTGGCGACGTCGGAAATGAATTGAGAAAAGCCTTTGAAAAGATTGAAACTTCAGAGTTCCAGATTTTTGGCGAGATTATGAAGGATGCTATTCTAATAGATCCAGCATTGTTCTCGGAAAAGGCATACATTCTGTTTGACAAGATGATGCGTGCAAGGAAAGCAGAGAAACTAGCGGAATTCGAGAGATACTTCGTCCAGAACTTCTGCAAACTACCAGGTGAGGAATTCGCAGTGATTTGCGATGGTTGGGTTGAGACTGGCAAGTCTGTGATTAAGGGCCAGGTCTTTGTTTCGGACCTTCGTGTCATAGCAACTGGTGTGCAAGAAGCCAAGAAAGCTAGGGTGAGTGGAGGCGGCGTGTTCGCATTCCTGAGCTTGATTCAGTTGGGCAGCTATATGTACAACAAGTCCATCATGGAACAGATAACACAGGGAATTACTGAAGGTTTCACAATGGTGAACTACGGAGTTCTGTATCCGATAAGAGGTGGCTACAACATCGAGCAGGAAGCCAAGGGATTCAGGGCTAAGATAAACGACAGAGTCAATTTCCAAGTTGATGTACCCTACACAAACAAGAAGGGTCAGCAAGAGATTGCAGACATTGACGTTTCAGTTGTCGTCAATATCAAGGACCCTGAAATTCAAGCTAAGCTCGATAAGGTCGAAGGTATTGTCCGGGATCACGCAAAGCCTGTATAATTCTCTATTATAGATTAATCCAAGCATGCTGTTCTATAAGGGGCTGCATGTCTTGGAGTTCATTTTTTCTTTGTACTACTGTAACACATAAACTCAGTGTAGATGAATTGAGAAGAGGAATCACGCAATCCCTCCCTCTCGTATCGTGAATTTGTAGAATCCTTTAGATGTCTGCCCCGCATTTCACACACTTGGCTAGCCCTTGCTCAGTCTTTGCTCCGCAGTATGGACAAATCACCAAGACCTTGGCATCAGGAGAAACTCCTACCGCTGGTCCAGTTCGCTTGAAAGTGTCCCCGACCATTTGCCCAGATAGCTTCCCTTTCCCTATCGCATCATAGATTACGCTGCTTACTACAGCTGTTGAGAGCCCTGTCTTTTGGCTGATTTCGGTTATTGATATGCTCTCATGTGCTGCAGCAATGCCAATAACATTGGAACTCGAACGGTTGCCAGTCTGGAAACAAAGACACGGACAAAGGATGAATGACAATACGACCAGACCAATGCCTGCAATCATTAGAATTGTTGAATCGGCTCCACCCAGTCTCATCGCTGCTTCTATGGCAAACAGAGCTGCTCCTGCAAGAGCGACAACCGAAACAATCAGTGATTCCATAGATTCACCAAATCCAGGATACATTCGGACTACAACAATCATAGCGACGCCCACAAAGGCGATAAAAGCTCCTAAGAATTCAAACCCTGAATCATACTCAAAGAATAATCCCATAATTGCTGCGGCAATTCCTAGGATTACTGCTAGAAATGAAAATATGAAAGTAAACTTCTTCACAAACAAACGCCTCCAACTGTACGAAATAGGACTACGGACAGACCACGATATAAACAAGGTGCTTGTCAGCCGAAGCTGTTAAGTACAAGCCCGAATCGCCATGACTCATCATCGCCGCTTTATTGTAGGCGTAAGAACTGGAATCAGTGATATATTATGAGTCGAAAAGTGTGCATCGCTGGTGGGGCTGTTACACCCTTCGACTATCCCATGCATATCACTCCTGAGGGAATGATTGCCAATGCTATTGTGGAGACCCAGGGAGATGTTCCCGATTTCCACTTGAGGGACCTTGATTTCATGGTCTACTCGCACTTCTCAGTGCACTTTGGTAAGCAGCTCTGTCCGGAGTGGATCGTTCACGATCACCTGGGATTAGTCGGGCTTCCTCACGTGCGAATTGAGAATGGGGGGAACACCGGGGGCTCAGCTCTCTATGGTGCTTTTCTCGCTGTAAAGTCAGGACTGTTTGATTGTGTAGGAGTGGCTGGCTGGGAGACCATGGATAATGTTACCCAGTCTCAGGGAAGCGAGTTCATCGCTCTTGCCTCTGACACAAGGTACGAGGCTCTAGCTGGTGGTATCTATCCAATCTACTACGCTGCAATGGCTTACAAGTTCATGAAGGAGCACGACCTCACCGAGGAGGACTTTGCTCTCGCTGCCATTAAGAACCGCAATTATGCCGCTGACAATGAGAAATCACAGTGGTATCGTGGTGAGTACAAGAAGTTCAATCGAGACCTCACAGTTGATGATGTCATTAGCAGCCGAATGATCAGCTACCCACTCAAGAGATACGATTGTTGTCTCATGAGCCGTGGTGGTGCATTCGCCCTCGTCACAAGCGAGGAGTGGGCAAAGAAGAACGCTCCCAACAACTACGTCACTATCGATGGTGCTGGTCTGAGCAGCTGTACAATCCGAGCAGGTGATAGGATTGACTATCCCGCCTGGAACAAAATGTACGGAAAAGGATATCCCGATATGACGGAATTTGCTGCTTGCAGACGCTCTGGTGAGGTTGCCTATGACATGGCTGGCATCGAGTACAAGAACGCAGTAAAGGAAATTGACGTTGCTGAGATTCACGATGCATTCAGCAGCTCTGAAACCCAGATATACAAGGCTCTCCACTGGTGCGACAAGGACAATATCAAAGAATTCGTTCGTGAGAAGCGTACCTTCATGGAGGGAGACCTACCAACAAACGTCGGAGGAGGTCTGATGGGTTACGGTCACCCTGTGGGAGCGACGGGAATTATGTCTGCTATCGAAACCATGTATCACCTCAACGATACTGCTCCCAAGAAACACCTAAGCTCCAAGACCTACGTCAAGGACGCAAACACTGGTCTTGTCAACAGTCACGCGGGTACTGGAACCAGTATCTCGAACTTCATTCTCAGGAGGCCATAATCATGACCAAGGATAAGAGAATGCACAAGATTCCCGACACTGTTGAATGGGATGACAAGAACTCCAACAAGTTCAGGGGTGATGTCAAAGAGACTGGCATTGGGTTCATGGGTTACGATTATGATTCGGCTACGGATCAGTTCAAGGTATACCTGCACTATGACCAGCTGTACTACTGGAAGTACGGCGAGGTTTCGAAGCTCGGTAAGGGTTTTGTTGAAGGTGAGTTCTGGGGAACACAGTGTCCGAATTGTGGAGACAAGTTCTTCCCGCCAAGAGTGAATTGTTGGGATTTGGATTGTAATTTGGAAAAGTCGGTCTGGCAGGAATTGCGACAGCAGGGGATCGTTCACACTTTCACGATCGCTGGGTGGTCGGGAAAAAGTAGTCTCAAGAGACTTCCTTTTGTACTAGCTTACGTAATTGTCGATGGTTGTAAGACCGCGATTGCTAACGAGATCCGTGGTGTAGAGCCCTGGGACCCTGAGTTTGGTATGCCAGTAAAAGTTGTCTGGAAACCAAAAGAGGAACGCCAAGGTACAGTCACCGATTGGTGGTTCGAACCTGGAGATGGTTGGAAACCAAGTCCAATGAACCCTGAGAAAGAACGAATGAAAGAGCTCTGCCAACCGGTCATCGAATGGGTCAAGACTTTGAAATAATTCGAATATTGAAAGGGCTGGCAGTCTGACTGTAAGCTCGTTTCTCTTATTTTTCCATAGATACTGAAAATTCCTTGAAAGTGATTCCTGCTTGACGCAAGATAGAGCGTAATGTCCCCTGTGCTAATTCTTTGTGATCTGGAACGATTACGACAAGATTCCTTGGTTCTCCAAGTTTCTTCAAACGCACATGTGAACCTTTTCTACCCACAATCTCAAATCCACCCTTTGAGAGATACTTGATCATTTCCTTACCAGAAACCACAGGTGCCTTCAAGGTGAAGCCTCAACCAGTGTAATGATTGGTTTTTCCGTGAGTGGTGGTCGAATCGCATCGTCATCTTCAAAATACAGTTCTAAGGCTTCCTTAAGATTAGCAAGGGCTTCTTCAATTGTTTCTCCTTGACTTGCTATGTCTACATCGGGTGCAAGAGATACGTAGAACTTTTTCTCACGGGTAATGATTGCTGTAAATAACATCTGTATCGCACTCAAATTCTCGTTATTGTCTATTAATCTTTACCAACTGTTACATTTGAACCCGTACACAGTTAAAAACCAGTCCAATAATTCCTGATAAGGAGCACATGAAGGAGCTTTGTCAACCGGTCATTGAATGGGTAAAGACGATGAAATAACTCGAATAGAAATGAGCTGCTAGTCCATTGACCTTCAGCTCATCTGATTATTTCTTCTTATATTTCCAACAAGTGTCATTACTGCAATAAAAACAATATCTGAATTTGAAAACGATTGTTTATTTCGCCTCGGACAGAGTCATCTACAGTGAGTTGAATTGACAGAAGATATCATAGTTGTCACCATACCAAGTATTCCCGGATATAGAATCGCAAAGATAATGGGCCCCATCAGTGGACTTACAGTTCGAACCAGAGGTGTTGGGGGAAAGATTGTCGCAGGGATTGAAGGATTATTTGGTGGCGAGGTCACATCATACTCAGACGAGTGCGAAAGAGCAAGAAAGGAATCATTAGAGCGGCTTGTTGAAATGGCTGGTAATGTTGGAGCAAATGCAATCCTGAGCACAGATTTTGAAACAACAGATATTTTGCAAGGATCCGCCACGGTATTCTCAGCATTTGGAACTGCAGTGTTTTTGGAATCTATCCCGGGTTCAGAACCTGTAGTCTTTGAAGCATTATACAAGAAGGATTTCAAATCAAAGTAGACTGAAAGAGCTGGTAACTACCATCTCTCCTTCTCTCAGGAAATCAATGAATCTAATCTAAAACTTCTTCATGAGATAGAATTCATTGACATCATTTGGATAACCGTCTGAAATCCCATATGTGTCGTATCCTTGGTTTCTCATGAAATCAAGATTCTGAAATGAAAAGCATGCTGTCTGACCTGCAATACACCCTTTCTCCATGGCAAGTTGTTCTGCATGTATCAAGAGATCCTTTCCATAACCTTGACCACGATATTTCTCAGCAACCCAGAGTCCTTGCACAAACATAGTTCCCATGGTTGTATAACCATTCACACCTCCAATCACTTGCCCATCATCGTTCTTTATGACCAATTTGAATCCAGTATGAGGATATTTTTTCATTAAACTACTAACGTGCTTGTCGAAGTTTGAACCGAGTCCCTTACGAACAACTGTCTGCGATTCCTCCGTCGAGTCTTCAGAGATGGTAAATCGGGTAGAGTCTACCTTCTGGGTTGACCCTTCGTTGATCGTATCTAGTCGTTTCATAAGGATTAATTCAGTTATACCTCCGTAGTATCCATCATAGGTTGCTAGGAGGTCATACCCTACTGCCTGATAGAAATCTGGTGCTTGCCACGAAAACGTATACGTGTGTGATGTTATACATCCGTTCTTCTTTGCTAATCTCTGAGCTTCCAGAACGAGATCTCTTCCATACCCACGCCCTCGATGTTTCTTATCTACCCAGAGGACTTCAAGATACAGAGACCAGTAAAGCGTACTAGTCAAAATCCCTCCAACGATAGTACCCTCATGGTCTTTGAGAACTAGATTAATCCAGGGTTGCGGACTATTGAACTCCCCATTGGTATGTTCCATGTTAAAAGCTTCAAGTCCTTTTTGGAATTCTTTCACCTCGTCATCAGTTGGGTTGATAATGATATGAAATCGACTGGAATCCGATTGTGTTTTCATCCGAAGACCTTCTGATTAGTATAGGATAGGTTGCAAGGCTGGTTTACTTAATATCTTTCGAACTGTGCCATGAACTACATCAGCTCTTCCTTCACACCCCAATTTGGAAATCACTTATTGTAGCAAAGTTTCTCCAAGCCACAGGAAAAAAATGATTGAAGCCTACCGATTGGTAGGCTTACAATGTATACTACTTCTTACCTCGTCCTTTGAGTATCAGAATCAAGACGATCACAATGACTACTCCACCTGCAGCAGCAATCAACCATAATGGTATATCACCAGGGATTATACTTGGTTCAATGACCTCAACCAAGCCGCTTGTAGAGCTCCAGGTTCCAACAGCGCTCTCCATATAGATTGTATAGGTCACATTTCCAGCTGTATCTGGTGTCCACGTATGGCTGTAGGTGTCTGCATCCATTGTCATGGTGTGGTTACTGCCATCAAACTCCATCAGTACTTGATTAACACCGAGGAAGTAGGTCACGTTAAGAGCTACTGTCACAGGAAGGTCGACCACTGCCGGGTCTGGGTCCACAACGGGTGTATCGAAGTCTGGTACACTGGTAAGAACCTCGTACTTGAACTCATGATTTGTCCAGTCAGACCAGATGCCAGTACTATCACAGGTTCGGACTCGCCAGAAGTATCTGGTTGCATCCACAAGCGTGGTACCATCGTATTCTACTGAGCCTTCAGAGTGGGTGAAATCCAGATACATGAAAGTTGTCCGTGTGTCATTACTTACCTCTTGGCTACCCCAAAATACATCCCAAGCCCGATATGCCCCTGCATTCATAACTCTCATTACAGTAAGATATCCGCTAACCTGGCTATCCCAGCGCATGTCGATAAGCAGATCGTGTTCTCCATTGTAATGGAAAACGTTGTCCACATCGATCACTACCACACCACCTAGATTTCTAACAGCATATGAACTCTCGTCCAATACAGTAACGGGTGTTGCACCTGCAAAGTTTGAGTCAAAGTCAAGATAAGACAGTCCACCCAGTTTTGGTGTTTCTACTAGTAGTATCGTCAGGTTCTCATAGACCACATCACCAGTGAATGAATTCACCGGGAACCAGATCTTGTCAATTACACCTGTGTCCGGTATCATTGATTTGTTGTATTTAGTCTGAAAGATACCAGGTTGTCCTAGGTCTGTGCCAAATGGATAGGCATTACCAGATCCAGAAGTTGGATCGTAGACTATGTCCGAATCAAACTGGACTTTATAGTTGTGCAACCGAGCATAGGTCCAAGCCGCTGTGGTTGAAGTGTCTGCATTAGCACCCCAGGTATAAGCCACTGAGCCACCAGCCTCAGTGAGAGTGGCCTTTGTTAAAGTCCCTGTATTGTTTGTAAATCTGAATTCAATTATCTGATTGGATCTTCCATTCAAGAAGTAATTGTTCTCGATATCAATAGTGAACCAATAATCAACAATCTGTACCTCATAACTTGGGACACTCAATACGGACACTGGTTGAACCCCGTCGTAGTTGGATTCGAAGTCTGAAGTCAGTGCTGCTGAACTTTGTACACCCAACATGAAAATCTGTAGGTTCTCAAACACTATGGTCCCCGTTGCTTCCTCTGAACCAAACGTGAGTTTGTCCACAACGCCAGACCGTCCAAATAGACTGTTTGGCTGCTTCATCTGATAACGGAATGCAGTAGCTGTTCCAAAGGGTCTGGTGTTATTGGCCAAGAATGTGGCAGTTTCATGGATTGTCAAGGAATCAGAATGTTCCTGGGACCAAAGAAGAGTGTCATTGAAGTGTTCATTATTCCACACCTCAAGCTCATAGTCCCTCTGAAATTCACCAGTACCTGAATCAGACATCCCCCAACCAAGAGTTGGTGTTGCGTCTTGGACATAGTCCGTACGGGGTGGAGTTGTCAAACCATTAACACTCAGATCAACTGCATCAGGTGTAGTGTACTCAACTGAGATGTAAGATGCATTGAATGCTTCCGCGACAGAATAATCCTCATCTAGGAAGTAATTCCAAGTTGAGTTCGTTGCTCCTTCATCAATCTGCTTCAGTACAAGGCTAAGCATTTTGTCATTGCTCAGGGCGTCATCGAATGCTGCCGTCACATCCCAAGAATACCAGTTTCCAATTACGAACATGCCTGGGCTTGTTGGTGAGTCGATTGAAGCTTGTGGACTCGAATCGAATGCTGGTTGAAGATTCCAAGTGATTGTTGCCTCACTCCATGTATCGTTTGCTGAGTAGTATGCTCCTATTGGTAGGTCGGCAGCTCCAAACTCATCAAAGAGGAATGTATTCAGAAACACACCGGTGACACCAATCTCTTTTGGCACATGACCAAGGTCAAATTTCAACCATGATCTTGCATAACCATCAGTTGGTTCATATCCTACCCAGATGCCTCCTCTGTGTTCAGTACTAAGGAAGTTTGTATCTGGCTGTGTATTAACAACGGCCTCATCCTCTAATACTCCGATGTACATCTCTGCTGGACCTCCAAGGGCTGCAGGTTCCGCAGAAAAACCCGGATTTGCAGCAGCGAGGAAGGGTCCAGATGCTATTACGAGAATCAATAGCGTGCTAAGTATAGTATATCTTTTCTTACTATCCAATTTAATTCCCTCCAGAGAATCATCATCCATTAACAAATCTAGATGGTAGAATTCTCTAGTTGAAGTATTGACCTCTTCTTACACTACGATATTTAGCTTCCTATTTACATTTGAAGCACTCAAAAATAGGAAAAATGGGGAAACCCCCCCTCATCTCAAGTCTTAGTCTTTATCTTCTTTATGACAATGAGAATGACCACGACCTCCACTCTAATAACAACTAGTTAGACTTGCTCTGAAATTCTTCCTTGACCTGTGTCATCTTATCTGAATCTGTAAAAAGGTCGATTGCTGTCATCGCAAGAGCTTTAGCTGCAGTCAACATTCCTGCATGTCCTTGTTTCGATGCCGAGGCTTTTGTAAATTCTTGTGAGTGGCCTGCGATACTGTTATCGCAAATAGAGATGTAAGGGTGGATCGCCGGAACGACTTGACTCACATTGCCAATGTCACTGGAACCAGCTCCACTTCCTTCGGGTAAAGGAACAATAGGCTCACCTAATGCAATGAGATTCTTTTCAAAAGCATCCCCCATTGTTTCATTCATCAACCTTGACTGATACGAAGGAGAGCCCACTTCATACTTTAGAGTTGCACCAGTCGCACTTGCAGCTCCCTCTGCACAGCTCTCCAGCTTTTTCACCAATTCATCTCGGTATTCATCAGTGAGTGCACGCACGTAGAAATCAGCAGATGCAAACTCAGGTACTATATTCGGTTTGACACCTCCGTGAGTAATGACTCCGTGGATTCTTGCATCGCTCTTGATATGTTGACGTAGTGCGTTGATTCCATTGAATGTCTGAATGACTGCGTCTAGAGCGTTTATTCCCTTCTCAGGGCTTCCAGAAGCATGTGAGGATTTTCCATAGAATTCAATTTTCACTTCAGTAAGTGCAAGACCTTTACGCCCAGTCATTGTATACCCTGCAGATGGATGAAACATCATAGCCGCATCTATATCTTTGAATAATCCCGCCTCCACCATTGTAATCTTCCCACCGATGTCCTCTTCGGCGGGTGTACCCATGAAGACTAGTTTACCAGGCAGATCCTTTTTCATCGATCCCAATGCAAGACTTGCACCTAGAGCAGCTGCACCTATCAAATTGTGCCCACAGGCATGCCCTATCTCTGGTAAGGCATCGTATTCTGCGAGGATGGCAATAGTTGGTCCCTTGGATTGTTCAGGATGAACTGCTACAATGGCCGTGTCCATCCCAGCAACTCCGTGTTCCACTTCAAAACCTGCTTTCTTCAACTCATCTGCCAGAAGTTTAGCAGCTATGACCTCTTTGAGTGCAAGCTCTGGGTTACGGTGTATCTCATCACTGATCTCAATCAACTGATTACTAATCTTATCAATGTATGAACAAGCTTTGTCTTTCCACATTAGCATCCTTTTGTGTGTGAGTAATCCACATCTTGAACTTTCGCATCAACGATGATTTTGGTAGAAGTCGTTATTTTCTAATAGAGGATTGTTGTTATCCCCAGTCATTAACTGGATTCTAAAGGAGATAATAAATTGGATTTCAAAGATAAAGTAGCGATTATAACAGGTGGAGCGCGAGGAATTGGGGCGACAACGTGTTGGGCTTTCGCAAATAGAGGAGCAACCGCTATTGTAGTGGATATCAATGGTGAAGGAGCTAAGAAAGTCGCAGCAGACATTCAAACAAAAGGATTCAATGCTGTGGCTTATACGGCGGATGTTTCTGACAAAAAATCAGTAGATGACTTGGTCGAAGATGTATTCAAGAAATTTGGTCGAGTAGATATCCTCGTAAACAATGCGTACATCTCAGGAGGATATGCAATTGTCACAGAAACCTCGCAAGAGACCTGGGACAAGGTTATCGCAGTGAACCTAACTGGAGCGTTTCTTTTTGCAAAAGCGGTTGCGAAGATAATGATACCCCAAAAATCTGGAAAGATAATCAATATCTCAAGCGGTGCTGGGACCAGTGGTAGTCTTTCCTCAGGTGTGCAATACCCGGCAAGCAAAGCTGGAATCATTGGATTGACATTGGGTCTTGCAGGAGACCTCGCTCCATTCGGAATCAATGTGAACTGTATCACGCCAGGGTTGATTCGAACATGGGAACCTGAAGAAATGGCAAAGCAAGCTACTGGTTGGACATTGGAAAAAGTTGATAGCTATATTGCTGTAGAGGTGCCCCTGAAGAGAGTCGGTGAACCAGAGGATATTGCCGAAACCGTTGTATTCCTCGCATCAGAGGGTGCAAGCTATATTGTTGGTGAAGTCATCAATGTAGATGGTGGTGGAGTTATTGATTCTGTAGCAAAGAGAGAGTCTCTTCTAGGATTCTAGTTGTCCCCGATTGACAATAGATTTGATGATCTCAATAGTTTCGTCAATAAAGAAGGGAAAATACAATGAGATAGACCCATTTAGCATCATTTACGAACTCCCCTTAATTGGAATGAACCAATTGTATGAATTGTTATGTATTCCGGAATCATTAGAATACTGATTTGCGACCTCGAACTTTACTCGTGAAAGCCGAGCAATGTGTACTAATCTCGGATTGAAGGCCAACCACATGGTTTGAGGTTAGGAAATGAAATTTGGTATAAACATCCCAAACTTTGGTTGGTTTGGGGATATTGACACATTGGTTGAGATTGCAGTTGAGGTCGAAGAGAGTGGTTGGGATGGGTTCTTCCTCTGGGATCACATGCTGGTTTTCAAACAAGAAGACATGGTTCTTCCCTTTGTTGATCCATGGATTGCGCTGACAGCTATAGCTTGCAATACAAAGAAGATACGACTAGGATCTCTCATTACTCCAGTTCCCCGGAGAAGACCATGGAAAGTTGCGAGGGAGGCAGTTTCAGTTGATCATCTATCAAAAGGGAGAATGATTCTTGGTGTTGGACTCGGAGCTCCCCCTGAAACCGAGTTCGATTATTTTGGAGAAGAGAGTGATATGAAGATTCGTGCAGAGATGCTAGATGAGGGTCTCGATATTATCACTGGTCTTTGGTCTGGAGAACCATTTTCATATGCTGGTACACACTATCAACTGAATGAGATGACATTCCTTCCCAAACCAAAACAAGAACCAAGGATTCCAATTTGGGTTGGCGGAGGAGTACCTCAAAAGGCTCCTTTCAGAAGAGCTGCTCGCTTTGATGGTGTCGCACCTGTCCACTCAAAATGGCCTGAACCGGTTTCCACCCAACTTCTTGAAAATGCTCTTGAAATAATCAAGTCGGAGAGAGGGGATTTGAAGAATTATGATGTTGTTATCAGCGGTGAAACAACTGGTACCGATTCGACGAAAGATAGGGATAGGATTGAATCGTGGATTCAAACTGGTGCGACCTGGTTTCTTGAAGACATTCATGGACTCCGTGCTGAAATCGATGTACTTAGAGAGAGGATTCGGGCTGGACCTTCCGAAATATGATTTGCATAGATTTTTTATCAAAGTAGTTGAGAGAACCTGTGTGGTTGAGGATTATGGGTAGAATGTCCTCTTTCTTTGGTTTTAGCGAAGATAATGAGAGGGTTATGCGGATTGCAAGGATCTTTATGATCGTGATTCCATTTGTCATTGCTACTGTTGTGATGTCTAGTACCTTCCACATGATTTTCATGGCCGATGCTTTAGGCGGTGGTCCTGGTCAGTACTTGCAAGGTTTAGCGCTAATTGGAGTTCTTGTAATAATCCAACTGAGTGTACAGACATTACTTGATTATCCAACTGGTGCTGTAGGTGATTGGATTGGCCAACGCTGGGTGATTGCTTCGGCTTACATATGCTATGCAGTTGGATTCTACCTCTCTTCTCTCGTCACACCAAGTACGCCATTTCCATTCTTCATTCTGATTTACGTTCTCGTGGGTGTTGCAGCCTCCCAAGAAAGTGGTGCATGGAGTGCGTGGTTTGACAACAACTACAGATTTGCTAACCCTGGTGACGAGGATAGGAAGGAGTATGGAGTTTTTCTTGGAAGAAGTGGCATGATCTTTCAATTAGTTGCAACCCTTATACTAATACCTGGAAGCATTCTTGCAGTAGTTTTTAGCCGACAATGGGTGTTCCAACTTGAAGCGATTCTCTGTCTTGGTGTGTCATTCTTGGTTCTAAGATATGTTCAAGACTTTCCTGAGGTTCGAGATAATCTAAAGCGGCCAACAATGAGTGAATACACAGACCTACTAAAGTCCGGTGTACGTTTTCTCTTCAGTGACCCGTTCATAACGTGGGTTATTGTTGGAGGTACGCTCATGACGAGCGTCATAATAGTTTGGGGGAACTTGATTCTATTTCCATTCTATTACTTGTACATGCTAACTGATGTAGGGGTCGCGAGTTTCAGGACATTGATCTTCTTCCCGGGCGTAGCAACTGAGGAGCGATCTGGTGTATGGTCGCGTAGATTTGATAAAAAGAAATGGATACCGCGATTTCGTTTACTTCAGACTTGCGGATTTCTATTCTTCATGCTTCTAGCAATTATGATGTTTGTCTTCCCGCCAATTTCTGAAGGAGCCATTATGATTGAGATTCTACTCCCATTTACTGATATTGTAATCATTGAAATTGCACAGATATTCATATTCCCAATTGCCTTACTGTTCGTCATCTTTGTATTCACGGGTCTCATGTCCAGATTTGCCATGATATTGACTCAACGACTGCTTCTTGATGTGATTCCAAATCGAATTCGCAATAGTGTCTATTCATTGATTCCAACCATATCTATGATGTTAGCAATACCCCAAATTGTCATTTTTGGGGTCATCATTCAATATTTTGGATTCCCAATTTCATTGATGCTTTGCGCACTGGTTTCTCTAGTTGGAGTTCTCTTGGTGCGACGTGGATTGTCATATCCTGTTCCAACACCAGAAGAAGAAACATGGGGGGGACCAAAACCGGATACGCCTGTTGGGATTGAGATTATTGACGATGAAGTAGAACGTGAGTCAGAGCTTGCCTGATGCTGTCAAAAATATCCACGTTCCTTTTTGTGCTTCTGTGCACTTCGGATAGTTTCAGCGTATGCTTTGGCTTTTATAACTCTAGACTCATTTGGGTTCGCTCTGGTGGCCCTATCAAAGGAATACGCTGCTTTCACTTTGTACATATTTGCACGAGCGTAATCCCCCTCACCCTCAAGTTGAGTCCCAAATAGGTTGCATGCACTCGCCAATGCCCACCAGCCATCAAATGAAGACGGAGCTAAACAAGTTGCCTGGTCGAATGCTTCAATCGCTTTCTCTAGTCTACCTGATTCCATTTCTTGTCTTCCACGTTCAAAGGACTCATTGGCGTTCATGAGAATGACCAATCAAATCCGTCACAACTCCCATCATAAGGTTGGTGCTTGCAATCATAGTTATTCCACAAGAGTCTCGACCTTTTAGACCAGAAGCGGCGCTAACCCCATGTCTTAATTATGGTCAGCATGACTCTTGTTGAAATATGCAATTAACGAATAAACCTCAGACAATAGTTATTGCAGCTGTTGTAATAGTGGTTATAAGTGCATCAACATTTGCGGGGATTTCAATATTAAACAGCAGTCCTCCTGACGAATCCATAACTTTGACACTGCTTGAAAATGCTGGTGTCATGATAGAAGCAGAAGGATTGCGAATCTACATTGATCCATATGATTTACCGAATAATTACTCGAGTTTACCTGCAGATGCCATTCTCGTTACGCATCCACACGGAGATCATTACAATGCAACATTGACGAACCTGCTTCAAAAGGATGGCACAATAAACGTCTTTCCAGAGAACATGACCGATGCAATCTCAGCCCATAATGGAGTGGGTGTGAATCCTGGGGATATTGTTCAAGTTGGAAGTATCACTATCACAGCATACTACATGTATACTGCGATTGGGGAGTTAGCTAGTCATCCACCAGAAGCTAACTGGACAAGCTACATTGTAGACATCAATGGTTTTACCATCTTTCATGCTGGTGACTCGAAGAACATCACCGAGTATGAGGATTTAGCAGGACAGATTGATGTGGCATTATTACCATTAGGTCCCGGTTGTCAATCAATGACTGGTGAAGAAGTAATTGACGCGATTGTCAAATTACAAGCAGATTACTTCATACCAATTCATGCTACCAACATGAACTCAGAGTTATTCATTCTTGCATATGAGGATGATTTAGCTGAAATCTCTGAGTGTCTGCCGATCTATGTTGAACACTTTACATCATATGTTTTCGAACCTTGATGTTTCAGTATAAGTTGGAGGTCTATCATCCTCCACCTCCGTTTCTTTTTTCTACCCAAACATTTGAGAAACGCATCTATAGCAGCAATTCTTTCTCATCTGGATTCTTTTCTATCACATGATAACTATTTGAACTTTTGATTTTGACGTCCAGACAGAGAATTTTGGAAGAAAAAAAGAAAGGTAGGAAGAGCCAGAGGCTCTACCTTCGCTTTACAATTACTATAGCAATAACGACAACTAGAATTCCAACAACGGCTGCGCCGATCAACAAAGTCTGATCGAAGCCATTAGGAGTAGGAGTTGGCGTTGGAGTCGTTGAAGATGTAGTGGTAGTAGTTGGTGTACTAACAGCTGGGATACTAAGCTGAAATGTTGTCGAGGAAAATCCGCCAGCTTTGAAGTGACTAGAGCCACCAGAATTGTTATGGACTGCTACATAGAATGGTGTTGACGAACCAGCACTAAAGGCTACATCCTCGTCAGCATTTCCTGTGTCCAAAGCTCGCTTGAATTCAACATTCCAGGCTGTCCCATTATGTACGGACTCAGCAACCACATCGCCCCGGCTACCTGTTGGAAGAACAGTCTTGTAACCGTTGATGAGGTCACCAACAGCTGTTGAGTTTACTCCACCTACCCATGTGATTTCTGCACCACTGTTGTCCCAGAAAGGACGATCTGCATCACTGAAAACAGCAACTGTTGTACTGTTTCCCAACGCAGCTGTGATGACTGAGGAATTTTCAGCTTGAGCAACAACTGAGTTATCAGAATATCCGCCTGCTGTTTTCGTATCTGCCTGTCGACCTGCACCATCCCAGTACTTGTCGTCAGCCCAGCCACCTACGGCTGTACGAGATGCTTTCCAATGCCACACATCAAATAGCATCGCATCAGCTGTACCCGGATTATGTCCACAGACAATATCTGCACCCAAACTCCAAGTAAACTCGATTCGATCCTCGTTACCTCCGACATTTTCCCAATGAGTTCCATTGTACGCCCACCCTTTACGAGTGTTGTCCATTGTACTATCATTCCATGCCGCAAAGATGTAGACATGAGTGTCATCAGTGAGTGCCCTCAGTACTACATCAATTCCTGATCCATCAATGCTAGGAATGACCAATGCTTCTGCATCATCCCAAGCAGATTCCAACTTCTCACCATCAATGGTGATTGTATCTGTAGTGTTACTGGTCGTAAGAGTAATTCCGTCAGACTGAGCAGTTACATTCTGAGCTGCAAACATTATCGTGACAACGAATGCTAGAACGACTAGAACACTGAATAGTTTCTTTGTTTTCAAATGTACTAACCTCATTTATTCAAGGCGAATACTATATCGCGACTTCTATCGACGAACTAAATCACATTTTAAACTCATATCGAGTATTGAGTATAGTACAATATTGAATATAGTAAAAATATACACAAAAGTGATTATTATCACAATAGAGATGATGGAGGAAGTAGGGATATCTACTTCCTCTTTAAGGCGTACTACACTACCTTTTTCTTTAAGTTTCAATTACATTGAAACTTGTAGAGATTTCGTGGCCAGCTGACCAGATTCTCTTCATAGTAAAAGAATAAATCAATATAAGCAGCTAACACACTTTGAGTATAGTCAATAATTGATATACTGATACGATAATGGAACGTTGATTATCTGAGCGGTTTAAATCCTCGAAGTACTGTAATGTGAACTACTTTCTTCTCAACAACTCTCTCAAAGTATTTCTTCATCTCGTTTGTAAGAATCTCGATGTCAAGAGAATCCCCTGAGTCCAAACGTGGATGTTCACGTTGCTCCACGAACTCTCCAATATCAAGAGGGTCCTTGTACTTTGCCAAAAGAGTAGTAGGTAAAGCGATAGCTACAGTTCCTTTCCCGTTCACCACTCTCTGCCACTCACTAAGACATGCATCTAAAGTATCGCTTGATATGTTGCCCGACACAACTAACAGGTCCAAGTAATCATCCTTCATTGGAATATCTTCGAACGTTCCCCTAACAAATGAAACATTATCCATTCCCAATTCCGCACCTTTTTCTGTAGGATGAATTGCGTATAGATTTCCTTCTGGAAGTCTATCTTGTAGATTCGATATAATTTTACTCACAGGACCTGCGAATCTACTGGCAGCATAAGCTATGGTTGCGTTCTTTGGTAACTTCTGCACTAGCAAGTCCGTTATCACGGTGAATGCGCTATGCTCAGGTGGAAGACTGTTAAGGTATTCCAAATAGAATTCATGAACTGTTCTGATGGCTTCCATGAGGATGTGTTCACGTTCCTGATCCCCCAATTTCGCAGTTCGATATACTCTTCGTCTGGGTCCACTATTGCTTTTCTCCCATTGATCTTTCAGAAAACCTTCATTCTTCATTTCAGTCAAAATGGAATATAAGCGTCCAATACCAATTTTGATATTTTTTTGCTCAAGTTTCTTGTGCATCTCATAACCGTAGAACTCATCTTTTCCTGCCATTCTCAATATAGCTTTCTTGAGTTCCGCACTCCTCATTGATATTCGTACTCCACTGTTGTGATGGTATATTGATAAACACATTTAACCATTGTTAACAATATAATCTGGTCGCATATTCTGGTTGGTGTTTATAAATTGATGGATACTGAAGAAATCGTAAGCATGGCGGTGGAACTTCGAAAAGAGAACCGTCTTGATGAAGCAGAGACGATTTTGCGAGATGCGATATGTGGTGATGACAGGGCTTGGCAATTATGGAATCAATTGGGTCATGTTCTTGTGGCCACTAGCGATCTATCTGGTGCTGCGACTGCTTTTGAAACTGCTTCTAAACTTAATCCAAACGGTTTCTGGCTTTGGTTAAGTCTTGGCTATACACGGAAAGAGCTTGATCAAATAGACGGAGCCATCAGGGCAACTCTCAAGGCCACTGAACTGGGATCACAACCCAACGAGATTGGGTCCGCACTTTACAATCTAGGATGTTATAACTGTCTAGCTGGAAAACATGACGAAGCCATAGAGTACCTTAGCAAAGCCTTCAATCTGGATTCTACTACCAGAGAATGGGCTCGTGAGGATCTGACCTCTTATCATTACATGATGATGAGAGATTCACCAAACTGATGAAGGACGAATGACCCGATTCCTATCTGAAGATTTTCCTGTATAACAATATTCTAGCGTACACTTGGCCGGGGTAAAGGTTCCCGTTTGTGTTCAGATTGTTTCATCATCTTCAAGACTTTGTGTACTTTTTCCTCCTCAATACCCCAGTTGATGATGTCCTCTTCTTTCATACCTTTATCTAAGTAGAGAAAGAGAATACTGTCGAGCTCTTGATACGTCACACCCATCTCGCCCTCATCCGTTTGCTCTGACCATAATCCTGCAGAAGGTGTTTTCTTCACAATTGCAGTTGGAACTCCAATATGAACAGAGAGATCCCAAACATTGGTCTTGTAGAGCTTTCCGATTGGTAACAGATCTGACCCTCCATCACCATATTTTGTGAAGTATCCAACCATCAATTCACTCTTATTCCCCGTACCAAGAACAAGTCGATTTTCTTGATTTGCCCTAGCATACCAAGTCACCATTCTTAATCTTGCAGTTAGATTTCCAAGAGCCACTCTATTCAGTGAGAGGCCGTCATAAGCAGACACAGCATCTTTGAGCTCGAATAAATCATGCATCATTCCAAGTGATTCAGCAAACTGTCGAGCGTCTGATACATTTTGTTTATCTTTCTCGGCATCAACTGGAAGCATGATTCCCAACACCTTGTCAGGCTCGATTGCTTCACACGCCAGTGCAGCCACCAGACTTGAATCGATTCCACCACTGAGTCCTAAAACAACTCCTTTTGCTCCAACTCTTGAGACATAATCCCCGATGAAATCCACAATGATTTTACGTGATTTTTCGTAGTCGTTTAATCTCAGTCCCTCTGGGAGATTCATGCAAATTCCTCACAGAGCCATCGATGAAACTCCTTTTGTACATTACTTGAGGGGCAAGTTTCGCCCATTGGATGATATCTTGGCACATCAGAAATTATGCGCCAAGCAACAATGTTTCAATTAGAAAATAGGAGAACGATACGCTACCAATGTAGAGAACCATCACTGTGAATGCGCCGATGAATACCATCCATATCTTCTTGTCCTTTACAATATTATAACAGATGAAAGTTGACAATCCTAAGAACAGTTCAGGGACTATGATATACCATGCTAGATTGCCTGTCATTCCAATCACCGTGGCAGACCACGAAGGCAGATTTACCAAAGTCAACTCCGCTAGAACGAATATCAGAATAGAGATCACAGAAACAAGACCGTATGCCATCTTTGTTGATTTTCTGTTTTCAACTTCTTTTCCGATGAACACGATGATGAAGAATGGAATGGACCACAATCCAGCCATATAGAACGGGATAGCTCCTCCAATCATTGGAAATCCGTTATCTGGAAACTGCAAGGCTCCCAAGGTTTCAGCAAGATACCAATCTGGAAATATCATGAGAAGACTCAGGATGAGTGCGAAAATCCAGATACTCTTCCAGTCCTCATATCCTTTCAAATAGAACTCTACAACTATCAGTCCGTTGTAGATAATGACCAAAACGAGCATTTTCCCACTCACTGATGCAGTTGGAATGGGTACTAACAGGATTATTGCAGCAAGAACAGCAAAGATGACGTGAATCAGTACAAAGTCTTTGATTGGCTTCTCACTGAATATTTGCATAAATCCCCTTCTCTGAAATCGAACCTATAAACTGTGGGAAAATAATTCATAGTGATTCCCTGAGGAAACCGACGAGTTCCGAGTTCATTTGAGAAACATGTTCTCCTAGCCATACTAAATGCCCAACATTCTCAATTGTGTACAATCTTGCATTCGGGATTGATGATGCTGAAAATTCAGCATTAGCAAATGAAACATCTGCATCAGCTGTCCCGTGGATTACCAGTGTCGGGCATCTAATATCCGATAGTCTTGTAAAAGACACTCTTTCAAGTTGGTTCAAGTCATTATCTAGACCAACCATTCTCGGACTCATTGGACAGGTCGTTCGAATGAAT